>Ga0256833_1002106_pt1 | contig 14280 bp, 10 predicted proteins | sample 356284metaG_FD_190535 | JGI IMG/M metagenome (GOLD analysis project Ga0256833, IMG submission 190535) | Hydrothermal vent microbial communities from Mid Atlantic Ridge, Atlantic Ocean - 356-284 | ecosystem: Environmental > Aquatic > Marine > Hydrothermal vents | place: Atlantic Ocean: Mid...
ATCCAGCCCGCCAGCATGCAGGGCCTTCGTGACCTCGGTAATGGAGGTGGCCTCGGTATCGATATCGGCATTCACGCTCATGGTGGCGTGGCCGTCACGTCTGTAGATGACGGAGAAGCCCGGCACCTCCTTCAACTCGGCGATATCGGCCAGCGGCAGCCAGACACCGGTGGACGAGCGCACGTAGAGATCCTGCAGCCCGGCGAGACTGGAAATGGCCTCGGCGCGTTTCACGCGCAAGGCCCATTCCTCCAGATTGCGGGCAAAGGTGCGCGCCACTGCGCCGCGCAGGGCTGCGCGCACCTGGCGTGCCACCGTGGCCTCGTCAAATCCCAGCGCACGGCCGCGAGGCGTGATGGTGATGCGCACATCCGGCCGCCCCCAGGGCAGATCGTCGGATACGGACTGCACACCGGGAATGCGCTTGAGCAGAGCGGCGATCTCGCCGGCCGCCTGCTTGAGCACATAGGGATCCTCGCCCTTCAGCTCGATCTCGAGATCGCTGGGGGCGGAGGCCGCATGACGGCGACCGAAACTGATGCGCTCCACGCCGGGAATGGCCGGCAGGGCCTGGCGCCAGGCCCGCAGCAACTGGCGGGTGCGCACGCTGCGTTCCTCAGAACTGGCAAGCTGCACATCCAGCTGGGCCAGGTGCGCGCCCCGCGAATAGCCCATCTTGCCCACACGGGCGAAGGTGACCTCGACGAGTTTCTCGCCCTTTCCCAGCTCTTTCTCGACCCGGCGCAGGGCCTGTTCCACCTGCTCGATGGCGGCCAGCGTCCTTCTCTCCGGCGTGCCCGCGGCCATGATGATGCGGGCCTGAACAAACTCCGCCTCCGGTGCCGGAAAGAAGTTGAAGCGAATGCGGCCCGAAGCGGCCAGTGCCACCGAGAGCACCAGCAGCAGGATCATGAAGGCCCAGGTGGCATAGCGCCAATCGTAGGCCACTGTCACCGCCCGCCGAAAGGGGCCGTCGCGAAAGGCGGCAAAGGCGGCGTCGAACCGCCGGCGAAAACGCGATGGCGAGCGCTCGTGACGCAGGGCATGGCGCAGATGGGCCGGCAGAATGAGGAAGCATTCGATCAGGGAGGCCAGCAACACCGAGATCACCACCAGCGGCAGGGCAATGATGATGGCCCCGATCCGCCCCTGGAAGAAGAACAGCGGCAGAAAGGCGGCAATGGTGGTAAGCGAGGCCGCCATGACCGGCGAGAGCATGCGCAGCGCCCCCTGCTCCGCGGCCAGGGCCGGGGGCAGGCCGCGCTCGCGCAGGGTGGCCGTGTGCTCACCCACGACGATGGCATCATCCACGATGATTCCCAGGGTCAGGATGAGGGCGAAGAGGGAGACCATGTTGATGGTCTGGCCCGTCAGCCACATCACCGCCAGCGCTGCCATCAGCGAGACGGGAATGCCCGCAGCCACCCAGAAGGCGATGCGCCCATTGAGAAAGAGAAAGAGCACCACGAGCACCAGCACCAGCCCCTGGATGCCGTTTTCCAGCAGCATCCAGATGCGCGCCTTCACATGCCGGGAACGCAGGTCGAAGACCGTGATCTCCACATCCGGCGGCAGGCTGGCACGCACCTTTTCCAGCGTCTGCAGCATTCGCGCGGCCGTCTTCAGGGTATCGGCCGAGGGCGTGCGCCAGACGATCACCTGCACCGCCGGTCGGCCGCCGGCATAGCCCCGTTCGGCGTCCGGGTCGAAACCGTTGCGCACGGTGGCCACATCGCCGATGCGCACCTGCCCGCCCGCCGGCGACGCCTTCAGCACGATGCCGGCCAATCCCTCCGGCGTGCGCGGGCGGGCGCTGCCGTGCACCGTGCGATCCAACCCGCCCGTGATCTCGCCAGCCGGCACGTCGGCGGTCTCGCGCTTCACCACCTCGGCCACGGCCCCGACATCCCTGTCCAGGCGCACCAGCTCGCGTTCGGGGATCTCCACCACCACTTCTGGCCGGCGGGCCCCGGCCAGCGTCACCCGCTCGATGCCGGCTTCCAGGAAGGCATCACGCAGCCGCCGGGCATGATCACGCAGGGTGGCCTCGTCATAGGGACCCGTGACGAGAACCTTGCCGACGATCTCGTAGCGCGTGACCTGCTGGATGACCGGTTCGTCGGCCTCCTCCGGCAGGGTGGTGACCGAATCCACGGCCTTGCGCACGTCCTCCAGCGCGCGGCGCATGTCCGTGCCCTGGCGAAAACGCAGGGAAATATAGGCATAGCCTTCCCGCGCCACGCCCCAGAAATCCTCAAGGCCGTCCAGTGTGCGCAACACCGGTTCCAGGTTGCGGATCACCGTGCGTTCCATGTCCGCCGGTGTGGCACCGGCCCAGTTCACCCGAACGGAAATGCGGGGGATGTCAATGTCCGGAAAGAATTGGGTATTGATGCGGTTGAGCGCGAGAAGCCCGGCCATGACCAGCAGCACAAGCAGCAGGTTCGCGGCCGTGGCATGGTGGACGAAGAAACGCACCAGGGCAGCCAGAGGCGACAGCGGGCGTTCCGGCGCCGGCGTCATGACTTGCGTTCCCCGTTTCCGAGAACTTTCACCTTGCGGCCCGGCACGGGTTCGGCAATGCGGGTGGTCACGAGCATCTCTCCGCCCTGCAGACCGCGCACGATGACATGGCCGGGCAGGTGGCCCAGCACCTCGATGTCCACCGACTGCAGACGCCCGTCGCGGACAACAAGGACACGGGCATTGTCATAGACCGCCGTCTCCGGCACCACAGCCACACGGCGAGCCTCGGGCCCGGACAGGCGCACCTCCACGAAGGCCCCATCAGGCAGCCAGGCGGCCCTTTCCGCATCCTCGAGCACCGCATGCAGTGTGACCACCCCCTTGCCTTCCGCCACGGCCGGCACCACCCGCACGATGCGCGCCGGCACAGCCACCTCGCCCGTGGACGTGGACCAGCGCACAGTGACCGGCCGCCCTTCCAGCGGCTCGCCGGCTCTCTTCAGGGCGCCGTAGCGACGCTCCGAAAGCGCCAGGGACACCTCGCGCGGGCCATCGGCTATGATGGTGAAGAGGCGATCGGCAGTGGAGACAAACTGTCCGCTCTCGACTGCCACATCGGTCAGGCGCCCGCTCACGGGAGCGACAATGAAGGTATCGGCCAACGTCCTGCGCGCCTTCTCGCGCGCCCAGCGCAGGCGCTCTATGGCCGCTGCCTGCTGCGTCAGGCGGGCTTCCGTGGCGGCCACGTTGGCGCGGCGCTGGGCCACGGCCAGGCGCTTCTGGATGACGATCTGGCGGCGCTGGTCCAGCGCCTGGGCTGAAAGGGTGCCGCGGCGGAAAAGCCGTTCGCCGCGATCCAGGTCCGCCTCGGCCAGACGCAACTCCTCCCTCGCCGCCGCAAGGGCCGTGCGCTCCAGTTCCAGCTGGGCGGCGAGCTCCCTGCGGCGGGCCTCGGCTTCCTTCAGGCTGGCCTCGGCCTCGTTGAGGGCGGCCCGGGCCGCCGTGTCATCGATGCGCAGGAGTTCCTGGCCGGCCTCGACCCGGGCGCCATCCCTCAGGCCTTCGGCCATGGCCACCACAGTGCCGGCAACCGCCGGGCGAATGCTGACACGCTGGCGGGCCACGGCGCGGCCAAAAACCTTCCACTGCGGGCGCGCGCTTGTCAGACGCACGGTGGTCACGTGCACCGGTTCTGCCCGCTCGGCCGGCGGGCGTGGCGTGTGGGTGGGCGCGGTGCCCATCATCCAGCGCCAGCCCACCACGGCCGCAACCAGCAGCAGCAGGGCCACCACCCCCCTGAGCATGCGCATGCCCCAACGGCGCCGCGACGCGGACCTGCCCAGCGCGTCTGTCGCCTCCGGGGCCGCCGTGCGGGTGGCGGCCTGCAGCTCATCCTTTCCCGGCAGCCTGTTCATGGCTTCCGAATTTACCTCTGCTGGCGACCGCTTGAAATGAAAAAGCGGCAATGCGCCTGTGGCTTCTGCCATCCGGCAGCCTTTCCGGCGGACAGAACCCCGTCGGCATCCGGCCTGAATGGAAGCCTCCGATGGCCCCACGCCTGGCTGACTGCACCCCTTTCCTCAATGACAGGCAAACGTGGCAGCGTTCGGGATTCCGTCGCCCGGGATGGCAATTCTTTCAAGGCCCCGGCGGCTGCAGGGTTTCCGAAAAGAGAATGCACATCTGCAACGCATGCCCGTCCAGGCCCCAGAAGGTTGCATCACCTTTACTGCCCACGGCCCTCTTCCAGAAGGGCCGCGATCTCGGCACGTAGCACTTCGATACCCTGCCCCTTGCGGGCGGACGTGACGTGAATGGCAGGATGGGCCGCCGGACGCCGCTCCACTCTGCGGGCAATCTCCCGCACCAGCCTGTCCAGATGGGTCTTCTTCGCCTTGTCGGCCTTGGTAATGACGATCTGGTAGTTCACGGCCGATTCGTCCAGCAGATCCATGGCCTCGATGTCGTGGGACTTGAGACCATGGCGGGCATCGACGAGCACAAAGACACGCCGGAGCGGCACACGGCCGCGGAGAAAGTCGCGCACCAGCTGCTGCCACTTCTTCACCAGGGATCGGGGCGCCCGGGCATAGCCGTAGCCGGGCATGTCCACCAGCGCCATGCGGCCGTCTGCCAGGCGAAAGTAGTTGAGCTCGCGGGTGCGGCCCGGCGTGTTGGACGTGCGGGCCACATCCCGGCGGCCGAAGAGCGCGTTGATGAGCGAGGACTTGCCCACATTGGAACGGCCGGCAAAGGCGATCTCCACATCATGCGGTTCAGGCAGCAGGGCCATGTCGACCACGCCTCGCAGGAATTCCGGCGGGCGACCAAACAGGCGGCGTCCAGCCTGCAGAAGCTCTGCCTTGGCCGCTTCGTCCAGATGCGCCAGCGGCACGATGGAGGGGGCGGACGGAGCCTTTTTCCCCGCGCCCCGTTCCTTCGCCGCAGCGATCAGCCCTTCCGGCTCTCCGCCCTGCGTTTCAGGAAGGGCAGGCTGTTTCTCAGATTCTCCCACAGATGGATCTCCGCACCATGTTTCTTCATGATATAGGCCTGCTGGATGATGGACAGGAAGTTGTTCCATGCCCAGTAAAGCACCAGTCCGGCCGGAAAGGTGGCCAGCATGAAAGTGAAGATGATGGGCATGAAATCGAACAGCCTGGCCTGCACAGGATCCGGTGGCGGCGGGTTGAGCTTCATCTGCACCCACATGGTGAGCCCCATGAGCAGGGGCAGCACGCCGATCTGAAGGAACAGGGGCGGATCCCAGGGAATGAGACCGAAGAGATTGAAGATGGAGGTGGGATCAGGTGCCGAAAGGTCCCTGATCCAGCCCACAAAGGGCGCATGGCGCATGTCGATGGTGACGAACAGCACCTTGTAGAGGGCAAAGAAGATGGGAATCTGCACCAGCATGGGCAGACAGCCCGCCAGCGGCGAGACCTTGTGCTTGCGGTACAGTTCCATCATCGCCTGCTGCTGCTTGAGCCTGTCATCCTTGTAGAGCTCGCGGATGCGCTCCAGCTCCGGCTGCAGCTTCTTCATTTCCGCCATGGAGGCGTAGGACTTGTTGGACAGCGGGAAGAGCAGCAGCCTGATCAGGACCGTGGCCACGAGGATGGCGAGGCCATAGTTGCCCAGCCATTGCTGGAGCGTGTGCAGCAGCCAGAACATGGGGCGGGTGATGAAGTAGAACCAGCCCCAGTCGATGAGCAGATCGAACTTCTGGATCCCATACCGGCTTGCATACTGGTCCACCAGCGCCACGACCTTGGCGCCGGCGAATGCGAGCACCTTGTGTTCGACCCTGGCGCCAGGCGCGACGGTCACACCGTCCAGCCCCAGCCAATCGGCCTGGAAGATGTCACGCCCGCCTGCCTTCTGATGGAAAAAGCGGCCGCGGATCTTCTCCTTCTGATCGAAGGGGATGACGGTGACGGCCCAGTACTTGTCCGTGATGCCGAGCCAGCCACCGCTGGAAGTGGCTTCCACGGGCTTGGTGCCCGGCTCCATGAGCTCCTTGTAGGTGAGCTCGTAGAGCTCGCCCTCCAGCACGCCAATGAGCCCCTCATGCAACACGAAGAAGCCCCGTGTGGGCGGCACGCCATGGCGCTGCACGCGCGCATAAGGATGGAGCACCACGGGCTTGTCGCCGCGATTCTCCACCGTCTGGGTGACGGTGAACATGTAGTTCTCGTCCACCGAGAACGTGCGACGAAAGATGAGGCCTTGGCCGTTGTCCCATTCCAGGGTGACAGGCTGCCCCACCCGGAGCACGGCCCCTTGCGGCGCCTTCCAGATGGTCTTTGGCCCCGGCACGCTCACACCGCTGCCGGCGGCGGGGGCCCAGCCCGTCTCGGCAAAATAGGCACCCCGTGTCCCGACAGGATTGAGCAGGGTGATGATGGGGCTGTCGGGCTCCACCGTTTCGCGATACTTGCGAAGCTTCAGATCATCCAGGCGACCGCCTCTGAGGTTGATGGAACCGATGAGGGAGGGCGTGTCGATCTTCACGCGCGGCGATTCCGCCACCACCAGCTCACGCGGACGCAAGGCGCCCGTGCCGGGCACGATACCGGGTGCCGTGCCGCCGCCGGTCCGAGGGCCCGGGGCCGTCACGGATCCGCCATCACCTCCCGGTGCCGCCGGCATCCCGGCCTCGCCTGGCGCCTGCTGGCCGGCCGTCTGCTTCTGCGCAGCCTCCAGAGCGGCCTGCTGTTTCTCCATCTGCGGCTGCACATAGAAGATCTGCCAGCCGATGATGATGAGGATGGAAAGGACGATGGCGATGATGAAATTCTTCTGTTCGCCCTGCATGGCGGATCGATCCCTTTGCACGCCCGGGGACTGTCACCGACGCCTTCGATTGCGCACGGTGGAAGGCCGGCCCTCGCCGGCATTGAGCTTCGCCAGCGCCCGCATCACCTGCCGCCGCAGCTCCGCATGGGGACAGGTGGCCGTCTCTTCGCGGGCGATGAAGACATAGTCCCGTCCTGCCTTGAGCACTCCGTCCGGCAGCTGGCGGACGATCTCCTTCAGACGGCGGCGGGCACGATTGCGCACCACTGCCTTGCCGATGCGGCGGGTGGCCGTGAACCCCACACGCGGCGGCCCAGCATCGCCGCGCTCACGCATCTGCACCACCACGGCCGGCATGGCCCGAAACACGCCACGGGCCACGGCCAGGAACTCCTCGCGCCGCTTCAGGCGCTGCGGCATGCCGGCCATGGATCCCTGCCTTTCCTTTCTGCTTCCGTCCGGCACGGCAGGATGGTGTGTCCTGCCTGCACGTTCCGGTCAGCCGGGAGGAAGCGGTGGCCGGCAACGCCCCTCACGCCGTGAGACGATGACGCCCCTTGGCGCGGCGACGCTTGATCACCTTGCGACCGCCACGAGTGGCCATGCGCGCGCGAAAACCATGACGGCGCTTGCGCACGAGACGGCTGGGCTGATAGGTCCTCTTCATGCCTGCAACTCCTCGAGAATTTCCGGAACGCCGCGGTTCCCGTCGTTCTGGCAAATGTCACGCAGGCGCAGGCATCCTTCCCTTTCCCGCGCCCGGGAGTGGACGGCGGGTTCGGAAAGGCCTGCCATGCACCTTTCCGGGCAGCACGCGGAGTGTGCCGCCTCGTCTTGGCCCGGGCTTATAGGCCCATGGCCATTGCCAGTCAATGAATGGCCCATGAAAGGGCGGCAATGTGCCTCGCCCCGCCATGGCGCATTCTCGCGCATGCCAAGGCGGGCTGGATGATAGCGTGTTCACTCGCGGTGATAGGGATGGCCGGCGGCAATGGCGCCGGCGCGGTAGATCTGCTCGGCCAGCATGAGACGCACGAGCCTGTGCGGCCAGGTCATGCGTCCGAAGGCAATGGTGGCGTCGGCCTTCTCCTTCAGGGTGGGCGCAAGGCCATCCGGCCCGCCAATGACAAGGGCCACGGTCTTGTGCCCCTGGCGGCCATGACGGCGGAGGAGATCGACAAACTGGCGGGAAGCGAGCATTTCGCCGCGCTCGTCCAGCAGCACAAGCGTCGCCTCCCGGCCAATGACGCGCAGAAGGCCTTCCGCTTCCTCCTCCCTGCGCTGGGCGACGGTGGCCTTGCGCGATTCGGGGATCTCGCGCTGTTCCACCCCCACATAGCCCAGCCGCCTCAGCAGGGGGCGGGCGCGGACGAGATAATCGTCAACAAGGGATTGCAGCGGATCGGTCCGCATGCGGCCGACCGCGGCCAGAACCAGGCGCGCCACGCTTGTCCTTTCCTCCCTGCTGCCCGGACGTCACGCCTTCCTGCATGCCTTCTTCATGCGCGCACCTGACAGAACCTCAGGCTTTCTCGCGCGGGGCATGAGGCGACCACAGCTTTTCGAGATTGTAGAACTCGCGCACCTCGGGACGGAAGATGTGAATGATCACGTCACCAGCATCCACCAGCACCCAGTCGGCATTCTCCAGCCCTTCCACCGAAAAGCGGCGAAAGCCCGCCTTGCGCATGTCGTCCAGCAGACGGTCGGCAATGGCTGCCACGTGCCGGGAAGAACGGCCGGAGGCAATGACCATGGCATCGGCCAGGGCCGCACCGGGCTCCAGGGGAATGGTGACGATATCCTCTGCCTTGGAATCCTCGAGACTGTTCAGGATGACCTGCATGAGTGCCCGACTGTCACCGGTCTTGCCGGTCTCGTTGCTGCCTGCATCGGCCACCCGGGCCATGGCGGCAGCCTGTGCTTGCGTGTTCATCTTGGCAAACAGCTGATCCGTTCCCTTGTGTTCATCATCCGATGACGTTCAGATCATGTTCACCGGATGGGCGCCTCGTCGCATCCCGCCCCACGAGACGGAAGGCAGGATCCCGGGAATTATGACCCAGCGGCCGGGGGCGCTGCAAGCGGAATCTGGATCAGCGTGAACAGGCTTCCGGATGCCGGAGGCAGGTGGAGCTGACGGCATGGCGTGGCATCTCCAGATGGCCCCACGCCGGCGGCATCATGAGAGGGAGGCGGGCCACCAGGTGTGACGGCACGCGGAAAGCCCTGAAGGTGCGGGCCGCGCGGCCTGACAGGGCAGACAAGACGGAACCGGGGCGGGAGACGACCGCCACGGGGAGCATGCACATGAAGGCCTGCCAGTCCTTCCAGCGATGCAAGGTGGCAAAGGAATCCGTGCCCATGATCCACACGAAATGGCCGCAGGACAGCACGGGGGCGAGGCGGGTCAGCAGGTCCACGGTGTAGAGGGTGCCCGTCCAGGCTTCCAGGGGCAGAACATGAAAGCGGGGATGGCGGGCCAGCGCCCGCGTGCGGGCGAGACGGGCCTCGAGATCGGCCACATCCGCGGGGTCCTTCAGCGGGTTGCGCACGGCCACCAGCCACCAGACGGCATCGAGCCGCAAGCGTTTCAGCGCCACCTCGGCCACGGCCCGATGGCCTTCATGCGGCGGGTTGAAGGAGCCGCCAAAGAGGCCGATGCGCAGGCCGGCATGGGGCGGCAACGGAAGCGTGGAGAGCACCCCTGCCACCAGCGGCGCGGATGTGTGCATGCTGCCGATGCCTGCCGTCTCTGCCGTCATGGCCGGCTTCCCCCTTCGGTTCCGATCAATGATCGTGTTCCTGCCCCGGGTCCTCGCCCCCCACAAGGAGAAAGGGCCGGACTGCGCCATCGGCAGCCCGGCCCGAACGGTTCTTTCCCTGCCGGCATGTGTACCGGCGAATCGCCCTCATCAAGGCCTTACTTGTATTCGACCTTGACGATCTCGTAGGACTTGCCACCACCGGGCGTGTTCACCTCCACGACATCGCCCACTTCCTTGCCGATGAGGGCGCGGGCAATGGGAGAGGAGATGGAGATCTTGCCCTTGGAAACATCGGCCTCCAGATCGCCCACGATCTGGTAGGTCACCTCCTTCTCGGTGTCCTCGTCGATCAGCGTCACTGTGGCGCCGAACTGGATCCTGTCGCCGGAAAGCTTGGACACGTCGATCACTTCGGCACGAGAGAGCTTGTCCTCCAGCTCAGCCACGCGGGCCTCGTTGAAGGCCTGCTGCTCCTTGGCGGCATGGTATTCAGCATTCTCCGACAGGTCGCCATGGGCGCGCGCCTCGGCAATGGCCTTGATGATGCGCTGGCGCTCCACCGTCTTCAGATACTTGATTTCTTCCAGCAGTGCCGCATGGCCTTCTGCGGTCATCGGAATCTTGTCCATGGTCGTTCCGTCGTCCATCTCTCTGGCCTGGCCGGCAGCCGGGAGTCCATTGCGGATCGCCGGGGACCCCTCGACCATTCGCTCCCTGCCGGGACATGGCCGCGAAGTCGCCTGTTTGGCTCATCCGGAAGTCCGCGGCCGTCGATGACTTGTCCCGGGGCCGCCGTGCCGGCGTCTTGCCCCCATTTCCGTTCAGCCTGAACAGCAAAAATCCGCCCCGCTGACCGTTTCCGATCGGCGGGGGAGACGGTTGTCTGCCGGCTTGTGCCGCCTGCCGGATCCAGGCGGCCCGGCAAGTCAGCGCGTGGCAATATACGCCTGAAGCGATTTCACTTCAAGAGGCCGCTCCTTGAGCACGGCAATGGCAGCGGCAGTGGCGCGGGCCCCGGCCACCGTGGTGGTATAGGGAATGCCGGAGACGAGCGCCTGGCGGCGGATGGAGCGGGAATCCTCCTGGGCCTTGGCCCCCTCGGTTGTGTTGATGACCAGCTGCACCTCGCCATTGGCCATGGCATCCACGATATGGGGGCGGCCCTCCAGCACCTTGTTCACGCGTTTTGCCGGCACCCCATGCTGTTGCAGATAGCGGGCCGTGCCCCCGGTGGCGATGATGGAGAACCCCAGATCCATGAGCTGGCGGGCCACCGTCACGATGTCCGGCTTGTCGGCGTCGCGCACGGAAATGAAGACAGTGCCGGAAAGCGGCAGCTTCTGCCCGGCGGCCAGCTGGGCCTTGGCATAGGCCATGGGAAAATCGCGATCGATGCCCATGACCTCGCCGGTAGACCGCATCTCCGGCCCCAGGAGCGTATCCACGCCAGGAAAACGATTGAAGGGGAAAACCGCTTCCTTGACGCTGACACGATCCAGCCGGCGCGGTGTCAGCCCGAAGCGGGCGAGCGACTCGCCGGCCATGACGCGGGCCGCCACCTTGGCGACGGGCACGCCGGTGGCCTTGGCCACGAACGGCACGGTGCGCGAGGCGCGCGGATTGACCTCCAGTATGAAGACCTGTCCGTCCCTGATGGCATATTGCACGTTCATGAGACCGCGCACCTTCAAGGCCCGGGCCAGTGTCTCGCTCTGGCGCCCGATCTCGCGAATCACGTCCTCCGGAAGGGCATGGGGCGGCAGCGAGCAGGCCGAATCGCCGGAATGAATGCCGGCCTCCTCGATATGCTCCATGATGCCGGCCACATAGACGGTCTCGTCGTCAGCCACGACATCCACGTCCACCTCCGTGGCGCGGTCGAGATAGCTGTCGATGAGCACGGGCGAATCGCCGGAAACCACCACCGCCTCGCGAATGTAGCGCTCCAGCTGGCCGCGGTCGCGCACGATCTCCATGGCGCGACCGCCAAGCACATAGGAAGGACGGATCACCACCGGATACCCAATCGCCTCGGCGATCTTCACCGCTTCCGCCTCGGAACGGGCAATGCCGTTCTCCGGCTGGCGAAGGCCCAGCTCCTTCAGCAGGCGCGAAAAACGGTCGCGGTCCTCGGCCAGGTCGATGGCATCGGGCGAAGTGCCGAGAATGGGAATGTCCGCCTTCTGCAGCGCCTGGGCCAGCTTCAGGGGCGTCTGCCCGCCGAACTGCACGATGACACCCGCCAGCACCCCCTTCTGCTGCTCCTTGTGAAGGATCTCCAGCACGTCCTCGGCGGTGAGCGGCTCGAAGTAGAGACGGTCGGAGGTGTCGAAGTCGGTGGAGACCGTCTCCGGATTGCAGTTGACCATGATGGTCTCGAAGTCTGCCTCCTTCAGCGCAAAGGCCGCATGGCAGCAGCAGTAGTCGAACTCGATGCCCTGGCCGATACGGTTGGGGCCGCCGCCGAGGATCACCACCTTGCGCCGGTCCGAGACCTGTGCCTCGCAGCCGTCGGTGATGCCCGGCAGCCCCGTCTCGTAGGTGGAATACATGTAGGCCGTGGGCGAGGCGAACTCGGCCGCACAGGTGTCGATGCGCTTGTAGACGGGGCGCACGCCCAGATTCCAGCGATGGGCCCGAACTTCCTCTTCCGAAAGTCCGGCCAGCTTCGCCAGGCGCGCGTCGGAAAAGCCCATGGCCTTCAGCCAGCGCATGTTCTCCGCATCCCGAGGCAGGCCGTGGGCCTTCACGCGTTCCTCCGCCTCCACGATCTCGCGGAGGCGCTCGATGAACCAGGGATCATAGTGGCAGAAACGGTGGATCTCCTCCACCGTGGCCCCATGGCGCAGGGCCTGGGCAACCCTGAGAATGCGGTCCGGCGTGGCCTGCGCCAATGCCGCGCGGATGGCATTCTTGTCGTCGCCCTCGCCAATGCCGGGAATTTCCACTTCGTCCAGCCCCGTCAGCCCCGTTTCCAGCCCGCGCAGGGCCTTCTGCAGGCTTTCGTGGAAGGTGCGACCGATGGCCATGACCTCGCCCACCGACTTCATGGAGGTGGTGAGCACCGGTTCCGCACCCGGAAACTTCTCGAAGGCGAAACGCGGGATCTTGGTCACCACATAGTCGATCGCGGGCTCGAAGGAAGCCGGCGTGGCCCCTTTCGTGATGTCGTTCTCCAGCTCATCCAGGGTGTAGCCGATGGCGAGCTTGGCGGCCACGCGGGCAATGGGAAAGCCCGTGGCCTTGGAGGCCAGGGCGGAGGAACGGGAGACGCGCGGGTTCATCTCTATGACCACCATGCGCCCGTCCTTCGGGTTGATGGCAAACTGCACGTTGGAGCCGCCGGTCTCCACACCGATCTCGCGCAGCACCGCAATGGCGGCACGGCGCATGCGCTGGTATTCCTTGTCGGTGAGCGTCAGGGCAGGGGCGACGGTGATGGAATCGCCCGTATGCACACCCATGGGATCGATGTTCTCGATGGAGCAGACGATGATGCAGTTGTCGTCACGATCACGGACGACCTCCATCTCGTATTCCTTCCACCCGAGGATCGATTCCTCGATGAGCACCTCCGAAGTGGGCGAAGCCTCGATCCCTTGCAGGACGAGGTTGTAGAGCTCGTCCAGGGTGTAGGCGATGCCCCCACCGGTGCCGCCGAGGGTGAACGAGGGGCGCACGATGGCAGGCAGCCCCGTCACCTGGAAGGCGGCAAAGGTCTGGCGCATGGCCTCAAGGCGATGCTCCTCGCGGCGGATCCACTCCTTCTCCAGCCATTCGGACTCGAATTCTCGCAAGGCACGCTCACGCTCCGGCCCCTCGGGCCAGGTCCTCTCGATCTCGGCCACGAGCGCCTCGTATTCCTTGCGGAAGCGGCGCTTGAGTTCGGAGGTGTTGACAAAGGCGGAGCGCGGCAGATCAAGGCCGATCTTCTCCATGGCCTTGCGGAAGAGCTCGCGATCCTCCGCCTTGTCGATGACATCGGCGCGGGCGCCGATCATCTCCACACCGTATCGGGCAAGCACGCCCGTGCGCTCCAGCGTCAGCGCGGTGTTCAGGGCCGTCTGCCCGCCCATGGTGGGCAGCAGGGCGTCGGGGCGCTCCTTCTCGATGATGCGTTCCACCACCTCCGGTGTGATGGGCTCGATGTAGGTGGCATCCGCCAGCTGGGGATCGGTCATGATGGTGGCCGGGTTGGAATTGACGAGGATGACACGGTAGCCCTCCTCCTTCAACGCCTTGACCGCCTGGGTGCCGGAGTAGTCGAATTCGCACGCCTGGCCGATGATGATGGGGCCGGCACCGATGATGAGGATGGATTCGATATCGGTTCTCTTCGGCATGACTGCTCGCTGCCCTGCTGGCTCGGCCCAAATTGCCGGTGCTCTTACACCACCACGCGACAGAGGAAAAGAGGCCTGGCGCCGCCTGTCTCCTCAAACTTCCGTCACAGGCATCGCCCCGTGTTCCCGTGTCTTCCCGCCCGACCCGGACCATGCACGAAAACGGCCGGAACCGGTCCGGCCGCCTGTGCCTTCGCCACCGTGGTCACTCGCCCTCGAACTCGACAAGGGTGTGCACCTTCACGCCTTTCTGTCGCAGCCGCTCGGCACCACCCAGGTCTGGCAGGTCGATGACGAAGGCCGCCGCCACCAGCTCGCCGCCGGATTCGCGAATGAGATCGATGGCCGCATTGGCCGTGCCGCCGGTGGCAATGAGATCATCGACCAGGAGCACCTTGTCACCT
>Ga0256833_1002107_pt1 | contig 14278 bp, 14 predicted proteins | sample 356284metaG_FD_190535 | JGI IMG/M metagenome (GOLD analysis project Ga0256833, IMG submission 190535) | Hydrothermal vent microbial communities from Mid Atlantic Ridge, Atlantic Ocean - 356-284 | ecosystem: Environmental > Aquatic > Marine > Hydrothermal vents | place: Atlantic Ocean: Mid...
TTGGAAAGATAATCTCTAACGTTACCGAGGTGCCGGAGCTCCGGCGCCGTTTTATTTTTACCTTAATTATCCTTGCGGTTTTCAGGCTGGGAGCTCACATCCCCGTTCCCGGTATAAACGTTAACGCTTTAATGGAGTTCTTCCAGAAAGCCCAAGGAACAGTCTTTGGAATGATGGACGTCTTTTCGGGGGGAGCTCTCAGTAAACTTACCGTTTTTGCTCTTGGCGTAATGCCTTACATTAGCTCTGCGATAATAATGCAGCTTTTAACCGTTGCGATACCTTCCATAGAAAAACTTGCAAAGGAAGAGGGGGAATACGGAAGGAGAAAGATAAACCAGTACACCCGCTACGGGGCTATTCTCCTTGCTTTTATACAGTCTCTCGGTATATCAATAGGTCTTGAGAAAATGACGAGCCCCTCTGGTATTCCTGTAGTCCCCAATCCTGGCTTTACATTTATTTTCGTAACGGTAACTACTTTAACTGCCGGTTCAACCTTCCTCATGTGGTTAGGAGAGAAGATAACAGAAAGAGGAATAGGGAACGGAATGTCCCTCCTTATATTTGCAGGTATAGTTTCAAGGATTCCAAGTGCCGTTATCACCGTAATAACTATGCTGAAAAACGGAGATATGTCCCTTTTTAAAGTAATTGCTGTAGTCGCAATTATAATTGCTATGATTGCGGCAGTAATCTACATCCAGGAAGCGGAAAGGAGAGTTCCTCTCCAGTACGCGAGAAGAGCCATTGGTTCTTCTTCGGTAGGAAGGTATGCTAGCTACCTTCCCATAAAGCTTAATCCAGCAGGTGTTATACCTATCATATTTGCAGCCTCCGTTCTTATGTTCCCTGCAACCTTGGTAAGGTTCTTTCACCACCCTATTGCTCAGGCCATATATAACGCCCTTCAACCTGGAACTACCTTATACCTTGTGGTTTATGGAGCTCTAATCTTCTTCTTTACCTACTTCTACACTGCAATAGTCTTTAACCCTGAAGAAATTGCAGAGAACCTTAACAAGGCAGGTGGTTTTATACCTGGAGTAAGGGCAGGAACAGATACTGCAAAATACCTAGATAGGATAGTGTCAAGGTTAACCTTTGCCGGAGCGGTTTTCCTTACCGTTGTGGCGATAATACCCCTTGTAATTACGCAACAGATGAAACTTCCCTTCTACTTTGGAGGAACTGCGATTCTCATAGTTGTTGGAGTCGCTTTAGACACAATTAAGAGGATGGAAGCCTTCTCTTTAATGCTCTCTTATGAAGGCTTCTTAGGTAGGAGGCAGAGAAGATTTCGCCTTGCTGGAGGTGCAAAGTGATAAGAGTTGTTTTCTTAGGAGCTCCAGGAGCCGGAAAGGGAACGCAAGCTGAGAGAATATCAAAGAAGTACAACGTCCCCCACATCTCTACGGGAGACATCCTGAGAGCTGCTGTAAAGGAGGGAACAGAACTTGGTAAACTGGCAAAGAGCTATATGGATAAAGGAGAGCTAGTTCCGGACGATGTAATAATTGGAATAATAAAAGAAAGGCTTTCTCAAGAAGATGTAAGGGAAAAGGGCTTTATCCTTGATGGCTTCCCAAGGACTTTAAAGCAAGCCGAGGCTTTAGACCTTATGCTTGAAGAGCTTGGTATGCCCCTTGATAAAGTTATCTATCTAAACGTTGACGATGAAGAGATAGTAAAGAGGCTTTTAGCAAGGGGAAGAGAAGACGACACAGAAGAAGTTATAAGGAGAAGGCTTAAAGTTTACAGAGAGCAAACTGCTCCCCTTATTGATTACTACTCTAAAAAGTGCATACTCGTTGAAATCTACGGGGTAGGCGAGATAGAAGAGATAACAAAGAAAATAGAAGAAGCACTTGGCTTAGAGGGATAACTTGAAAAAGACAAAGCACGGGATAATCCTTAAGACCCCTGAAGAGATATCAAAGCTTCGGAAAGCGGCAGCTACCACTATGGAAATCCTTAAAAAAGTCGCAGAAGAAGTAGCTCCTGGAATTAGTGCCCTTGACATAGACAAACTGGCAAGGAGCTACTGTAAAGAGTACGGCGTTAAGCCAGCATTTCTTGGCTATGGAGGTTTCCCTGCCGCAATATGTGTTTCTGTAAACGAGGAAGTAGTTCACGGCCTTCCCTTAAAAAAGAAGGTCTTTAAAGAGGGAGACATAGTCTCCCTTGACTTTGGAGCTATAGTTGACGGCTGGATAGGAGATGTTGCTCTTACTGTTCCCGTTGGAGAAGTTTCAGAGGAAGCAAGGAGGTTGATAGAAGTTACGGAAAAGGCACTTTACAAAGGAATAGAGGCTGCCAAGAAGGGAGGTAAGCTCATAGACATCTCCCGTACTATTCAAAGGTTCGTTGAATCTCACGGCTTTAACGTTGCAAGGGGCTATGCGGGTCACGGGATTGGCCGCTCTTTACACGAAGAACCACAGATAACCAATTACGTTTACAAAGGTTATCCCAACATAACCTTAGAACCTGGAATGACCTTTGCTATTGAACCTATGGTAAACGCTGGAACAGGTAGAGTTAAAGTAAAGAGGGACGGCTGGACGGTTATAACTAAGGATGGTAAACTCTCTGCTCACTTTGAGCACGATATTGCTATTACTGAAGAGGGGACTATAATTATGTCCGCAATTTAAAGGAGACTTAAAATGGCAAAAGAGAAAGGAATACAGGTAGAAGGTAAGGTAATAGAAGCTCTACCTAACGCTTACTTTAAAGTAGAGCTTGAGAACGGACACCAAGTCCTTGCCCACGCCTCTGGAAAGATGAGAGTTCACTTTATTAGAATCCTCCCAGGCGACCGTGTGGTCGTTGAGCTTAGTCCCTACGATTTAACCAGGGGAAGAATTATATACAGAAAAAGATAACCGTCCCTTTTATACCGCGGCTGAGGCACGAAACTTTTAAAGGAGAGGAGCAGATGAAGGTAAGACCTTCTGTAAAGAAGATTTGTCCTAAGTGCAAAATCATCAAGAGGAAAGGCGTTGTTAGGGTTATCTGTGAGAACCCTAAACACAAGCAAAGACAAGGTAAGTAAGGAGGAAGGAAGTGGCCAGGATAGCAGGAGTTGATATTCCCGACAACAAGAAAGTTCCCTACTCCCTTGCCTACATCTTTGGCATTGGCATTAAGAGCGGTTTTAAGATTTGCGAGCAGGCAGGGGTTGACCCGGAGAAAAGGGTTAAAGACTTAACGGAAGAGGAGATTGCAAAGATTAGGAAAATTATTGAAACCGAGTATAAGGTTGAGGGTGATTTAAGGAAAGAAATTGCAATGAACATTAAGCGCCTCATTGAAATTGGTTGCTATAGAGGCGTTCGCCACAGGCTCGGCCTCCCTGTTAGAGGTCAGAGGACCAGAACCAATGCTAGGACAAGGAAAGGTCCGAGGAAGACAGTTGCCGGTAAGAAGAAAGCACCTAAGAAGTAATTAAGGAGGTATGATGGCTAGGCCTAAAAAGGGCGGAAAGAAAAAGCAGAAAAAGACTGTAGGTTTTGCAATAGCTCACATACAGACCACCTTTAATAACACCATAATTACCTTTACCGATAAAGAAGGCAATACTCTCTGCTGGGAAAGTGGAGGAACCGTAGGGTTTAAGGGAACCAGGAAGAGCACTCCTTATGCGGCTCAGCTTGCTGCAACTAAAGCTGCTCAGAGAGCTATGAAGGAGTTTGGGGTAAAGGACGTAGAAATCAGAATTAAAGGAAACGGTGGCGGTAGGGAAACAGCCATAAAGGCTATTGCTGCTGCTGGGCTTAACGTTAAGGTAATTAGAGACGTTACTCCAATACCACACGACGGTTGCAGACCACCAAAGAGAAGAAGGGTTTAACGGAGGTAGTAGATGGCAAGGTACACAGGTCCAAAGTGGCGTATAGCCAGGAGGCTTGGCGTTAACATATATGTTGGAGAGGAAAAGAGTCAAAAGGGTAAGTCCGTACTAGATAGGAGACCCTATCCTCCAGGACAGCACGGCCGTTCAAGGAGGAAGATTTCTTACTACGCCCGTCAACTTATGGAGAAGCAGAAAGTTAAGTATTACTACGGCGTTAGGGAAGAGCAGTTTAGGCGCTTTTACCAAATGGCCGAGAGGATGAGGGGACAAACTGGCGAGAACCTTTTAAAGCTTTTAGAGAGTAGGCTTGATAACGTTGTTTACAGATTAGGCTTTGGTAAGTCCCACAGGCACGCAAGGCAGCTTGTAGTTCACGGGCACATCCTCGTTAACGGTCAAAAGGTTGATAGGCCTTCCTACCTTGTAAAGCCCGGTGATGTTATTGAGGTTAAGGAGAAAAGCAGGGACATTCCTCAGATAAAGGAAGGAATGGAGCTGGCTCAGAGGAGAGGAATCCCATCTTGGCTTGAGCTTGACCCTGAAAACTTCAAGGGAGTTGTAAAGTCTGAGCCTACAAGGGAAGAGGTTGAAATTCCGGTAGAGGAGCACTTAATCGTAGAGCTCTACTCCAAGTAATCCCTAACCTGAATTGGAGGAAAGTAATGGTTGAATTTATTACTCCCAATAAGTTTCAGTGGGAGGAGCATACCGATAACTACGGGCGTTTTGTTATAGAGCCTTTGGAAAAGGGATACGGCGTTACTTTAGGGAATGCCCTAAGAAGGGTTCTCCTCTCCTCTATAGAAGGGGCGGCTCCTACTGCGGTTAAGTTTGAGGGAGCTTATCACGAGTTTACCACTCTTCCCGGAGTTGTGGAGGACTTAACGGAGATAATTTTAAACATAAAGAAGCTAAGGTTCGTCCTTCACGGAGAGGGTCCTATTTTCTTAGGGCTTAGGAAAAAAGGGGAAGGTAAGGTTTACGCTAAAGACTTTGAGCTTCCTTCTCAGGTGGAGCTCCTTACTCCAGACCAAGAGATTGCAACCCTTGACAACGACACTTCAGAGATAGAGCTCTCTTTAAGGATAGATAAAGGAAGAGGATTTATCCTCTCGGAGGAGATTCAAGAGCTCTTTGAAATCACCACCATAGGTTGGATACCCCTTGATGCAGACTTTTCACCTATTAAGAAGGTTGCCTACAGAGTTGAAGATACGAGGGTAGGTAGGAAGACCGACTACAACAAGTTAATCTTTGAGCTCTGGACAGACGGGAGCATTACTCCAAAGGAAGCCGTAGTTAAGGCTTCCAACATACTTATAGACCACTTTACCCTCGTGAGGGATAAGCTCGTTGAGGCCCTCTTTGCAACTCAGCCTGTGGAGAAAGTGGCTGAGTCTTCAGAGCTCCTTTCTAAAACCCTTGAAGAGGCGGGACTTGAGGGAAGAGCCCTTAAAGTCCTTAAAGAGCACGGTATAGAAACTGTAGGGGAGCTCCTTAAGCTCTCTAAGAAAGAGCTTGGTTCTTTAAAGGGACTTGGTAAGAAGTCTTTGGCTGACATTGACAAGTTCCTCTCTTCCCTTGGACTTGAGTTAGGAGGTGGGAAAGAATGAGACATAGGATAAAAGGGAAAAAGCTCGGCAGGCCTACTGAGCATAGGCTTTTAATGCTAAGAAACCTAGTTACAGACCTAATGGAACACGGTAGGGTTATTACCACAGTTGCAAGGGCCAAGGAGTTAAGGAGACTTGCAGATAAAACTATTACTAAAGCAAAGCAGGAAAACAAAGTAAAAGCTATAAGGGAAGTTCTCCAAATCGTAACTAAGAAAGACATAGCTTACAAGGTGGTTAATGAAATTGCGCCAAAGTATAAAAACAGAGAGGGCGGTTATACGAGGCTCCTTCACTACCACTTTAGAAAGGGAGATGCTGCTCCTACGGCCATAGTTATGCTCGTTGAGGAGAAAGGAGAAAAGGAAAGCTCTAAAGAGTCTGAATAGATTGTTAATGGGTAGTGTGTAATAATAGCCCCCCGCATGGGGGGTTTTTATTTGTCAGTATAATTTCTCTTAGAGCCTTTGTTAATGCTTAAGTAAGGTTAAAAATGGCTCTTTTTAATAACCTTCAAGCACCAAAGCCCTTTGTTAAATGGGCTGGCGGTAAAAGGCAACTTTTAAAACAGCTTATTTTTTTTGCTCCTACCAAATTTAACCGTTATTTTGAGCCTTTTGTCGGTGGCGGAGCACTTTTTTTTAAGCTTATGCCAAGTACGGCCGTTATTTCTGATGCTAATTGTGAGTTGATAAACGCTTATAAAGTTATAAGAGATAATGTTGAAGAGCTTATAGAGAGTTTAAAAAGGCATAAAAATGAGGAGGGGTACTTTTACAAAATAAGAGCTCTTAATCCTAATCAGCTTTCCCCTGTTGAGAGGGCAAGTAGGTTTATTTTTTTGAATAAAACTTGTTTTAACGGACTTTACAGAGAAAACTCTAAAGGTGAGTTTAACGTGCCTTTTGGGAAGTATAAAAAGCCGAAAATTTGTGATGAAAATAACCTTAGAGCCGTTTCAAAGTTTCTAAATTCTATTGATCTGGAAATCCTGCACGCTGATTATAAAGAGGTCTGCTCCTTGCCGAAGAGAGGAGACTTTGTTTACCTTGACCCTCCCTATATTCCTGTTAGTAAAACTGCAAATTTTACGACCTATCTTAGTTCAGGGTTTAGCGAGGAAGAGCATAAAGTTCTAGCATCAGTTTTTAAAGAGTTAGATAAGAGGGGATGTTTTGTAATGCTTTCAAATGCAGACCATCCGTTGATTAGGGAGCTCTATAAAGACTACAAGATAATAGAATTAACTACAAACAGAGCTATTAACTGTGTTGGTAATAAAAGAAAAGGTGCTGGGAAAGAGCTCTTAATTATAAACTATTAATCTCATTGACTAGGTAATCTTTTAACATTTTCCTTCCTGAATAGTTCCAGTCGCGGATATCCTGCTCAATAAACATCCATTTGAGTATTTTCAGCAAAGTTAATAAAGAAATTTCTCCTGGGATGGCATTTTCTTTTATTGAGAGTTCTTTTAAAACTTTTTCTCCTTCAAATCCTCTAAATGTAAGTTCTATGGCTTTTAGTATTGTTTCTTTACCAAACTTTTGAGCTTTTTTCTTAAACTCTTCAGCTATATCTTCATGCTTTGGGTTGCTCTTACCGCTTTTGAACTTCCAATTTTCAAGGTGAATAACAAAGTCAAAGCCCTTTTTTAAGTGAGCAGGTCTTAATAAGAAAACCCTTCCGTTGGGGGTTTCTTCTACGAAATATTTATAACGGGAGGCCTCATTGCCGCCTCCCTCTCCTGGTTCTTCTTCAAAGAATATGGTTGTAACGAGTTTTCTTAAAAAGTTTCTATCTTTCTCGTTTCCACAAGGTTTCCAAGGAATTTTTATCATTCCTGTTATGTCTAGCTCGTTCAAGTCTATCTCCTTTACTTTAGTCTGGAAGCATGTCTAGTCCGGAAACCTTCATTTCAAGCTCTTTTACTCCTATAGGGACTACCTTCCTTATTGATTCAAGGAGGAACCTATTTTCAAGGATTTTCGCTGCAGTTGGACTCTTTGTAAACTTGTAGTGTTTCATTAAAAGGGAAGTTATAACGTCAATGTCTTGTCTGTTTAGCCTCCTCACCTCAACGTATTCCTTGTTTATCTTCTCTTCAATTTCGGGGTCTAAAACAAAGGCACTTCCCCCTGTCATTCCTGCTCCGAAGTTCTTTCCTACCTTGCCGAGTATCAGGACTATTCCCCTAACCATGTACTCGCAGGCGTGCTGGCCAGCTCCTTCAACTACTGCAATTGCTCCGCTGTTCCTAACTGCAAATCTCTCTCCTACGACTCCGGCAGCAAAGAGAGCTCCCGCCGTAGCACCGTAAAGTAGGGTATTTCCGGCTATTACGTTTTCGTTAGGCTCTCCTTTAAACTCTTCTGGGAACTTAAGGACTATCGTTCCTCCTCCCAGCCCCTTTCCTACGTAGTCGTTTGCCTCTCCCGTTAGCTCCAGTAAGACGCCGGAAGGTAGGAAAGCTCCAAAGCTTTGTCCTGCAACTCCTCTAAACTTGAGTTTAACCAGGTTCATAGGGAGTCCTTCGTTGCCAAAGAGTTCTGTTATGTAGTATCCAAGAGGAGCTCCTACGCTCCTATCTGTACTTTTTATCTGGTATTCCTTCTCAAACTTCTCTCCCTTTTTAAGGTGAGGTAAGACCTCCTTTACTATCCTATCGTTTAGCGGGGAACTAACGGGAGTGTAGGGGAGCTCTTTCCTGTTTAAGTTGAGGAGAGGTATTTTAAGTATGTTCTCAACCTTTAGCTTCCTTGCCAGAGGGTACTTTTCTTTAAGCTCCTGGTTAACTTTAAGGAGGTCAACTCTTCCTATTATCTCTTCCAAACTGCGATATCCCATTTGGGCCAAAATTCTCCTTACGTCTTCTGCAACCAGTTTAAAGTAGTTAACCACCGTTTCAACTGCTCCTCTAAACCTCTCAATCCTGTTTTTATCTTGTGTAGCTATACCTACCGGACACCTATTTGTGTGGCAGTCCCTATCCATTACGCAGCCTTCGGCAATCATTGCTGCAGTTCCAAAGCCAAACTCCTCTGCCCCCAAAAGGGCAGCTACTACCACATCTCTCCCTACCTTAAAGCCTCCGTCAACCCTTAGAGCAACGCTTTCCCTTAAGCCGTTTTCAATTAACTCCTTCTGAGTCTCGGTAAGTCCTATTTCCCACGGAAGCCCTGCTCCCTTAATTGAGGAGAGGGGAGAAGCTCCTGTTCCTCCGCAACCTCCACTTACCTGAATAGTGTCTGCTTTTGCCTTTGCCACTCCGCAGGCTACAGTTCCTACTCCTACTTCTGAAACCAGTTTAACGGCTATTCTCGCCTTAGGGTTTGCGAGCTTAAGGTCGTAAATTAGCTGTGCTAAGTCTTCTATTGAGTAGATGTCGTGGTGAGGTGGAGGGGATATTAAAGCTACTCCCGGAACGGAAAACCTTAAGGAGGCTATGTAAGGCGTTACTTTGTGTCCCGGGAGGTGTCCTCCCTCTCCGGGCTTTGCACCTTGAGCAATCTTAATCTCTATCTCCTCGGCAGAGGCAAGGTAAGCGGGAGTTACGCCGAACCTTCCTGAGGCTACTTGTTTTATCTTACTGTTTTTAATAGTTCCGTACCTTTTAGGGTCTTCTCCCCCCTCTCCTGAACAGCTCTTTGAACCTAAAATGTTCATTGCTTCTGCTATTACTTCGTGGGCTACTTTTGAAAGGGCTCCAATTGACATTCCGGGGACCATGAGCCTTTTTACTATCTCTTCAACAGGTTCAACCTCTTCAATTGGAATTGGTTTCCTGTCTGACTCAATTTTAAGGAGGTCCCTTAAGAAAACTGGTCTTTTTTCAACCTCTTTAACGACCTCTTTAAACTCTTCGTAGTTTCCGCTCTTTGCAGCTTTGAATATTCCTTTTACTACCTTTGGACTCCAAGAGTGGTAAATTCCTCCAGGTCTAAAGCGGAGCTCCCCGCTAAATCCAGGTTCTTTAACCTTCTTTGCCTCTTCAACCCTTTTCCTTACGACCTTTTCAATCTCCTCAAGCCCTATCCCTCCTACCGGAGTTGCAGTGTGGGGGAAGAACTCTTTAACAACCTCTTCACTTAAACCTATTACGTCAAAGAGGTGGGAGCGGTGGTATGAGGAAAGAACAGATATTCCCATCTTTGACATAATTTTTAGTATTCCTGCGTTAACTGCTCTTTTGTAATTCCTTTCAAGTTCTTCGTAAGTTAGGTTTATCTCAACTTCCTTGCTTTTAAGGTATTCAAATACTAGGTAAGGGTAAACTCCTGAAGCTCCAAAGGCTATTAGGGCTGCTATCTGATGGGTATCCCTTGCTTCACCAGTTTCAACCACTATTGAGACCCTGTGAAGTAGGCCTTCTCTTTCAAGGAAAGAGCAAAGCCCGGAAACTCCAAGTAAGGAAGGAATCGGATATTCAACTCCTTTATCTGAGAGTATTACTATCTCAACTCCCCTATGTAATATCCCTTCCTTCACCTTCTTGAAAAGCTCCCTTAATCCTTCTCTAAGGGAGTTTTTAAACTCAAGCTTAAAGGTTTCAGTTTTAAGGAAGTTTGCCTCTTTTATCTCTTTAAATTCAGATGGCGTTAAGAGGGGAGACTCTATCTCTATTCTCCTTTTTAAGCTTCCTGAGAGCTCAAGGAAGTTGACTTTAGGTCCGAGCCTCAGCTTTAGGCTCATTACGGCTTTTTCCCTTATTGGGTCAATGGGAGGGTTTGTAACCTGTGCAAACCTCTGTTTAAAGTGTTTAAATAGGAGGTAAGGTCTTTCTAAAAGGTTTGGAATTGGAGTGTCGTCTCCCATAGAGAAGACCGGCTCTTTGCCCATTTCTGCCATGTACTCTACTACTTCTGAGAGCTCCTCCTTTGAGTAGCAGAACTTAACTAGCTCTTGGTTTAAGCTTTCCCTCGGTTGGGGAACCAACTTTTCCTTGACCTTCAGCCTGTAAAGTTTTCTCCTTACTTCCCTTTCAAGGTTAAAGGTGGAAGCTATCCTCTCTAAGATTTCTCGGTTCTTCTCTATCTTCCCTTTTTCCGTGTCAACGAGGAACACCTCTCCTGGCATTAGCCTTCCAAACTCTTTTACCTCTTTTTCTGGAACTTCCACCATTCCAACTTCAGAGCCGAAAATCACAAGACCGCTTTCTGTGATTACAAACCTTGCAGGTCTTAGTCCGTTCCTATCAAGTTTTCCTCCTATTAGCTTTCCGTCGGTAAACGCTATTGCCGCAGGGCCGTCCCAAGGTTTCATCAGTAAGGAGGAGTACTCAAAGAAAGCTTTAAGTTCTCCCGAAAGCTCGTCTAGTAGCTCGTAGGCAGGGGGGATTAAGACGGTTATTGCTATTTCTGGGCTTATTCCTGCTTCTACCATTAACTCAAATACCCTGTCTAGTGAAGCAGAGTCGCTCTCGTTGAAATCTACCAGGGGAAGGAGCTCCTTTATCCTGTCCCCAAACTTTGGATGGGATACTATCGGCTCAATTGAGCGTATAAAGTTCCTGTTTGCAGTAATCGTGTTAATTTCCCCGTTGTGGGCTATTAGCCTTAGAGGCTGTGCAAGTCTCCACTCGGGGTTTGTGTTGGTTGAGTACCTCTGGTGAAATATTGCAAGGGAGGTTTTAAATTCCTCGTTTTGTAGGTCTAAGAAGAACTTTTTAAGGTCAGGTGCAAGGAGCATTCCCTTGTAAGCTATTAGCTTACTTGAAAGTGAAACTATGTAGTTTTCCCTGTGGAGCTCTTGGAGCTCCTTTTCAAGCTCCCTTTTTAATAGGAAGGTCTTTAAGCTGTCTCCCTTTGGAGCTATCACTTGATAGAAAACGGGAGCGCTTTTCCTTGCTATCTCCCCGCACTCTTTAAGGTTTACCGGAACTTCCCTTAATACGCACTCTTTAAGTTTATCTTTAACCTTCTCCTCAATTAGCTTTAAGGCCTTGTCAATGTCGCCTTTCAGGAAAAAAAACCCTACTGTGGTTTCTTTAAAGTCCTTTCCCCCTATCCTCTTTGCCTCTTTCCTAAAGAACTCTTGGGGAACTTGGAATAAAACCCCTGAACCGTCTCCGGTTCTGCCGTCTGAAAGGGTAGCTCCCCTGTGGGTCAAGTTTGATACTGCTTTTAAAGCCCTATCTAAAATCCCGTAGGACTTTTTACCGTTTACTTGAGCTACAAAACCTACTCCGCAAGAGTCTTTAAAGCGCGCCATTTCCTACTCCTGAGCTTTTTTAATGGGAATTAATTCTATCAGAGAGTTAAAAGGTATTTTCCTTTAGGCGATGAGATTTCCTCAAGGCCTACGAAAAGGGTACTTCCAACCTTTTCCTTTTTGAAAGTTGTAGAAGGGTAAAACAGATATTTAGGCTTTACCTCTTGAATAAGCCTCTTTATTGGGGGCCTTTCTGGAACATCAGCCAGAATAAGTAGGTCTAAGCTTTTAAGTCCTGACTTTTTAAAGGGAATTAAGAGACCTTCAATGTCGTCCTTAAAGAGGTAGTTTCTTTTCCTTTTCTCAATTTTGCCGTGAGCTTTTATCCACTCTCTCCTTGTAAACTTCACCGTTTGAGGATGGTAAACTCCACTTAAACCGCTGAAGGTTATGCCCTCCTTGGTTTTAAAGACCCTTGAAAGTATGTCTATTCCGGAGCTCTTAGATAACACCTCTAAGTCGTCTCCTTCTCCCCTTACGAAAAACCAATTTCCTTTTACTTGTAAAGGCTCCTTAAGTTTTAATGGTCCTATTGAAATCGTAATGTCCGGCTCTGAAACCTCAATTAATCCTAGCATCCTTTTCGTATTACCGTTTAAGGGCCCCGTTATTAAGAACTTCATCTTTCCTCTCCTTGTTTCTTAATTATATAGCTTGACATCTGTACTTTTTAAGTTATATTTCTACTTACACTTTGCGTCCCCATCGTCTAGCCAGGCCTAGGACACCGGCCTTTCACGCCGGCGACGGGGGTTCGAATCCCCCTGGGGACGCCACTTTACATGCAAGAAATTTAGATATTTCTAATATTTATTATTTAGAATTTCTCAACTTCCCCCTTTTCCCCCTCCCTCCCCTTTATGGAGAAAGGGGCAGCCTAGGCTGCCCCCTCTTTTAGCGTTGAATCACGACTCAATAATAGTTGTTTAAGTTATAATGTTCATAATAATCTAATCTTTTATGAGGAATGTTGTGAATAGAGGTAAACTAACGAAGCTTGGCAGGAAGGTAGATTACGTTTTTGACTACTCTCCAGAGCTCTTAGAGAAGTTTGAAAATAGCTACAAAGATAAGGTTTACTGGGTCTCCTTTAACTGCCCTGAATTTACAACCTTGTGCCCTATAACCGGTCAACCGGACTTTGCAACCATTTACATTCAATACATCCCCGACAGGTGGCTTGTTGAGAGCAAGTCTTTAAAGCTCTACCTTTTCTCCTTTAGGAACGCAAGGGGATTTCACGAAGAGGCGGTAAACAGGATTGCAGACGACCTTTTTAATCTCCTTGAGCCCTTTTACTTAGAAGTTTACGGCGAGTTTAACCCAAGGGGCGGCATATCAATAGACCCTTTCGTTCAAAGGTATAAGAGCTTAGATTGGGTTGAAGAGCTTGCAAAGGAAAGGTTTAAGCTTCACAGGATAGTTCCTCCCCAGATAAGGAGGAACCGTGGCTAGTTTCCTGGTAATAGGGGGGAGCTCTGCTTACCTCTTAAAAAAGGAAAGTTTCGGTAAAGTTCTTAAAGTTTTTAGGCTTGAGACTCCTTTTGGGCTTACTTCTTCCTTTTACCTTATAAAGCACCCTGAAGGTTTTAACTTCTACTTCCTCTCCCGCCACGGAGAGAAAGACTACGACATAACGGCTCCCTTCGTTAATTATAGGGCTAACATATACGGAGCTAAGGAGCTTGGAGTTAAAAGGATAGTTGCTTGGACGGGACCGGGCTCTTTAAGAGCTGAGTATAGGCCGGGGGACTTTGTGGTTCCGAAGGACCTCCTTGACTTTACTAAAGGGAGAAAGGATACCTTCTTTGATAATAAAGGACTAGGGTTTGTTAGGCAGTTTCCCGTTTTCTGCCCGGTTGTTAGTAATGCTTTGATAACTGCTTTAAAAGAGCTCTCTTTGCCTTTTCACTGGGGAGGAGTTTACGGGTGCACTCAAGGCCCAAGGCTTGAAACTCCTTCAGAGATAAGGGCTCTTAAGGTTTTAGGAGCCGACATGGTAGGGATGACCCTTTCTCCGGAAGTTTTTTTAGCTAAAGAGCTTGAGATGTGTTATGGAGCTCTCTGCTACATAACAAACTACGCCGAAGGAGTTAAGAAGGCCGAGTTTAGGGTAGGGGAGCTCTTTGAAGGTATGCTCTCTGAAAGAGAAAGGGAAAGAGTTGAGAAGGCAGTTGAGAGTTTTCCTAAAGTTGTTCTTAAAACCCTTTCTATTTTGAGGGGGAGCTCTGAAAGTTGTTCCTGCTCTTTTCTAATGGAAAGGTACAGAAGAAAGGGGAAAATAGGGAAAGACTGGAAAGAGTGGGTATTAAAACTTTAGCCTGTTGCACAAATTTTATGCAAAGCTATATTAATAAAGTGTTAAAGTAGAATACGGGGGTGAACGGTCTCGACGGGGATGCAGAGGCCTAGGTAGTGGCAGGCCGAGGAGCCAACCTCGTAAAAAAGGCACCCAAAATAGTTGCCGACGAAACACTCGCTCTCGCTGCCTAACTAACGCAGCGACGCCCTCCAGAGCTCTGCCTGCCGGCTCTGGTAAGGGCGACAGAGAGGCAGGCTTGGTAGCTCCTTTTGCCCTCAAAGGAGCTACGACACT
>Ga0256833_1002108_pt1 | contig 14275 bp, 11 predicted proteins | sample 356284metaG_FD_190535 | JGI IMG/M metagenome (GOLD analysis project Ga0256833, IMG submission 190535) | Hydrothermal vent microbial communities from Mid Atlantic Ridge, Atlantic Ocean - 356-284 | ecosystem: Environmental > Aquatic > Marine > Hydrothermal vents | place: Atlantic Ocean: Mid...
TTATCCTGGGAAAATATATCATCCAGGCAATCATCACAGGTTGCAATGTCCGGGGAAATGAGGGTGGCGGTCCGGTTACCGGCTTTACTGGCAGTGATAACAAAATCGGCGATGGATTCCTGCCCCTGGTACGGCGAAATATCTATATTGGTGATATGGGCCAGCGGCGGCGGCGCTGTTTTTAGCGTGTGGATAAAGTGGTCGACCGCTGATGTATCTCCGCAAAGGACAATCTCCACCCCTTTGCCGGTGTTGGCCACCCGGCCGGCAAGGCCAAGCCGACGGGCCAGGGTGTAGACAAAGGGGCGGAACCCGACGCCCTGAACCAGGCCCTGAATATGAAGTATTTTCTGCCTCTTTGGCATGGTTGTCACTGTGCGCGCTGTTTGTGCATTTTATGCATTGTGCATATTGTGCATAATTAAAAGATAATTTCTTTTAGGTAAACCCCCGGCTCTGCCGGGTGACAATAACAGTTTGACAGTTCCTGCAAAATGAAGAAGCCTCCAATTTCGTGGACCGCTTAAAGTCCCGAGAAGGAGGCTTCAATGAACAACATAAAACAGCTTAAGTCACTCGAAGTGGGAATGCAAGTATCATGTAGTCTGGATACCGAAGTGTCGTAGAAAAGTATTTTTCGGGCAGCTTCGGAAACATCCTGGAGAGGTCTTTCACGAACCCGCCCGTCAAAAAAGATAGCCGGATTTTGGAAGGACATCTCCAGCAGGATCATGTCCACATGCTGTTATCCATTCCCCCGAAGTACGCAGTTACTCAGGTGGTTGGCTACATAAAGGGTACAAGTGCAATTCATATAGCTCGAACTTGCCTCGGCCAGAGGAAAAATTATGGAGGTATGAGCTTTTGGGCACGAGGTTATTTTGTCTCAACTGTCGGTACTGATGAGGAAGTTGTCCCTACATATATTCGTGGTCAAGAAAAAGAAGATAAACGTGTTGAGCAACTGTCATTATTTAAATAGGCGTAACCGTTCACCCAGATGCTGGTTCGCCCGCATTACCTGCATAATGTAAACGTTTACAAATAGGCGACCACCGAATGGTGGTCAGTGAATCTTTTTAACATACCGCTTTGAGCGGTTCACAATTTAAAGCCACCGGTTTTACCGGTGGATACTTACTTCGGATCTGCCGAGGAAATTCCACAGGTGGCGGGTTGGTGTTACAACGATTTTTTCTCCTTCAAACCTGCGTAACTCACCTGGTCGTCAGGCCGGTCACCTGTGGGATATTTTGTTGAAAGTTTCTTATTGAGTCTGCAATCCCATCCCTGATTGGCGTTTTCAGTGATAAGGGACTATTGTCGATCATCTCTGCTGTCTTTTCGGCGCATTCATGGTAAAAAGAAACTGATCCATCGGCGTTTGTCACTGTGTCATGCTGTGGAATTCCCGGCTGTTCAAGGTGATGCGCGGCGTATGTGTATTTTTGTACAGCACAAGCTGTAATCAGAGCGTTGCCCCCGGTAAGTGAAAGGATGATGATGACACGACTTGTACGCACCATGTTTCCCTTTTTATTCTGGTTCAACGATTATTCGATTGCGGACCTGAAAGCCGACCTGATTGCCGGGGTCACCGTTGCCCTGGTTTTGATTCCTCAATCCATGGCCTATGCGCAGCTTGCCGGTCTGCCTGTTTATTACGGTCTGTATGCCTCTTTTCTTCCGCCCATGGTGGCCGCCCTGTTCGGTTCAAGCCGCAGGCTGGCAACCGGTCCTGTGGCCGTTGTTTCCATGATGACTGCAGCGAGCCTGGAACCGCTTGCCATCGCCGGCAGCGAAGCCTATATCGCCTATGCCGTCCTGCTTGCTTTCTGCGTGGGGCTGTTTCAATTTCTGCTTGGTGTGCTGCGTCTTGGGATTATTGTTAACCTGCTGTCCCACCCCGTTGTAACCGGTTTTATCAACGCAGCGGCTCTGATTATTGCCTCAAGCCAGTTGTCAAAATTTTTCGGTGTTCATGTTGACAAGGCCGAACACTATTACGAAACCATGGCTCGGGTTGCCCAGGCAGCCATTCACTATACCCATTTGCCGACACTGCTGATGGGGTTGCTTGCTCTTGCGGTCATGTACTCCTGTAAGAAGTGGAATCCGGCTCTTCCCTGTGTGCTGTTTGCTGTTATCATAACTACCTGTATATCTTGGATAATAGATTTTGAGAAGAATAGGTATGTCCGCATTGATGAAATACGGGTACCGGGTTTTCGGGAGAATATTTCAGAATTAAACGCCAATCTGGACCACATTGTGCAAACACTTTCTGTTCGGTCTCAATTGTCTGAAAACACAGTTAAAATTGACGGAAAAAACCGTTCCGGTCAGGTTTGCTCCAGTTGCCATGGGGTTCATTATTTTGGACTGAAGCAGCTGAAAAATGATACCAGGCAGGAGTACCGTGAAAAAGTTCCCCTGCAGAGGGTACTGGAACTGCACCTGATGGCCGGAGTTCTTGACAGGTACCTGGTCGAGGAGAAAAAACGGGCCGCCGAGCTGAGAAAAGAAATTCGTTATCTACAGCTGGCAGCGGTTAAGGATCCTGATGGGAAAATCTATTATACCGAAATGTCGGAAGTTCCGATGGAGCAACGTGCCGAACCAAATGTCTGGCGAATAGCGGTTGGTAATGGTGTGGTTGATCCCGGGAAAATCATGCTGATCGGCGGTGGAGAAGTGGTTGGCACGGTTCCCCGGGGGGTGCCCGTTATTTCCATGCCGCATTTTGATGTAAAAATCATGGGTAAGTTGGTCCTGCCTGCAATTATTATCTCCATTCTCGGATTCATGGAGGCAATCTCCATTGCCAAGGACATGGCGGCACGTAGCGGTTACCGGTTGGACCCCAACCAGGAACTCATCGGTCAGGGCCTGGCCAATATTGCGGGTTCCTTTACCAGTGCTTACCCTGTTTCCGGATCTTTTTCCCGTTCCGCAGTCAATTTTCAGGCAGGAGCCAGGACCGGGATGGCGTCGGTATTCACCAGTCTGGCGGTTGCCGTAGCGCTCCTGTTCTGCACACCGCTTCTCTATCATCTGCCGCAGTCTGTGTTGGCGGCTATTATAATGATGGCGGTGATTGGACTTCTGAATTTTCGTGATGTAAAACATGCATTTATTGTCAGTAAGGCAGATGGGATTATCAGTGTGATCACCTTTGCAGCCACCTTGTTTTTTGCCCCCCATCTTGATAAGGGTATTTTGATCGGAGTCGGGGTGACCGCAGGCGTTTTTTTCTATCGGCGAATGCGGCCGGTTGTTGCTGAGTTGTCGCTCTGGGAGGATTGCCATTACCGCAGTGTCAAACTGTTTCATCTGAAGCAATGCAAGTATATTGCTGTAATTCGTTTTGACGGTCCCCTCTTTTACGGTAATATCAGTTACCTCGAAGACGAGGTGTTGAAAATTGTCCGTAATCTGCCGGAACTTAAGGTTATCCATTTTAAATCAAATGGCATCAATGATATGGATGCTTCCGGTGAGCATGCGCTGACCTTGCTTGTCGAGCGTTTACATGCTGCCGGCTACCAGGTTTATTTCAGTGGTTTGAAAGTCCTGATTGTTGAAATGATGCGAAAGTCCGGTTTACTTGCCATTATCGGCGAGGATCATATTTTTCCAACACTTGTTCAGGCCCTGGAAGTTATCTGGCCTCTGGCTCACCAACATTCCGATGAGGAGATCTGTCCTTTAAAGGAGGTGGTTAGGCTGGATGAATCAGCAAAGGGATAGCAGCCATGCATGAACTTTCTCTGGCCCGGGGATTGGTTGATCAGTTGCAGGAACTGGCCAGGGCTCACGAAGCGGAAAAAATTTTTCAGGTACGGGTTAATATCGGCCGGGCCTCGGGTATTGTGGTCGATTCTTTTGTCTTTGGTTTTGACGCCATAAAGATGGATTTGCCGCTCACTGCGCCGGCCATTTTGAAGATTAATGAGGTCGACGGCCCGGATCTTATGTTAATGCAGGTGGAGATGGAATAAGAATCATGCCGCACGGGCAGGGAGGAGAAGAGAATGTGTGATACCTGTGGCTGCCATACCAGCGGACATACAGAGGCAAAGGTCGTTGAGGTACACCGGAGTCTCCTTGCCGCCAACCAGAAGCAAGCCGACAGAAATCGGCGGCATATTGAGGCCATGGGCGCTGTGGCCGTCAATATGATATCCAGTCCCGGGTCCGGCAAGACCACCCTGCTGGAACACACTCTGGACAGGATTGGCAGTCGATTGAAGATTGGCGTTATAGAGGGCGATATTGAGACGGAGCGTGATGCCGACCGGATCAGAAAAAAAGGAGTACCGGTGGTCCAGTTGACAACCGGTGGCGCCTGTCATCTTGATGCACCCCTTGTGCACAAGGGGCTGCATGATCTGGAACATCAGAGTAAGGATGGTACGTTTGACCTGATTTTTATTGAAAACGTGGGCAATCTTGTCTGTCCCGCCACCTTTGATCTGGGTGAGCATGAGCGTATGATTTTGGTGTCGGTTCCTGAAGGCTCGGATAAACCGGCAAAATACCCGACTACCTTTGTTGGTGCGCAGACATTTATTATAACCAAGATGGACCTTTTGGAATATTTTGATTTTTCCGTCGATGAAGCCGAGCGGGAAGCCCTGCGTCTTAATCCGGAGCTGACCATCCTGAAGGTAGGCGCCACTGCCGGGCTGGGCATGGATAACTGGATTAACTATCTTCAAGCCTTATCCGCCCGTTGATTGTTGTTTCTCAATTTAGATCTCTGATATTGCAACCATAGGACTAATTGATGGAATCTGTTGCCTCGCCAGGTGAAAATCGAGGGTGGACAAGGTTGTTCCCCTTCCTGACCTGGTTGCCGAAAATCAACCGCCATACTTTAAAGGCCGATTTTATTGCCGGATTGACGGTTGCCCTGGTCGCCATCCCGCAATCGCTTGCCTATGCACAACTTGCAGGTGTGCCTGCGTATTACGGTTTGTATGCCTCCCTGTTGCCCGTTATTGTGGGGGCATTGTTAGGCTCTTCACCGTTGCTGTCCACGGGGCCGGTTGCTATGACTTCACTGCTCACCGCTGCCAGTGTCATGTCTATTGCCCATCCCCATACCGAACAGTTCTATACCTATGTTATTTTGATTGCGCTCTTGTCGGGAATTTTCCAGATCGGTCTCGGCCTGGCCAGACTGGGACGCATCATTAATTTTCTTTCCTATCCGGTTCTACATGGTTTTATCAACGCGGCGGCCATCATTATAGGACTGTCGCAACTACCGGCGATGCTGGGAATAGAACAGGGGCAGAAAAGTGGACATTTTCTCATTGATATCTTTCATGTTATCGAACGTTGGAACGATGTTCATATATTGTCCGTCTATTTTGGAGTAACGGCCCTTGTACTTTTATTGATACTGAAGAAAACCGCGCCGAAATTACCAGCGGTCCTCTTTGTCGTTTCTCTGGCAACCCTGATGAGTTGGTTGATCGGATTCGAAGCCGATGGTGGTACGGTCGTCGGTACCATCCCCCGCGGTCTACCGGGCCTGTCCATGCCGAAAATTGATTACCGGGCCGCAGCGCATCTTGGTCCGGCCGCCTTTATTATTGCCATCATCAGTTTCATGGAGGCCATGTCAAGCTCTAAAATTATCGCGATTAAAACCCGTACACGCTGGGATGAGAATCAGGAACTCATCGGTCAGGGGCTGGCTAAGGTAGCTGCGGCCTTCAATCACTCCATGCCGGTAAGCGGTTCCTTTTCCCGCTCCGCGCTCAATCTAATCTCCGGTGCGAAAACAGGACTGGCTTCGGTGTTCTGTGCGGGCATGGTTTTGTTGACCCTGTTGTTTTTTACTCCCGCTCTGTATCATTTGCCCAAACCGGTGTTATCGGCGGTAATTATGGCAGCTGTGTTCAATCTGATAAATTTTAAACAATTCAAGATGGCCTGGGTTGCCAGGAAGGATGATGGTGTAGCCGCAGTAGTCACCTTTGTCGCCACGCTATTGGTCGCGCCTAATATCCAGAACGGTATTTTGACAGGGATTATCCTGTCGTTGATCATGTTTCTCTATCGCACCATGAAGCCTGATATCGTTATTCTCGGCAAGGATGAAAACGGGGTTCTTCGAGATGCCCATCGCTATAACCTACCGAAATTACATCCACGCCTCATCGCTATTCGCTTCAGCGGCCACCTCTATTTCGCTAATGTCAGCTACATCAATGATTCGGTACTGAAGATTATTGGAAACGACCCGAATCTGCAGGTTATATTGATAGAGTGTGGCGGAATTAACAGTCTTGACGCCTCCGGGGTCGAGATGTTTACTAATCTTCACGAACGACTGCAGATCGCCGGCATTACACTGGCGTTTTGTAATTTACGCAGCAATGTGGTTGAAATTATGCAACGAACCGGGCTTGACAAGATTGTAGGTCAGGAAAACATCTATAATTCGGAACAGCAGGCCCTGGAAATATTGAATAAACGTCTGGACTAAACAGCAGCATGAAACAAAAGAATAGAGGACCTTTGCAAAAAGAGACGCGATCGTTGTGGGCAAATCAGAGTGTTATTCGAGTATTTTTGTATCTTTGCCTGGGTCTGCTCCTGCTAGGTGAATGTAGTATTGCCGCAGCATCGCCAATACCTGTTTTTGTCTCCATCGCACCCCAGGCCTATTTTGTTAAAAAAATAGGCGGCGACCGGGTACAGGTAGAGGTACTGGTGCGTCCAGGCGCAAGCCCGGCGACCTATGCGCCAACACCGAAACAGATGGCGCGTCTGGCTTCAGCCAGGGTTTTTTTCAGGATTGGTGTGCCATTTGAAAATTCCCTGTTGCCGAAAATTCACAGAAATATGCCCTCGTTGTATATTGTTGACATCAGCAGGGACATAAAACGATTGTTTGTGCAACAAGACGGCGGGCAAAAATCCAATGAGCTGGATCCGCATACCTGGCTGGATCCCATGCTGGTGAAACAGCAGGCGGCAGTGATTAAGGCAACCCTGTCGGCAATTGATCCTGTCGGACGCAACCTGTATGAAAAAAATTATTTACAATTTGCCGAAGAACTCGATGCGCTGGATATGCGTATCCGGAAAAAACTTAAAAGAGTTATTGGAAAGACGGTTTTTGTGTATCATCCGGCTTATGGCTATTTCTGTCGAGCGTATGGACTTCACCAGAAGGCAGTGGAGACCGGTGGCAAGGATCCCTCTCCAAAACATTTGGCCCGGCTTATCCAGGAAGCAAAAAAAGAAGGAGTTCGGGTTATTTTTGTTCAACCCCAGTTTTCCAGGAAAAAAGCTGAAACAGTTGCCAGGGCCATTGGTGGCACTGTGGTAGTTTTTGATCCTCTGGCCTATAACTATTGCGACAACCTGGACAGGGTTGCCGATCAACTGGCACAAATGCTGCGATAAATTTTTCTAATTTTTTAGCCCGGACATTTAACAAAGGTCATCGAAGTCTACGCGTATCTGCAGCAGACCGCTCGGAGTCTACGCTTACCTGTGAAATATCCGGGTTAGGCGTTCTGCTTGCTTGTCCGCTCTTTAAAGCGGACAAGGTTGGCAAGCATGGAGCAGGCCGGGGTAGGGATTGAGAGTCTGTTCCCCTGTTTGGCAACATAACCCACCAGCGCTTCGACTTCTGTGGGCTTTCCCTGTTCCAGATCCTGCAGCATTGATGGCCGGTGATTATAGGTCATCGGCAGAAGTTTGTCGTAAAAAATCCGACGATAACCGGCAGCATCCGGCCAGGGGGTTCTGCCGCCAAGTCCGTGGATAACGGCAAAAGTCTCATCGATAATCTGGTCCATGATCAGCCGGGTTTGTCTGTTTTCACCAAGCGCCCCGTAATGAACGCCCAGGACGGCGCCCAGCGGATTTAACGCGCAGTTGTACAATAATTTGGCAAACAGGTCTTGATAAATATCCTTAACTGCGATGCAGGGGATTCCTGCATGAGTTAAGGCGCCTGCAAGCTTCCGGGCAAAGGGAGGGATCGTTTCCGGTGTGCCGGAGCCGATATGAATATCGTCGGCGCTGACCGTGATTCGTATTTCACCCGGCCTTGTGATTTCAAAGCCGGTGATCACCCGGGCGCCAAAGGTACGATCCGGGCCAAAGCAGTTTTTCACCTGTTCAATATTGCCGCAGCCATTCTGCAGGGAAACAACCGGGCCGGAAAACCCCTTCATCCCGGCAATTGCCTTGATGGCCTCTGCCGTATCATAGGATTTTGTCGTAATCAGGGCGGCGTCATACTCCTGATTACCGATATTTTTCAGTTGCTCCAGAAGGTGCAGCTTCCGTCCCTCCACACGATACTCTCCAAAAATTCCGGTGACCTGTAATCCCTTCTCGTTGACAATATCAAGAAAGCGTTTCCTGAGAACAAGGGAAATTGCATGTCCATCAGCGGCCAGAAGGCAGCCGAGCGCCTGCCCAAGAGCACCGGCTCCAAAAATAAGGATTTTCATGATAGATAGTCCACCATTGAGCTATTGGAGAAGGTTGGGAAGCCAGAGAACCAGGTCGGGAAAGATAATAAAGATGATCAGGCCAAGGGTTTCAACAATTGCAAAGGGGATGGATCCGCGAATAACATCCATGAGAGAGACTTCGGGCGGTGAAACCCCTTTGATGACAAAAAGATTGAGGCCGACCGGTGGTGTTTCCGTTCCTATTTCGCAGGCTATGGCCATGACGATGCCGAACCATAGGCTGGAATACCCCATTGAAAGGATGATGGGTAGAAAAATGGGGGTGCTGATAAGAATGACCGAGACAACATCCATGAACATTCCCATCAGGTAAAGTACGGAGAAAATACAAGTCAGTACGGCCCAGGCAGGCAGGTTGAGTGAGGTGACAAAAGCCGCCAGTTCCTGTGGTACCTGGAGTCGGGTTAATACATAACCAAAGAGCAGGGCTGAGGCAAAGATCAGCATGATCATGGTGGATGTGGAGACCGTGGAACGAAGGATAAGCCTGAATTTTTTCCAATCAAGTTCTCTTTTGATAAAGGCAATGATGAGGGCGCCGATGCATCCTACGGCAGCCGCTTCTGTCGGTGTGGCAATTCCCCTGTAAATGGATCCCAGTACCAGCAGGATCAAAACCATGACCGGCCAGATTTGCAGCAATGATTCAAAGCGCATCTTCCAGGTCACTTCGTCAGGATTTTTCGGTGCGGCATCCGGGTAAAAGACGCCGATCAGAAAGATATAACCCATCATCATCCCGGCAAGGACAACACCCGGCAGGATGCCGGCAATAAAGAGGCGACCCACGGATTCATCACCAACCACGCCATAGAGGATGAGGGCAACACTTGGCGGAATGAGCAGGGCAAGTCCACCGGAGGCAGCGACGCAGCCGGTGGCAAGTGATTTGTTGTAATTGCGGTTGATCATTTCCGGAATGGCAAAACTGCCAATGGTTGCGGCTCCGGCGACGCTGACGCCGCATAAGGCGCTGAAGATGGCGCATGCGGCCACGCTTGCCATGCCCATGGAGCCGGGCAAGCGGTTTAACCATCTGTTGGTGGCGGTGAAAATGGACCCGCCTATACCCGAGTGAAAGATAATTTCTCCCATGAGAATAAACAGGGGAACTGCAACCAGTGGAAAAACAGCCAGCCGGTCATAGATGACACCCGGGACTGCCCCAAGGCCGCGGATTCCCTGGACCAACAGAATTCCAATGACACTTGAACTCCCCAGGGCACCGAATACCGGCATTCCCATAAACAGGAAGAGGAGGAAGCCGCTTATAAGTATAAAGGTGATGGTGACAGTGTCCATAATTCTCCAGGCCCTGGCTACTTGTCGTCATTATTGTTGAGCTTCTTGAGATGGCTGCCGATATGAACAAGCAATTGCAGCGCAAGAAGCAGTGAGCCCAGGGGAATGATAAGGTAAGGGATCCACATGGGAGTATTGAGCAGGGAGCTGGAATGGTAGCCACCGCTCCAGGCGATGAGGGAGGCTTTGACTCCCTGCCAGACGAGGACCAGACAAAATAACAGAACAATAAAGGAAGTGATGCAGGTAAGGAGATGCTGTATTTTTCCTGGCAGCAGATGGATGAAAGACTGCATGCGGACGTGTTTGTCCTCCTGCAGTACATGGGCAGCCGCCATAAAGGCGAGAAAAATTAGAAAATATTCACTGAGTTCCACCGAATACAGGGTCGGCTCATCAAAGAGATATCGAACGACAACCTCATGGAAAACCAGGAGGAGGAGCACAACCAGGCAGTACTCGGATAAAACAGCGCCGATTCTAGCCAGCCGTTCAGCGGTTTGAACGAATATGTACAGGAATCTTTTCATCGGAGGTACCCGATTTTTTCTTTCCTAAATTGAGGGTTTCACCCATCCGGAGTCTACGCTTACCTGCAACAATTTAAAAAGAAAACACTCATAATTATTTATCTTTTTTTATGTGCAGGCTCGCTTACCCGGAGTCTCGCAGATAAGCGGAACGAAGTGAAGACTTCGAGCTCGCTTACCCGGAGTCTCGCAAGCTCGCTTACCTGTTGAATATGCGGGCTAATGGAGTTAACGGTAGTTTATGGTAAGTGATCAATCAGTGATGGGCCTTGATAAAATCTATATACTTTTTGCCGTCTTTCACCTTGGTCAGCCACCATTTTTGAACCGGGATCATTTTTTCTTTAAATTGTGCAAGCTCTTCTGCTGATGCCTTATGCACATTGACGCCTTTATCCTTATATTGCCTGATGGCATCCTGCATGAATGCCTCGAGCATTGCAAGCTGGCGTTTGTCCCTTTGTTTTCCTGCCTTGATCATGACTTTTTGTACATCCTTTGGCAGGCTTTCCCATTTTTCTTTGTTGATGGCAAGCACACATGTAAAGTAGGCCATGTTGGTTACGGAGATATTGTCGACAACCTCATACAGTTTGCGACCCAGGCCTGTTATAAGAGGGCGGGTGCAACCGTCTATGGTTTTTCGTTGCAGGGCCAGATAAAGTTCGCCCGAACTCATTGTCGTAGGGCTTCCACCCAGTAATTCGATGGCCTTACTTGCCGTGCTGCCCGATACGCCCCACTTCTTTCCCTTGATGTCAGCAGGGCCGGTCACCTGAAAACCTTTGGCATATATTTGATAGGGACCTCCGGCAGCTGTTCCCAGGACAACAACATTATGTTGGGCAAATTTATCATTTATTCCCAGGCTCCAGAGGCCGGCATCGAGACTTTTCTGCATGGATGCCGGTGTTTCCCACATAAAGGGCAGGTTGGAGATGCCGGTTTCCGGCACAATACCGGTCAGATAGAGATCGTTGGGGGCCGCCATGTCGATTTCTCCCCGTTCTAGAGCGGCAAACTCCTGCTTGCCCTTGTAAAGCTGGCCGGAATGGAAAAATTTGAATTTTACTTTGCCGCCGGTTTCCTGTTCAACCTGGGTCATAAATTCCTGCAGCGGCTGCACCAGATAGCCATAGGACGTCGGCATAAAGGTTGAGAAGACAATTTCCACGGGTTTGTCTCCTGCCTGGACGGTCTGCCCGGGACAGATGAAGGCAGTGAGCAGGAAAAGAGCAAAGATGGCGTATCGTGGTTGCATGGGTTTCCTCCTTGTTGTTTTTTGATGAAAATCAGCACGAACAGATAATATATCAACCGGACTGCATGCCTTGTTGCGGCAGCGACGTAAAAAAATATTGGTTCGGCCATGCTCACTGTCTATACCGGATAAAGAAAAAGAATTCCATAGCGTTTTGTGAATATATCAACAACAAGCCATCTTTTCGCATGCGAAAAGATATGTTTTGCCACGTGTTGGAAGTCTGTTTTCAGGGAAAAGTACTTGTAAGGTGAGGTTGGGGTTATTTGAGTAATTTTTCCAGATCGGCAAGTCGGTGGTTATCAGCGAGCAGTCGTCTCAGGTTGTCGATCACCTGGTCCATTGATTGTTCCTGCAAACGGATATGCAGGGTAAGGCTTTTTCCCCGTTTTTTATTTGAGCAGGTAATATTGAAATCTTGCTTATTTGCCTTTTTACCAAAAAGATCCTTGCGGATGGTATCGACTGTTGTTGAAAATGTCTGCTGCCTGTCCAAAGGATGATCTTCTCCGGTACGACGCAGTCCATTGATAAAGGTACTTGCTTTGCTGGTTGATCGGACGGCTTTTTCCAGTATAGTCTTGACACGGGAGTCGGTGATTGCCTCGCTCAGGTTGGAATGATGTTCCAGGAGCAGTTTCATAATCTGCAGCAGCTGCGGCCTGGTTGGAGAAAGCGGCTTGACAATCTCAAGGTACAGGCTGTCCCGGTCCGCCGGGTTCTTTATAGGAGCCAATACCTCTGCAGCAATCGAAAATTGGAGTTTGTCGTTGATGATGTCTGAGATCATTTCCGTTGATTCACCACGTTCTCTGATCTGATAGAGTTTCCTGTATTTATGAATGGTTGACTGTGAAACCTTGGCTCCCGGTTTGCCGATCCCCAGGCTTTCCCCGAACTGTTCGGCCAGGCGTACGTTGTTGAGCCCCAGATCCTTGCTTGCAGATTCTAAAAAGTTTCCAATTTCTATCGGGTTTAGATTTCTTCGTTTAGTGTTTTCCGCCAGGGAGATATTGAAAAAATCTTCAGTGGTGAAGTCCTCCTCCTTAAATGTTTTGGCTTCCACCCATTGCCAGCCAAGGCGGCGAATAGCCTGAAAACGACGAAACCCACAGAGAATTTTATATCGACCATCTGTTTTCTGCAGCAGGACCAATGGGTGGAGCAAGCCGTTGCCGTCGATGGATCGTGCAAGTTCATCGAGGTAAGACTCACGGATCATATCATTATATTGATTGTCGCCGTGTACCCGGAATATATAACGCATATCACGGGGTTTGCTTGTTTCAATAGCATTGACGGCGACCCGGCGCACCAACGACATGGAGTCGGCAAAATCGGTATATGCACCGGCGAGCAATCTTCCCGTCTCTTTCGCTTGTGCAATATCACACACTTTTTCGGCGGAAATTGTTAACAACAGTGATGAAACCGAGGAATCATAGAAGCCATCCACGTAATTTTTCTGGCGAAACAGCTGGTTCAGACTGTATGATTCGCGACCGCACAGGGAGGAATCCGTATCGGCAAGGGCGGTGCTGAAACCTTGATCTTCCAGGGCCACACGTATTTTTGACAGCCGGGACGCGGCAATGGTCGGCCTGTGCGGACGATCGTCTCTTCCACGTTCTCCCTGGCCATAGCCAAAAATAACATCCGCATCCTGTTGCTGTGTTCCGCTATGAATAATCAGGACAAGGGGGTGTAAATTGTTCTCGCTTATTTCATCTTTAAACTGCTTGATCCTGAGCAAAAAAGCATCAGTAATTTTTTTACGCTGCCGCAGTGCACGGACATCATTCATCTGAACGATTGACGGCTTGTATTTACCGTTAATGATTGTATAACAGTGCAGATGTTCGGCAAGACTGTGGCCCATCGCCATGAGCGGCGGCAGTGTGTCTTCTGCATTGTTCCGGTGGGCATGGGGAATGATAACCAGAATATTATTGGTACCCAGAAGGGTATCTATGACAAGATTATTCCTCTGTTGCATGCTGGTCCTGATCGTTAACGGAGAAAAGTGGGTGCGGCAGGCCTGAATCGGCTGCCTTGATCATTGCCCCGGCAAGCCGTCCTCCCATGGAGCGGGTTGTAGCATTTCCCAAAATTACAGTAAGGACATCTTTGGCATTAAGTTGTGCCAGAGGCTGGGCCGGAGTAAGCATCAACTCATCGTCGTCCTTAATTGTATAGAGCAGGCCGCCGTCAACAAGGAGCCTGCTGGTGGTCTCCAGTTGAGCGACCGGCTCTTTGGGGAGAGATGCCATCAGTTCAGCCATGATGGTTGTTTGATGATGATGAAAATCAGTGTACACTTTGTGCAGGATATCGAAGGCAATCTGCAGCCGGTGTATAGGGGAAACCGTGCTGTCGGCAGCAGGGCTGTATCTGTTCCTGTTTTGCACGGCATAGGCAAGGGCAGCTCCCAGCAGGAGAAAGATCCAGCCAAGGTGCAGCCATATCAGAAAAAGCGGCACCGTGGCAAAGGAGCCGTAAATCGCGTTGTACTGGGAAACACCGATCTGTAGGGAAATGTAGAGCTGGAGAACGACAAACCAGCAGATTGAGGAAAAAAGCGCTCCGATAAAGGCGGCATAGGTTTTTACCCGGGCATAGGGAAAGAATTGATACATGAAGGTCAGGCAGCCGACGATAAAGAGAAAAGG
>Ga0256833_1002109_pt1 | contig 14275 bp, 5 predicted proteins | sample 356284metaG_FD_190535 | JGI IMG/M metagenome (GOLD analysis project Ga0256833, IMG submission 190535) | Hydrothermal vent microbial communities from Mid Atlantic Ridge, Atlantic Ocean - 356-284 | ecosystem: Environmental > Aquatic > Marine > Hydrothermal vents | place: Atlantic Ocean: Mid...
TCAAGAATATTTCAATTTCCAATTGTGTTGTAAAACCTTCAAAGTCGAAAGAGGAACCGATATTTGGAACTCCCAGAATTGGAATTACAGGTTTATCGTTGATGATTGTTGACGGCGGAACTATGGGGGGAATTTCTGTAAATAATTTAACAATTCACGGAACTATGGCACCAATTTATATCCGACTTGGAAATAGAGCAAGAAAATATACTGCAGGTATTCCAGAACCTAAAGTTGGCAAAGTTCAAAACATATCTATCAATAATGTTGTTGCACATGGTGCAGGCAGTTGGGGTTCGTCAATAACTGGCATACCTGGAAATCCTGTAGAAAATATTTCGTTAAGCAATATACAACTCTTTACCAGTGGTGGCGTAACAAAAGCTGATTTTAACAAAAATGTTGCCGAAGATGAAAAGGGTTATCCCCAACCAAGCGTTTGGGAAAACTTACCGAGTTATGGGCTTTTTATTCGTCACGCAAAAGGAGTTTCGGTTAACAATTTAATGTTAGGAACAAAAGAACCCGATGTTCGTGTGCCTATTATGGTTGAAGATGTTACTAATCTGCAGATTGGAAATACACAACTAGCAAATCCAATTTCTTCAAAATCATTTGTAATTGGAAAATCGTTAAAAGAATATGATATAGAAAAACCACTCGGTTGGGATGGTGATGAAGACGACATCATTGAAATAGTTGAGTAGGCAGTAGATTTATGTTTACTGTTTTTTCTTATTTTCCAGTTATTAACCTGATTGTCTAGTCCTGAAATAGGTTGACTAAAATGACGAAAATAAGTCAACCAAAACCATGATGAAGTATTTTTTGTAAAACTTACAAAAAGTGCTTGTACTTCGTTTCAAAATTTTTTATCTTTTATATACTTTTTATAGGTTTTACAAAAAGTATATGCTTTTTGTAAAACCTATAAAAACAATTGTTTCATTTAAAGAGGAAAATAGAAACATAATCAATATGCAGAATGTGAGTAGAAAAAAATATCTCTTATTCATGAATCTATTATCGATAAAGATAAGAAATTATGTGGAGTTGCAATATAAAATATTCCTAAAATAAAAATGAAATAGTTATCAAGGAATACTTTTTTGTCGGTTACTTAGATTTACTAAAATAAAATAAAGAATTTATTGGTATTTGATAGGCATTCCTCTTAATGTATTAGGAATGAGTTCAGCTTTCAAGTTGGAATAGTTTTAATAATTGAAATCATTGGATTTAGTGGAGAGCATGATGAAATCGAAATGTAAAATATTTATTAGCATTATGATAATTACTCTAATTCTTAATAATTTAAGTTTTGGGCAAGTAAATGGCAAAATTAAAGGGAAAGTAGTTGATGCAAATAACGGTGATGCACTTATAGGTGCAAATGTTATAATAGAGGGTACATCAATTGGTGCTGCTGCAAATATTGATGGCGAGTTTGTGCTTGCATCGGTAAAACCTGGCAATTATACTCTAAAGGTTTCTTATGTAGGTTATAAAAACAAAACTAAAAAAGTTAAGGTAATATCTAATAGAGTTACGGAAATAACTGTAAAATTGAATTGGGTAGCGGTTGAGGGTGAGGAAGTTCTGGTAACAGCACAAGCAAAAGGACAATTAGCTGCTATTAACGATCAACTAAGTGCTAATGAAATTAAAAATGTTGTGTCAAAAGATAAAATTAGAGAATTGCCCGATGCAAATGCTGCAGAGGCTGTAGGACGTTTACCCGGTATCTCTCTTGCCCGTTCCGGAGGTGAAGGTTACGGTGTTATTATTAGAGGACTTCAACCCAAATACAGTAAAATTATGGTAGATGGTGTTGCCCTATCTGCGACTGGTAGCAACGACCGTACTGTATCTATGAGCTCCATTTCTTCTTATTCGCTTGAAGGTATTGAGGTTATTAAATCTCCAACAGCCGATATGGACGGAGACCAAGTAGGTGGTTCGGTAAATTTAATAATGAGAACTGCTCCTAAAGGTTTTAAAGCCGAAGTTATAGCTGAAGGAGGTTACAGAGGATTAAGAGATGAATTTTCGGAATATAATTTTGTTGCAAATGTAAGTAACCGTTTCTTTGATGATAAGTTAGGTGTTTTTGCTCAAATAATTACCGATGGGAAAGATATGGGTAGTAATAGAATGGGAGCAGGCTACACTCAAAGAAGCCAAATAGATTCAATAGTTAATCCGCTAAATTTAACTTCTGTAAATTTAGTTAATAATTTTAGTTATAGAAAACGCTATGATGCTACTTTAACACTAGATTACTTACTTCCCAATGGGAAAATATATTTTAAGAATTTTCTTAGTAGTTCTTTTTCAAATTCTCAAGTATATAGTGAATATTTTGGTACTGCCAATCACAATTTTAATATTGACGATTCCAAATATGAACGTTTAATGTTAAGTAATGTAATTGGGTATGAACAATATCTTTCAATTTTTAAGGTTTCGGCAAAATTATCTCATACTTATACCGGCGGTAAAACCCCAAAAGGAATTGGTTTTAAATTTTCTTACGGTAGTGATATGAACCCTTACGATCCGGAGGTGTCCCCCGAAGAAGTTCCCGGTTATGCAAAAAATCAATTTGACAAATTTAGCTGGGAAAATGCTAATGTAACTTCAAGCGAAAATAGCGGAAGACAGTTAATGGGCAAAGTGGATTTTGAAACTGATTATAATATTTCAAAGCAAATAACCGGTAAAATTAAGTTCGGAGGAAAATTTCTTTATAACGAACGCAGCTATGATAGGGAAAAGTATTATTCCGATATCAGATATTCAAGCGCAATTTTTACTAATGCTCTAATTGATAAGATTTCGGAATTTAATAACTTGCCACAAGGCACAACATTTTTTCCTTATCCTTTGTTTTTTGATAAAGATTTTTCACATGGCGATTTTATCAATGGTGAATTCAATTTGGGTCCTGTTGCAAATATAGAGCAATTACACAGAATAATAAATGTATTGGAAGATATGAATAAAGATAATAAAGATGTTGATGGATATAGATATTACTATTTTTCATCAAAAATCGGTGATTATTCGGGAATAGAGAGATTGGGAGCAGGTTATATAATGACCGAGCTTAACATTACGAAAAAATTAACATTTATTCCGGGAATTAGATATGAACATAAAACCACTTCATATAATGGAGTATATGGTAGTGCCAGAGGTTTGGTTGAATTAGGTTTTAAAGGAAAAGATACTACTTCCGTTAGAAACAATGATTTTTGGCTTCCGATGATTCATTTGAAATATGAACCGTTAGATTGGTTACAAATAAGGCTTGCTTATACAAAAACATTAGCACGTCCTAATTTTACAGATATTCTTCCAAATATGTATTTTTCCGATAACTACATTTCAATGAGGAATCCTCATCTAAGGCCTGAATTAGCCGAAAGCTATGATATGTATTTATCATTTAGTGATAATTATTTAGGACTTCTTACAATTGGCGGATTTTGGAAAAATATTCAAGATAAAATATTTTCAAGAGGTAATAGAATTCTTTTAAATCCGGAAGAATACAATTTGGATTCAACGTATGCCGGATTTAAATATTCAACACAAGAAAATAATGAATCGGTATCAATTACCAAAGGAATTGAAATTGATTGGCAAACAAACTTTTGGTATTTACCTTCATTTTTAAAAGGATTTGTATTAAACATTAACTATACAAAAATATTTTCCGAAACAACATATCCAAGATTTAGAATTGAAAGAAGTGGAACACCTTGGAACCCAATAGAAACAGTAGTTGACGAAAGTTTCAAAGATAGATTAATAGGTCAGCCAAAAGATATAATTAATATATCTCTTGGGTATGATTATAAGGATTTTAGTACTCGTCTTTCAATGAATTACCAATCGGATGTATTTAGTAGTGGAAATTTTTGGAAGGAATACCGCTCCTATTCCGATGCACTAATGCTTTGGGACTTACGAATTAAACAAAAACTACCCTGGTTTGGTTTACAACTTTATGCAAATTTTGCAAACTTAACCGGTTCTATAGAAAAAACTCATTTTTATGCAGGAAAATCGAGAACACAAAATTATTATGGACAATCGGCAAATATAGGACTAATTTGGAGAATGGATAGCAAAAACTAACAACTATAATTTCAACAAAAACAAGGATGGTATTATTATGAAAAGAAAAGGTACAATAATTTTTAGCTTATTATTTGTTCTGCTGTTTTTGCCAAATATACTTTTGGCACAGGAAGTTGTATTAGTTCCGGATAACATTAACGGTGATTATTTTGGTGTTATTAACAAATTTGTTATGGGTGATACAACTGAAACCGGTGAAAGAGCACATCCAAATGCAATTTACAGATTGGAAAGAGGCAAAATTTATGATATTAATGAACAAATGCGAATTGATTTTAATTTTACTTTGGATGCGTTACCGGATGACCCGAGTAATCCTACACGCCCACCTATGGTTATTGTAGGTAAAGATGCTCAAGGTAGCTTCATATCTCCATTGTTTTATCTTATTGATGATAGTACAAATATAAAATTTCAAAATATTATATTTTCGGCAATTCCTTTTGATGAAAATTTTGTTGCCAGAACTCAATGGTTAATTTTTTTGGAAGGAGCTTATCACAGATTTGAAATGGATAATTGTATAGCTTTAGGTTTTAGCGGAAGTGTACTTCAACCAAGATATACCGATAGATGTTCATATTATTTTACTAATAATATATTCTTCAACAATATTCATCTTACCAGTGTTGGCGGCGGCGGTACTTATAGCAATACTGTTAAAACAGCATATAACGATACAATTAAGTTTGTTAACAATACGTTTTTTAATAACGGAGATAATAATTTCCTCTCATGGGAATTTGTGGATTACATAGAATTTAGTCATAACACAATGTATAATATGAGTATTGCCGCTTTATGGCTTCCTTATTTAACAAATGCAAAGTTTAATGATAATTTATTTTACGACTATCAAACTGTAGGCGAAACCGAGTGGGAATATGTTAACGGACATTGGGATAAAGGAACTCCAAGACATGGACATGCCAGTATTCTAAAACTTAATTTAGTTGACCCTCAAACTTTAGCAGATCATAGAATGGAAGAATCGGATCGTAAAGTGGAAGCAAAAAACAATGTATATTATTGGTCACAAACAATTAGAGATTATTGGGCTAATAATACAAGTCAGAAAGATATTGACCAAGGTTATTCGGGTAAAATATATCCTGTAACTTGGATAAACCACATTACAGATTCTATGTTTACGGATAAAGAACATTATCCGTATTTAGTTCAAGAAAATAATGTAGAGTTAGACCCCGGTTTTGATGCAACTATGGGTGCCGCAGTTTTAGCAAAAGAAATTCCATTTGTAAAAGAATACAGAAAAGTCGGTTGGACAACTTTGAATGTTGACGAGCGTTACTACAACCCTGATGGACCCGGAAAATTATTTGACTTAAATTGGCCATTGTCTCTGGACTTAACTTATACAAATACCGATGTTTTAACACATGCGGAAGGTAGTTTTCCTGCCGGTGATTTAAATTGGTATCCTGATAAAAAAGCCGAGTGGTTATTAACCGGAGTTAAAAAAGATCCTAGACAATCAGTTCCTAGTAATTACAAATTATCACAAAACTATCCAAATCCGTTTAACCCGACAACAGAGATTAGTTTCTCTATTCCTGTTGCGGGGAATACTACACTTGCAGTTTATAATGTTTTAGGACAAAAAGTTGCAACACTGGTAAGCGAAAAACTTTCGGCGGGTTCGTATAAATATCAATTTGATGCAAGTAATTTAACTTCAGGAATTTATTTCTACAAATTACAATCAAGTAATTATTCGCAAATTAGAAAAATGACATTATTAAAATAGAAGTCTTATCGTCGGATTTCATGTATCATATCTGAAATCCGACAACAAAAAGTTAGAACATGATTTATAGTTTTTATAAATATTACATAAAGGAGTTGCTATGAAAAAAATATTTTTAACAATTTTATTTCTTTTACTTAGCTTTTCATTAAGTTTTGCACAAACAGAAATGGAATTGGTAAGCAATGGCGGTTTTGATGACGGATTAACAGGATGGAATTTTTATAGTTTGAACCCTAACTATGCAAGTTATTCTTTGGACGAAAACAGTGTTATTACAGGAACAAATAGTGCTAAAGTAAAAATTGATACATCATATCAAGGATATCCCAGCGGGAGAATTTCATTAAATACGGTTGTGAATATTGAAAGTGGAGTAGAATACACAATTTCATTTAAATTAAGATCAACAAAACCAATACAAGGTAATGCAATTTGGTGGGCATTTTACGATACTTTGGAAACTAATGACTACTATAGCGGAAATTGGGGACAAGTTAAATTAGATGCTGATACTACAATAGAATACACAGCTACATGGACAGCTGATTTTACAGATCCCGATGTATTATTCTCTTTAGATTTTGCCGGAATTCAAAGTGACGATCTTGAAATTTGGGTAGATGATGTTAGCATCACAAAAGTTGTAGATGACCCGGATGAAGAACCATTACCGCGAGGAACAGAACTTATTAGCAATACTGATTTTGTAAATGGTTTAACCGGTTGGAATTTTTATAGTTTAGATTCGGGATATGCCGATTATAAATTAGATACTGAAGGAGTTATAAGAGGTGCCAACAGTGTAATGGTAGATATTGTACATGCTTACAAAGGATATCCAAGTGGTAGAATTTCATTGAATACAGTTGTTGATATTAAAGAAGGTAAAAAGTACTTTATAAGATTTAAAGTCAGATCCGATAAACCAATACAAGGCAATGCAATATGGTGGGCATTTTACGATAATGTTGAAACCAATAGCTATTATAACGGAATGTGGGGGCAAGTACAAATTGATGCCGATACAACTGTAATGTACGAAACAACATTTACTGCAGATTTTACTGATCCTGATGTATTCTTTTCAATAGACTTTGCAGGGGTTGAGAGTGATAGTATAAAAATTTGGCTCGATGATATACACCTTATAGAATTACAGTTGGATGATGAAGAACCGCCGCTGCCGGAAGGAACGGAATTATTAACAAATACAGGTTTTAACGATGGCTTAAGTAACTGGAATTTCTATAGCTTGGATTCTGCAAATGCTAGTTATCAATTAGATGACAATTCTGTTCTTAATGGTCCTAATAGTGGTTTAGTTGATATTGTTACAGCTTATAAAGGTTACCCAAGTGGTAGAATTTCTTTAAATCAACAAGTGGCAATAGAGAACGGAAAAGAATATTACATTCGCTTTACACTTAAATCAACAAAGGCAATTCAAGGTAATGCAATTTGGTGGGCTTTTTATGATACTGTTGCAACCAATAAGTATTATAATGGAATATGGGGACAAGTAAAAGTTGATGCCGATACGGCGGTAATGTACGAAACAACATTTACTGCAGATTTTACCGATCCTGATGTATTTTTCTCAATAGATTTTGCCGGTGTTGAGAGTGACAGTATTAAAATATGGCTTGATGATATTCATCTTGTTGAATTAAAACCGGAATCTGATGATGAAGAACCTCCGTTACCTAATGGTACAGACTTATTAACGAATACCGGTTTTAATGATGAATTAAACAATTGGAATTTCTTCAGTTTGGATTCTGGATACGCAAGTTATCAATTGGATAATAATTCTGTTCTTAATGGTCCTAATAGTGCTTTAGTTGATATTGTTACCGCTTATAAAGGTTACCCAAGCAACAGAATTTCATTAAATCAACAAGTAGCAATAGAAGACGGAAAAGAGTATTACATCCGTTTTACTCTCAAATCCACAAAGGCAATACAAGGTAATGCAATTTGGTGGGCTTTTTATGATACTGTTGCAACCAATAAGTATTATAACGGAATATGGGGACAAGTAAAAGTTGATGCCGATACGGCTGTAATGTACGAAACAACATTTACTGCAGATTTTACCGATCCGGATGTATTTTTCTCAATAGATTTTGCCGGTGTTGAAAGTGATAGTATTAAAATATGGCTGGATGATATTCATCTTGTTGAATTAAGCGATATAGAACCTAAATTGCCGGAAGGAACTGATTTATTAAGCAATAATTATTTTAATGATGGTGGGCTTGATAAATGGGATTTAAGTAAAACCGTACAAAGTTATGCTACACTTTCACTTGACGAATCAAGTGCTTTGGAAGGTGAAAAAAGCGGACTTGTACATATTAACAATGTTTTTACCGGTGCCGATGATAGCTGGAAAATACAATTCCGTCAATTAGATTTAGGTGCCGGAGTAAAAAAAGATAAGGGTTACCATGTTCAGTTTATGATTAAAGCTAATAAAGACGTTACCGGTATTTCGGCAGTAATTCAAAAACGACATGGTGACTTTGGAAATATTTATTCGAAAGATATATCATTAGTTGCTGACGAAATGTTAACGGTTGTTGATACTTTTGATTGTGCTGTAACAGATACAAATGTTACTTTCGGATTTAATCTTGGTACGGCAAGCGTAAAAGATGTTGATATATGGTTTGATGCCGTACATCTGATTGAATTGGACGGTTATGTAGTTGGTGTTAAAAAAGAGGATATGCTTCCTAAGGTGTATGCCCTTAATCAAAACTATCCGAATCCGTTTAACCCAACAACCGTAATTAGTTTTGCTTTACCAAAAACATCCGATGTACAATTAAGTGTCTATAATATTCTCGGTCAAAAGGTTATGGAATTGGTTAATGGTAAAATGGTTGCCGGAAATCATATTGTTAATTTCAATGCCGGAAACTTAGCTAGCGGAATGTATATATACAGACTGCAAGCCGGAAATTTTGTTTCCGTAAGAAAAATGTTATTAATGAAATAATAACTGATTATCTTTTCACAATTACCTTTTTGTGAATGTTTAAGTTAAAAACTTCCCATATGAACATTGGTTCATATGGGATTTTTTTACTATAATAGAATACAGTGATTTTCGGATTCCACAAAATTGTCATCTCGAATTCGCCGTGGCGAATGAGAGATCTCAAAACCCAAATATAGCTTAGAAATTTCTCACAAAAAACGTATTAGTAATGACATATACTAAGTTTTGTTTTCCGATCGCTGATCACCAATTTGTTTCAATTATATACTTGTTGTTGCAATAGTAATAGGTACTAAACAAGAGCGGTTAGGGGGTGGAATAAAATAAGTCCTTTGTATAAAACTACTATCTTGTTAGGAGATAAAATTAGAAATTTTTAGCAAGGCAACTATTTGAATATGGATATAAAAAAGATTAAAATATTAATAGTCGTACATCTGTTTTTCTTAACTAATATAGTTTTTAGTCAAGTAGTTATTCAAGCGGAAGAGCTTAGTATAACATTTACAAAACTTAAAAACGGTATTGAACTTTCAAGTATAAATAAAGGGACGTTGGAATTATTAAATACTTCATCTTCAAAAAATATTTTTACTCTGGAAGTTAGCGGTGAAAAAATATCATCGGAAATAGGTTGGAATAGTGTTGCCATACAAAATAATATTTCAGATTATAAACTTCTTTTTAAAAAGCCAATAAATCCAAACTTTTCCAATACTTTAACGGTAACAATAACAATAAGAACTGCAAATAATTCTTCCGATTGGGATATTTCGGTTACAGGCATAGGTAATAATACATTAAATGAAGTTATATTTCCTCAATTTAATATTAAATCCGGCGGAGATGATTATTTTCTATTGCCTCATTATTCAGGACAGTTAATTAAAAATCCAAATTCCAATCATATAAATTCCAAATTAATTTATCCTTTAGGGTGGGATGCTTCTATGCAATTTTCAGCGTATTATAACAATAATTATGGAATTTATTTTGGTACGCACGATCCGAAAGCATCCTTAAAAACCTTTGTAACAAAAGCTGAAGATGGTGGAATTAAATATGAGAATATAATTCCCATACCGAATAAATCGTTAAAAGAAAATGATTGGGAAATGTCCGGTGTTTTTCAGTTATCATTATTTGAGGGTAATTGGTTTGACGCTTCGCAAATTTATAGAAATTGGGTATCTAATAAAGCTGATTATTGGCCAAAAAATAATTTAAACAGAACCATAAGACAAAAAAATATTGGTGGAATTGGTATTTGGGCATATTATGCTTCCGAACCGAATTATTCATTGTCGGAAATTGAAGACGAGTTTAAAACTTTTGCAAATTATTTTAATGTGTGTAAGGTAGGTATTCACTGGTATCAATGGAATTATTTGGATTTTGACAATGACTATCCCAACTATTTCCCGGAACTATCGGGGATGGATAAGTTAGTAAAAAAAATACAACAAGACAGTAGCATTTTTATTATGCCATATATTAATGGTAGATTGTTTGACATGGATTTACCAAATTATCGAACTGACGGATACCCGTTTGCCACAAAAGATTTACTCGGTAATGTTTACGTACAAAATTTTAATGGTAATACATTTGCAGTAATGTGTCCTACACAAAAACCATGGCAAAATATATTAGTAGATGCTTCGGAACAACTTACAAACAGAATAGGTTGCTCGGCTATTTATTTGGATCAGGTTTGTGCGGCAACTCCCAATCAATGTATGGATGCAAAACATAATCACACATTGGGTGGCGGTAGTTGGTGGAGAGAAGGATACAATGAAATGTTTGAAAAAATTCATACTGCCTTACCAATTGATAAATTTGTAACCGTTGAAGGTGGTTGCGATTATTTGGCTGACGAAGTTGATGGCTTTTTAGTGGAAGGTTGGACAACAAATAATCTTGTGCCTGCTTTTTCTGCAGTTTATGCCGGAAAAGTTCAATTGATTGGAATAAAAACCGGTACGGATGAATATCATAATCCGGCATATTATTGTAAACTTTCTCAAGGATTTGCTTTTGGAATTCAACCGGGACGTGCAAGTACGTGGATTGTATCTGACCCAAATGCAGATGTTGCGAAACCATTCTTAAAGCAGCTTGCTACTTTGCGATATAAACTAAAAGATTTTTTATCATTTGGCAGAATGCTAAGACAATTAAAAATAAAGGGAACTATTCCTAATATAACTTCTACATGGATTGATTATGGTGAAAATGTTGATGTTACAATATCGGCACTTCAACATTCGGTTTGGCAAAATAAAGATGATAATAAAATTGCTTTAGTTTTTTCAAATGCTTCTATGAATAGTGTTCTTAATTTTTCTTTTCAATTTGATGGATCCGATTATGAAGCTTTCGGAAAATTAAATTTGGAAAAAATAACTGAAAATAATATAACTTATATTGGACAAAAAGAAAATTCGTTTTCATTAAATCTTTCGCTTAAACCTTTAGAGGTTGTTGCATATATAATTAAACCGGATTCCTTAGAGGCGGATGTTAATGTTAATGAAAATATGCCGGAATATAAATTAGAACAAAGTTACCCGAATCCTTTTAATCCGCTTGTAGTAATTCCGTTTACTATTCAGGAAGAAGCTTATGTGAAGTTAACCGTTTATAGTGTAACCGGTCAAAAAATTAAAGAGCTGGTAAACGAAATTCTTACTGCCGGTTATTACCGGAAAAGTTTTTATGCTTCGAATTTAGCAAGTGGAGTTTATGTTTATAGTATTACAGCTATTCCGCTAAATCCGGATAAAGATAGTTTTTTTGATGCTAAAAAAATGATTCTTTTAAAGTAATTTGTAAATGGTAACTCTATGTGTTGCCTATTGTTGACAAATTGATAGAATAATAAAAAAGGGGAAAAAATGAAAAAACAAATTCTAACAATAGTTTTATTATTAGTAATAAGTACAGTAACAAATAAAGCACAAAAAAATATGCTTTGCCAAGGTGCACATTGGACAGAACAAGAAGGTTATTTAAAGATGCAAGAATTTGCAACTAAATGGAATGATAAAGCCTCTTGGGAAGCAAGGGCAAAAAAAATAAAAGAGCATCTTATAAAGGGAATGCAGTTAGATAAAATGCCGAAAATAGAAGGTGATTTTAATCCGGTTATCAACCATACAAGAAAAATGGATGGTTATATTGTGGAAAATATTGCAATTGAAAGTTTCCCGGGATTTTATATTACAGGCAATTTATACAGACCAATAGATGAAAGTGATAAACATCCGGCAATTCTATCGGCACACGGGCATTGGAATGTCCCGGGTAATATTGGTAGATTCAGAAAAGATATGCAGCTGCGTTGTGCTTCTTTTGCCAGAATGGGAGCAATAGTTTTTGCTTACGATATGGTTGGTTACGGAGAAGCTCAACAAGTAACTCATGAAATTCCAATTGCATTATTATTACAAACATGGAATAGCAAAAGAGTATTGGAATATCTTCTTTCGCGTGATGATGTTGATTCTAATAATATAGGAATGACCGGTGCATCCGGAGGCGGAACACAAACATTTATTTTTACTGCTCTGGATAATAGAATAACTGCTTCGGCACCTGTATGCCAAGTTTCCGCACATTTTTTTGGCGGTTGTGTATGCGAAAGTGGAATGCCAATACATAAATCAAAAAATTTTCAAACAAATAATGTTGAAATTGCAGCACTTTGTGCACCACGTCCACTGTTATTAATTTCAGACGGAGCCGATTGGACAAGAAATACACCGCGTGTTGAGTTTCCGTATATAAAAAGAGTTTACAATGTTTATAATGCTGAAAATAAAGTTTCTAATGTTCATTTTGTAACACAAAGGCACGATTACGGTTTATCAAAAAGAAAAGCTGTTTATAATTTTTTCTCACAATATCTTAACTTGGAAAATGGACATATTCCTTATGGTGGTGACGGATATATTGAAAATTTTGTAACTATCTTACCGGAAGATAGCTTAAAAGTTTTTGGAAAAGATAATATTTTTCCCAAAGGTGCATTAAAAGGGAATGAAGCGGTTATAAAGTATCTGAATATTAAATAATAATAAATTGTTCTTTGTTGGCAAATTAACTCTTTCCCAAAGAGTGATGAAGCAGTCCCTCTCTTTTTAAGAGAGGGGTTGGGGTGAGTTTAAAGTCTATGTTGTTACCGGAGTTATTTCATTGTTATATAGTGAAAAATAAATTTCTAATGAGAAATTCCTGATAAATAAATGCCGAAATCTTTTTTGTAAAAGTTACAAAAAGTTCTTGTTCTTAGTCCAAATTTTTTTTATTTTCTAATTACTTTTTGTAAGACTTATAAAAACTTATTATATTATTAAATCAATTATTATGTTTTACAAAAAGAATTAAATAGGTAAACAGATGAAAAACGCAAAAGTTAATCAATCACTATTAAAAAACGTAAATAGGAAAAAAATTCTATCTCTTGTTCACAAATCGGGAGAAATAAGTAGAACGGAAGTATCAAACATTCTAAAAAAAAATGGGAAAACCGTTACTAATATTACCAATGGTCTTATTGATGACGGACTAATTGTATCTGTTGGTTATTCCGATTCTACAGGGGGTAGGAAAAGGGAACTATTTACCATTAATCCTGAGTTTGGTTATTTAATTGGAATTCATCTTGGTGTACACTCTTTACGGGGAATAATAACAGATTTCAAATATAAAATAATAGCTAGTAAAGTTATACCAATAACCTATGAAGAATCGAAGGAGAGTTTACTATTAAAAATTAAAACGGTAATAGATGCTCTGGTTAAAAGCAAAGGAATTAACACACAGAAGTTATTAGGAATCGGATTTGTTGCAAACGGGCTTTACAATATAAAAACAGGTGTCTGGATAGATTCTTCTAATAATTTAAACTGGAAAAATATTCCAATAAAAGATTTTTTGAAAAAAACATTTAATCTTCCTGTTGTTTTGGAAAGGAACTCACGTTCAATGGCACTTTGGGAAATGTATTTTGGAATAGCTCAAAAAAATAAAAATATAATATACATAAATCTTGGTGCCGGTATAAGTTCCGTATTTATAAATAACAGAAAGATTTATAAAGGAGCAAGCAATAATGCCGGCGAATTCGGACATATTGTTGTTGAGCATAACGGTTATAAATGTACTTGCGGAAAAACCGGATGCTTGGAAGCTGTTTCGTCCGGTTGGGCAATAGTTAAGCAAATTAAAAATGAAATTAAAAATGGTAATGAATCCGAAATAACTGATTTATGTAACAATGACTTGAATTTATTGGATATAGATATGATACTCACTGCTTATAATAATGGCGATAGATTAGT
>Ga0256833_1002110_pt1 | contig 14275 bp, 11 predicted proteins | sample 356284metaG_FD_190535 | JGI IMG/M metagenome (GOLD analysis project Ga0256833, IMG submission 190535) | Hydrothermal vent microbial communities from Mid Atlantic Ridge, Atlantic Ocean - 356-284 | ecosystem: Environmental > Aquatic > Marine > Hydrothermal vents | place: Atlantic Ocean: Mid...
GATTTATTCATTGATGGCGCTTAACTCTGAAGGATACGCACTCGATCACCCGGTCATGGCAGCAGGTCTGGAAGGCTTTAATCTGCACTGGTCTTATGAACGGGAAGGCGGCACATACCTGCAGCCCAGTGAATCCCCGATATGGGATACCGTCCTCAGCCTGCTGGCCTTTCTTGACTGCGGCATGCCGGCCGGCACCCTGGCAGCTGCTGAAAAGGCCATCACCTACCTGCTCCGGGAACAGGTGCTTGTCGGCGGTGACTGGCAGGTCTTTGTCAAAGATGTTGAGCCCGGCGGCTGGGCCTTTGAATTTGAAAATGATACATATCCGGACGTGGATGATACCGCAGTCGCTGTTATCGTTCTGCTTCGCCTGCTGCCGCTGATGAATGATACTGCCCTTCAGCAGCAAATGCAGGCCGCCGTTGACAGGGCCATTCAATGGATACTCGGGATGCAGAATAAAAACGGTGGCTGGGCAGCCTTTGACCGTGACAATACCAGCAAAATCCTCACTCTTATCCCTTTTGCCGATTTTGGTGAGCTGCTGGATCCGCCCAGCGTCGATGTTACCGCCCATGTGGTTGAGGCTCTGGGTCTGTATGGTCACACCCTTGACTCTCCTGCCGTGGCCCGTGCTTACCGATACATACGACAGGAACAGGAAACCGACGGATCCTGGTTTGGCCGTTGGGGGGTCAATTATATTTACGGGACAGCTGCCGTCCTCCCGGCCCTGGAAGCAGTCGGCGAAAACATGCAGTCGGATTATATCAAAAGAGCCGCCCGATGGATAGTCGATCACCAGAATGACGACGGCGGCTGGGGCGAAAGCTGCGGATCCTACATGGATGACCGGTTGCGCGGCCGGGGGCCATCGACTGCTTCCCAGACCGGCTGGGCGCTGATGGCGCTGATGGCCGTTTCCACCCGTGACTTTGATCAATCAATCAGCAGAGGGCTGGCATTTCTCTGCGACAGTCAACGGGCAGACGGTACCTGGGACGAGCCCTGGTATACGGGCACCGGTTTTCCGGGATATGGTGTCGGCGAGCGTATCAACCTGCAAAAGAATGGAGGCCAATACAGCCAGGGCGCCGAACTTGCCCGTGGGTTTATGCTCAACTACAACATGTATCGACACTATTTTCCGCTCATAGCCATGGGCCGGGCCGCTCAACTCCTGGAACATAGTACGACAGCCGTATCCTCTGAACATGATTGACCTGTTAAAGAAAAAGCTTAAACCCATTACCTCCCTGCAAGAAGTACGCGGGATACAGTTACCGGCAGGTCTCACCTTTGTTCAGCTGGTGGTCACAGGGCCACCCGGCGCCGGCAAGACCTATTATATCAACAAAATTCATGGTTGGCCCAACGAAGGATACCTTGACCTTACCCGCAGCGGCTGGTGGAAGGACCGCGCCCTGACGTACCGACCCAGAGAGGTTCATCTTGGTCTCCCCTTTGCCGGTTTTAGCGAAGCCCTTACCGTATTCGACAAGGAATGGCTGGAGGCTCCTGACCCACCGCAACTCGAACTGGAGAGGATACAGATCCCACCTGTGAGCAGTCATATCTTTCAGACCGACTGGCGACACCGCTACGTTTTTGAATTTCTGCTTCCCTCTGCAAAAACCATCTTCAAAAGAAGACAGGCACGCGGCAATGAAGGTTACTTTCCCGTTGATGAAAACCTGACCATGGAGATGGTTGAGGAGCAACTGGCTGTTTACCAGCAGGTGGTCCTCTATTTACATCGGCAGAAAATGCAGATTTATATCCGAAAAAGCCTGGACAAACCACCGTTGTATATTGCTGAAAAAGAAGACATCAGCAAACCGGGCTGGCTCAGCGGTGAACCCGTTCCCCGTCCAAGCCTGACCACCATTGACGGCTGGAAATGGCTGCTGCTGCGCAAGCTGCCGATCAACTGGTTTACAGTCACCGAGGAGTGGCAGACGATCTCCAAGGAAAGCAGGATTGCCTATGACGGCAAACCACTGGAGTTGCGGCTTGGTAAACAGATTCTTCGTTTTTATCCGGAAATCCCTCTTGGCAGCCGAAAAAAAAATCTGCAAAAAAACTGGCTTATCACCGACCCCTCGACCTTTGGTTCACATCTCTGCGCCTTTGCCCGCCTCCGGGTAGGTGAAACCGTGATGATAGGTCGGGCCAACAGGAAATACAAAACTATTTTTAATTTTGACAAAAGTGTCGGTAAACGACATGCAAGTATTACCAATGAACGAGGTGACCTGATCATAACGCCCCTGGATGACCAACGCCGCATTGAGGTAATCCGTTTTGAAGATTCCGATAGAGAAACCCGCATTGAAGCCCGGCGTTACGCTGCCCTGGTTGAGCTGAAAAAACTCTATGGCGGCCCCATGGAACTTCTCCCCCCTGAAAAGGCTCTGGCAACGCTGAAAGCAGTCAATAAAATTCTAAAAACCGAAGCCTATCGCCCTGCCGACAAGTCGGGCCTGCCCGGAGGCCTGGTTGAACTGCCCCGGGAAAAGATTCCGATTTTTGTCGGCGACCTCCATGCCCAGGTCAATAACCTCTTAAAAATACTAAGTGAAAACAAATTCCTTGAAGGCATTGAAAGTGAATCGGCCTGCCTGATAATTCTGGGAGATGCCATTCACTCTGAACTCCCTGGTCAAATGGAGGAAATGGATAGTTCAGCTCTGATGATGGATCTCATCCTGCGGTTAAAGCAGCTCTTTCCAGCCAATGTTTTTTATCTGCGCGGCAACCACGACACCTTTCATGCCGATATCTGTAAAAACGGTATCTGTCAATCAACCCTGTTGAAGAAGCGGCTTTTAGAATTGCGGGGAGAAGAATATGTCCGGCAAATGGAAACCTTTTACGATCTGCTTCCCTTTGTGATTAAATCCGATCATTTTCTGGCCTGCCATGCCGGTCCGCCATCAAGGAAAACAAGCCGCAAAGAGATTATCAACCTGCGCGCTCATCCGGATATCGCCCAGGAGATAATCAGCAGCCGGTTGAAGCGTTCCAACTATTTTGCAGGCTACGGCAAAGCGGATGTCAAGCGATTCAGGAAAAACCTCAAACTGCCCAAGGCCACTCCTTTTATAGTCGGTCATACTCCGCTTGATCGGACGGGTTCCATCTGGATCGATGCCGGGGAAATAAAAAATCATTTTATTCTTTACAGTGGCCGTCCTGAAGGCCCGGCATTACTGGTTGAAATCAATAACCGTATCATGCCGCTCTCCTATCCGGCAGAACCGCTCATAAATATTCTTGGTAAAATGCGACAAGTTGAGTAGGTAGGGGGTAATCAAAAAATGAGAAAACAGCAGTAGCAGGGTACTACACAAAAGGAGGATACATTACCATGACCATGAAGTCGACCAGCCCGTTGGCCGGGCTTTTGCGAAAATCCCCATTTAAACCGATCCAGGAACATCTGCGCAAGGTGTTTGCCTGTATCTGCATGCTCCCTCCCATGTTTGACGCCCTGTACCAGGGCGATCAAAAAAAGGTCGAGGAGATTGCCGCACAAATTGACGGCATAGAAACCGAGGCGGACAAGATGAAAAGCGAATTTCGTCTGCACATGCCCAAAACTCTCTTTCTCCCTGTTGACCGCCGTGACCTGCTGATGCTTCTTCGCGATCAGGATTCCATGGCCGATACCACGGAAAAAATCAGCCAGATTTTAAGCAGCAGGGTCATGGAGGTACCGGAACCGATCAAGGATATTCTTGACGAGTTGCTCAATGCCACAATGGAAATAAGCTCCGAGGCAAAATTGATCGTCGAAGAACTTGACGAGCTGGTGCAGGTAGGTTTTGGCGGTCGTGAACATGACAAGGTAATAGCAATGATTTCCGGTGTCCGCAGGAGTGAACACAATATCGACCAGATTCTCCATAATCTCAGACGCAAACTCTTTTCCATAGAAGACAGTATAAACCCGGTGTCGGCTGTCTTCTGGTACCAGTTAATCGAGTTAATCGGCGATATTTCTAATCAGGCCGAAAATATTTCAGATCGCCTGCTCCTCTTCCTCTCAAAATAGAATCTGCAAATAGAATCTGCAAATAGAAAATAAGGAAAAAATTCATGGAAATCATAGCAGCATATGGAACAATCATGGTCGTACTGGCTGTGATCTTTGGTTTGTACATGACCTGGGGTGTGGGTGCCAATGACCTGGCAAATGCCATGGGCACTTCGGTGGGAGCCGGCGCCGTGACCATCAAACAGGCAGTCGGCATCGCCATTGTTTTTGAGTTCTCCGGAGCGGTTTTAGCCGGCGGCAATGTGACCAAAACGATACGTAAAGGCATTATTGATCCGACAAATATTGTCCACTCGCCGGAAATTCTGGTTTACGGGATGCTGGCCGCCCTGCTTGCCGCCGCTGTCTGGCTGATGATTGCCTCTGCCAAAGGGTGGCCTGTCTCCACAACCCATTCCATTGTCGGCGCTCTCGTCGGTTTTGCCCTGGTCGGAATCGGACCCGATGCAATTAACTGGCCGAAAATCGGAAAAATAGTTGCCAGCTGGGTTATATCACCGGCAATTGGTGGCACCATCTCTTTTCTTCTGGTTATGAGTACCAGAAAGCTGATCTTTGACACTGAAAACCCTTTGAAAAATGCCAAGCGATATGCACCTATATATATCTTCCTTGTCGGCTTTGTCATCTCCCTGGTCACGCTCTTCAAAGGACTCAAGCACCTGAATATCCACCTTTCCGCAGGCCAGAGCTTTGCAGTGGCAACCGGTATCGGGCTTGCCACCGGTTTTGTCGGCTGGCTTCTGGTCAAGAAAGTCGAGGAAGATGTGGAGGCTGACAGGGACTTTCACTTTGCCAGCGTTGAAAAGGTGTTCACTCCCATGATGCTCTTCACCGCCTGTTCCATGGCCTTTGCCCATGGTTCAAATGATGTGGCCAACGGTATCGGTCCGCTGGCAGCGGTAATCTCTATTGTCAAATCCGGTGGAGAGGTAATGCAGACATCTGCAATGCCCTCCTGGATCCTGATGGTCGGCGGACTCGGCATTGTCACCGGCCTGGTTACTCTTGGCTACCGGGTGATGCTGACCGTGGGTACTAAAATCACCGAACTGACCCCTTCCCGTGGTTTCTGCGCTGAACTGGCGGCGGCAAGCACGGTGGTCCTGGCCTCCCGCACCGGTTTACCCGTTTCGACCACCCATATCCTGGTCGGCTCAGTGCTCGGTGTCGGTATGGCAAGGGGTATAGGTGCTCTTGACCTGCGAGTGGTGATGAACATCATCATCTCCTGGCTGGTTACTCTCCCTGCCGGCGCTGTACTATCCATCACTTTTTTCTTTTTTCTCAAAGGAGTGTTTGGTTAACCAGCATATTTATTACTGACACAACACAATATGACCTAAATCCTGTAATTGTCCGGCATTCAAACGTCGATACATGCACATCTGCAGGATTTATGGTATAAAAAAAGCCCCCGCACATTGTACGGGGGCTTTTTTGTTGCCCGGTGTCCGATGCGCCGACCGCATCAAACCAAAGGAGGATAGCAGGAGGATACTATAAAACCCGGGACTTATCTCGTTGTCTGGAACTGACCTATCAGTTCCTGCAAAAGAGAAACCTGTCCTGCCAGTTTCTGCGCTGTTACATTGATCTTATCACCGCTGCCGGAGAGTTGGGAGACGACCTGGCTGGTTTCAGCTATATTCTGGGCTATTTCCGAGGCAACAACGGAACTCTGCGATACATTTTCATTTACCTCGGCAATACCATCAGCCGCCTGGGTGACATTCTGGGAAATTTCTCCGGAGGTCGCGCTTTGTTCCTGCACAGACATGGTGATTTCTGTCACAATGGCATCGACCTCACTGATAACATTACTGATTTGACGAATTTCCTCCACTGTTTCATTGGTTGAACCTTGAATCGAGGTAATTTTGCTCTTGATCTCTCCGGTTGCCTCTGCAGTCTGCTTTGCCAGCTCCTTGATCTCATTGGCAACAACGGCAAAACCTTTTCCGGCTTCGCCCGCTCTGGCCGCTTCAATGGTGGCGTTCAAGGCAAGCAGATTCGTCTGTTCGGAAATCTCCGTGATAACTTCGGTTACCTTGGTGATTTCTGCGGCAGCAGAGCCAAGGGCATCGACTTTTGCCGATGAACTGGTCGCCAGGTTGACGGCATGGCTGGTAATATCCTGGGCCTTGGTTGTCTGTTTTGCCTCCTCGTCCACGGAAGCAAGAATCTCATCAATAGCCTCGGAAACAAGACCGACATTGGCTGAGGCCTGCTCACTGGCTGCAGCCACGGAATTCATGTTACTGCTCATTTCCTCGGTTGCTGCTGCTACACTATCGGTCTGTTCTGCTGCAATCCTCGTTCCTTCGGAGAGATCCGATGATATATCCGACAGTGCTTTTGACGAATCCCCCAGTACCTCTGTCTGCTGATGGATCTGCTCAATTACCCGTTGCAGCTTACCCGACATGTCGGCAAGAGCCTTTCCTATGGAGGCAATTTCATCATGACCTTTCACGTTGACCGGAGTTGTAAAATTTCCTTTGCCTATCTCAACAGTTGCCTGCTGCAGGCGACTGAGCCTTTTACTGACGCCGGCAAGCACTGAAAAGAACAAAATGAAAAAAATCAGCATTGCAGCTCCGGCAACCATTATGAGGATAAAGATTGAATGGATGGTTTTATTTAAAGCAGCGCTTGTTGACTGCTCTATTTTTTTCACATGGCTTTCAAGCACTTTAAATGCTGCAAATGCCGGAGAATCATCAATCTTGACGGCCTTATCAATGGTCACCGGATCATCACCGTTCCCATGCATGGCCACGGAGGTATTAATGGCCCGTGCATACTGGGCGGCAACATTTTTAATGGTTGACAATGCCGAGCGCTCATCACCGGAGAGATCAAGCTTTTCATAGGCGGCAAAGGCCTGGTTCATCTGCTCCTCATTACCCCTGAACCGATCAGCGTATTTCCTGGTCCCTCGCAAGACATGATTTTTAAAATTATGAATAAACCCGCCATAACCAAATTGGGTTTTTATAGCGGCAAGCTGCTCCTGGCGCTGGATGGCTGCCTGCTGATACTGCTCCCATTCATGGGCTATGGATTGTACCGCACGAAACTGCATCAATCCTGTTATACCCAACAGAATGAGTAATGCCAGTGAGAGCAGGGTAACTTTTTTCTTGACTGTCATAATGATTCCTCTTTGCGGGTAATACCGCATAGTTGATAAACTACCTCTTCCTCTAATTCACTTTTAGTGAAAATCTCCTACCTGGAGTATGCATCAGGAAAAAACACAAATCAAAAAAAAAATACGCGAACCTCTTTTTTTGACCATTCTCTCAGAACGGTTCTATTCAAATTTCCCATCTTCGGTCTTCACCTTTTTCCCATAGCGGCCAAGTCCACCAGACCGTACGGGATTCCATGGATATTGATTGGCCGCAAGGCAACTCTATGGTATATTGACATTATTTTCTAAGATTTGCCTGAAACAGGGAGAGGTCGACAGCACAGCAAAAAAGCGAGGGACAAGGAGAAAAAATATGCAGGGGTTGGAGTTTATGATCAAGCGGGCCGAATACCGCAAGCTCAAAGAAGCCGATCTTTTTCATCGGGTTATCGAGTGGGCAAGAGAAGATGGAGACGAGATCATCGTCGAAATTGTGGAGCGGGCTTTTGCCGATGATGATGCCGAACACTGGCTGACCATACATCCGGCCAGTTCCTATTCCGGCCTGACAGGATATTACATGGATATTGTGGCCAGGGAACGCGAACTCAATGGCAATGAACGACGATTACTGGCCAAACGCCTTGCCGAATATGGTAAACGTCTGCTCGGGTAAATCATGAAACAGGTGATTGCCTGAGTCCTGTATCACCTTACTTTTTTTTCCTCCCGCTCCGTTCCTTAAAAAGCAATCGAACCGGTACCTGCAGAAGTCCCAATCCCTCCCTGAAACGATTTGTCAAATACCGCTGATAGGAAAAATGAATCCCTTTGGGCGCATTGGCAATAACGGCAAAGGTCGGCGGCGCAGTTCCAATTTGAGCCGTATAGTATAATTTTAACCGTCTGCCCTTGTGCATTGGCGGTTCATGCCGGGTAACCGCATCGGCAAGCAGCCGGTTCAGTGCGCTGGTCGGGAAACGGGCATGAAACTGACGATAGACCTTGCCGATTTCCGGAAATATTCTCTTTATCCCGTACCCGGTCCTGGCAGAAACCCTGAGTACAGGCGCAAAGGGAATAAAATTTGTTGCCAGCCTGACCTCTTCCAGCAACCAGTCCTGCCGCTTTTTATCTGCTGCAATCAGATCCCATTTGTTGAGCAGAATTATCAGCGCTCTCCCCTGGTCCTGGGTATAGCCGATAATTTTTGTGTCCTGCTCGGTGATCCCCTCCTCGGCATCAATGAGTACCAGGGCTATATCACTCCGCCCAAGGGCCTTGAGCGCTTTGAGAATGGAAAATTTCTCCAATTTATCCCTGGTCTTCCCCTTACGCCGGATGCCGGCAGTGTCAATAAGCAGGTAATTGTACTTGTCCCGGGTAAGCAGGGTATCCACTGAATCCCTGGTGGTGCCGGCGATATCGGAAACCACCATTCGCGGCTGACCGATAATGGCATTGATCATGGAAGACTTGCCCACATTTGGCCGTCCCAGGAAGGCCAGTTTCATGGTGCCGTCCGGCAGCTCTTCCCGGACATCCTGCTGCCGAAGATCGGCGGTCAGCGCCTCCATGAGGGTCACAAATCCGTACCCGTGGTCTGCTGAGAGAGCCCATAATTCTGCAACACCAAGCTCGTAAAAAGGGGAAATCAACTCGATTTCAAGTTCCGGGCTGTCAATCTTGTTGACCAGAAAAAAAACCTTTTTTTCGGTGCGGCGAAGAAGATCTGCTATTTCCTGATCAATGGGGGTCAATCCCTGACGACCATCCATGAGAAACAGTATAATATCAGCCTCATCAACAGCACGCATGGCCTGGTTCCGGATATGACCGCTCATGGTGTCCTCTTCATCATCAATGCCGCCGGTATCAACCAGGGTGAATGGATGGCCCTCATATTGAACCCGTGCGTAATGACGATCCCGAGTCACGCCCGGTGTAGGGTCAACAATGGCATCCCGCCGCCGGGTCATTCGGTTGAACAGGGTCGATTTACCCACATTGGGTCGACCGATCAGGGCCACCAGGGTGGAAGATTCAGCAGTTTTCATTCGACATGGAGAGTAAAAGACATTGACGGGCCAGCTTGCGCAACCCACCATAATCGGCGGCTTCGGGTTTGGCAAGCAGGGTATTGAGCGTCTGCAGGGCCGGTTTGATAAAACGGGCAAAAAAAACCTTGTTCCGTTGCCTGCTTAAAAAGGCAAAAGCGCCAAGAATTTGCAGATTGCGCTGCAGGCAGAGCAAGAAATATTCCCGCTCGAATTGGGCGGGATCATAAGAAACAATTTCACACAGCCGGGAAACATAATACTCTTTTATTGTCTTTTTCACCCGAGAAGACAAGGCCATATAGGGATCTATGAGCAAGGAGGCAAGATCGTAGGCAAGGGGGCCAAGGCGACCGCCCTGAAAATCAATTATTCGTATCCGATTATCCTTGATCATAATATTGCGGCTCTGAAAGTCGCGGTGCAGAAAAAAATCCGCCGGCGCCCGGCCGGCCCGGCCGGCAAGCAGACGACATTCTTCTTCAACCCGTTGCCACTCAAACGATAGAGAAAAAAAATCCCGGCACAGGGCATGCAGAAAATAGCCGGATTCACGTTCCTGCATGAGGTAGCGGTCATACCGTGGCGTATCCCAGCACCAGGTCGTTGAAAATTTCTCCACCCCTTGAGTCTGCATCCGACAAAGCACATCAACCACTTGTTTATACCAATACAACTGCGTGTCTTCTGTGGCCGGCGCAAGCATATCATATAGCCGCGTGTCACCTAAATCTTCAACAAATAACCGGCCGTTTTCCGGGTCAAAACCATATATTTCCGCCACCGGTATACCCAGGCGATACAGATGTTTTCCTATGGAGCAGGCGGACGCAGCTTCCTGCATGCCGATATCGTCCCCTTCAGGCGGCTCTATTATGAGGATGTTCCTTTTTTCCGGCCCGACAAGACGGATAAACTGCCGCTGAGATCCGTCGGGGGAGATGGCCTGCACCCGAACAGAATCGGGTTGCCATTGTTCTTTCGGCAATCCGAGAAATTCAGCGGCGGCATTAATATATCTTTCCATAGCGGTTCAAGTTTTATTGGCGCTCATCGGACTCTTTTGCTATTCTACAATACATGTATAATCATCAAGGATTGCTAAAGAGGAATGTCATGCCGAAAAAGAGTATAACCGTATTGATCTGCAGTTGTCTATTGCTTCCTGCGGCTGGTTTTGCCGCATCATTTCATATGAACCCCGGTAAATGGGAATTTACCACCACTGTCAATATGCCCATGATGCCCGCGCCGCAGGTAACGAAAAACACGGAATGTGTAACCAAAGAAGAAGCGGAGCGCGACCCGCTGGCAAATCTGACGAACATAGGAAAAGAATGCACAATCACCGAAAAAAAAATGAACGGCGCACGGCTGGACTATACAATGGAATGTAACCAGCAGGGAATGATTTCCAAGGGCAAAGGATATTTCAGCTCACAGGGTGACACAGCCTCCGGCGCCATGGAAATGACCATGGATATGCCGGAAGGAATACCTGCCGGAATGCCCGGTATGGCAAACGGCGCCATGACCGTAAAAACAAGCTGGCAGGCCAGGCGCATCGGTCCCTGTGATTAATTCGGCTTGCGTCGTAGCCGAACTTTGCGGATGTCAAAAAAAATAATAACCCCGCTGGAGTTGTACAAACACCTGCCGCAGACCAACTGCGGCAGGTGTTTCCTGCCTTCATGCCTGGCATTTGCAGCCGCAGTCGTGGCTGGAAACAAAAAGCCGGATGATTGTCCGCTTCTTTCCGAGTCGTTGCAGGAGCAACTTACAGGACGCCTGCAACCACGTACAAAACCGGAGCCGGACCAGGCTCAATTTTTAACCCGGCTGGAAAAAAAAATCCGAACCATCGATTTTGCAAAGATCGCGCCTCAAATCGGTGCGAGCTGCAAAGACGGTCAACTGGTCATTCACTCCATGGGTAAAGATTTTTTTATTGATCAACAGGGACAATTGCGCTCTGAATGTCATATCATCCCCTGGGTCAAAGCCCCCCTGCTTTCCTATGTGACCAGTAAAACCCACCAGAAAATCACCGGCGAGTGGATCACCTTTCGGGAGCTCAAGGGCGGCATTGACTGGCAGGGATTATTTACCAGCCGATGTGAACGTCCCCTGCATCAGCTTGCCAATGAACATCCCGAGCTGTTTGGCGACATTATCGACCTGTTCATGGGCAGGCAGACCCAGGCCTTTGATGCCGATATCGCTCTGGTCCTCCATCCCTTACCGCATTTTCCCATTCTCATCTGTTACCAGGCAGCAGAGGAGGATTTGAAATCAAAACTGACCATCTTCTTTGACGCCTGCTGCGGGGTCAACCTACACATCAAATCCATCTACACCCTGTGCGCAGGCCTGGTACAGATGTTTGACAAGATATCAAAGCTCCATATCTGATGCCGCCGCTCGACGGAAGGAATTTATAGAAAAAAATGGTAACCGTTCACCGAGATGCTGTTTCGTCCGCATTACCAGCATAATGTAAACGTTTACCAGTGCCCCATATTCGTTCAAGCAGGCCAACGAGTCTATAGCCCGCTATGTGAGGAGGCCTGATCGGACGAAGATGGGGTGCTGGTGAACGTTTACAAAAAATGGATGCAGAGCTTTTGAAATCATAGTATAAATAATATCTTCTTCTCAGCCTCTTCAACAAATGCGCTCGTAGCTCAGCTGGATAGAGCACCGGCCTTCGAAGCCGGGTGCCGCAGGTTCGAATCCTGCCGGGCGCACCATCTATAAAGCCCATACTTTCAAATTCTTAAGATTGAAAGTATAGGCTTTTTCTATGCGTGCATTTTCTACCATTTGAGGGACATTACAGGGGGATTATGGGGAATTTATGATGGCAAATAGTAAAACAATGGTAATGTAGCCTCCCCTAAGGCGGGTGCCCGCAACCCAACAAATCATATAAAATGTAGGTCTGGTTGAGCCCCGCGAAAGCGGACAAGGCGGTGAAGCTTCAGGTCCGCTTTCGTTTCACTCAAGCAGACCTATAATGTGCCATCAAATTTCTTGTTTTTCATGATAGAGGTTGAGCTGTAAGGCGCTTATTTCATAGGTCGAACTGCGATTGAGCAAGCATGGAGATCTATTGATGGACGACCAATACCATGTAATCACAACCAATACGGCAATTCCCGCATGGTGCGGATCTACTGTTTGGGGATATACAGGACATTGGCCTGTCCCTTCAGGTAGGCGTCGGAAGAAACTCTATTGCATTTGTGCATTTTTGCGGCTGCAACAATGATGGAAGGCATTAGAATGTTTTCCTGATCCGCTGGATATTTCTGATACTGGTCGGTCGGCTTGCCGTCAGTGAACCACTCCAGCCGGCCACAGGAATCGATGATAATCATACGGGCCTATCCCTTTGCTCCCGCAGCAATACCCCGCAGGGAATAAAACGACGTCGGAGAAATCGGGATGAGCATTTTGTCGTTTTCCATGACCGTCAACATTTGTTGAGGTTTCAGGTGAAGGTTTTCCCTCACCTGTTTTGGAATAACAACCTGATATTTGCTTGAAATGGTTGTCTACATATTTCTCCTCCCCGGCGGTCGATGAGCATATCGTAAGAATTACTTCCCGTGATGTCAGGAAGGAGGGGGGCGTAAAACCCTCGATCTACTGCATCATGGGTTCCTTGGCGATTCTCAACATACTACATGCCCAGTTCAGGCCCGCCAAAGAACACTGCTCCTCGCAGTCGCGCAGATAAGCGGAACGAAGTGACGAGTTCGGACTTGCTTATCTGTATCCTAAAGTGAGCGATTTTCATTTCGCCCCAAGCTGCAACACTTTAATGAGAAACCATTTATAATCATTTATATTTTTCCATTTGCAGATGGGGTGAAACGCTCAATTTAGGTGTATATCTATGCTTTTACTGAGCCGTCTGAAATAAATCACGGCAATTCCACGGCCAGTCTCTCCATCTGCGGGACTGTCTTGGTCATGCCCTGTTTCTTTAAAAAGGTCGCAAAACGAAGATAGCGCCGTTTATCAACAGCTCCGGGACGGAGGGCAAAGCGGGGCAGGGTATCGGCCCAGGCCCGTCTGTTCAACTCGTCATCCAGGTCTTTATGATGTTTCACAAAAAGTTGAAAGCTCTTGTCCGGATGGTTGACCAGGTACTGAACGCCACGTTCAAGGGCAATAACGAATTTACGCAGTTTCGCCCTGGTGACTGTATTCCTGTTGGCCACGAGGATGAGTTCGTCGTAGGCAGGTATACCGTATTCTTCTACATAAAAAGCCCGGCCCGGATGCTTTTCAATGGCCATCTGATTCAGCTCGAAATTACGAAAGGCGCCGATGACCGCATCCACCTTCTTACTGAGCAGTGATGGTGTCAGAGAAAAATTGACATTGACCAGTTGTACATCAGAGAGTTTCAGGCCGGCCTGTTGCAGCATGACCTTGAGCAGCACGGTTTCAAAGCCGCCCACGGAATAGCCGATGGTTTTTCCCCTGAGATCGGCAATGGAATGGATATCGCCATCGGCGAGAACCACCAGCGAATTAAGGGGCGTGGCCACAAGAGTGGCAATCCGGACAAGTGGCAGCCCCTGGTCAACCTGGACATGGAGTTGCTGCTGGTAGGAAACCGCCAGATCAGCCTTGCCTGCAGCCACCAGTTTCGGCGGATCATTGGGATTTGCCGGGGTCTTGATCTCCACGTCCAGTCCCTGGTCGGTGAAATAGCCCATTTCCTCGGCAATGATAATCGGCGCATGGTCGGGATTGACAAACCAGTCGAGCAGCAGGCTGATTTTTTCGGCGGCCAGGCATGTCGTCACACCGGTTACAAAAAAACAGATCAGAAAAACAGCAGAAAAAAGGTTACGTTTGCAGAGCATTTGGTATCTCCTTGGTTGTTTCCCAGAACACCAGTTTGTCCAGGAAAAAGTCGAGAGTGAAATAAAGTATGAGCGATGCAGCCGACAGGACAGCCAGGGCGGCGAACATCAAATCAATCTGCATGCGTCCGTT
>Ga0256833_1002111_pt1 | contig 14274 bp, 10 predicted proteins | sample 356284metaG_FD_190535 | JGI IMG/M metagenome (GOLD analysis project Ga0256833, IMG submission 190535) | Hydrothermal vent microbial communities from Mid Atlantic Ridge, Atlantic Ocean - 356-284 | ecosystem: Environmental > Aquatic > Marine > Hydrothermal vents | place: Atlantic Ocean: Mid...
AGGTGGGCGGGCACGCGGTCATCACCCGCCAGGTGGCCGACGAGGCCCTCAACATGCTGGCCGTGGACCGCTTCGGCCTGGACGAGATGGACCGGCGCATCCTGCTGACCCTCATCGACCGGTTCCAGGGCGGCCCCATCGGCCTTGATACCCTGGCCACCGCGGTCTGCGAGGAGAAGAATACCCTGGAAGACGTGTACGAGCCGTTCCTGATCCAGTCCGGATTCCTGGTGCGCACGCCGCGCGGCCGGATGGTGACCCGCACCGCCTATGAGCATTTCGGCCGAACGCTGCCCCGGGGTCATGCACGGCAGGCCGGACTTTTTGAACAGGGCTGAACCATGAAAAAGAAAACTGTCAGGGATATAGCGCAGATGAAGGGCAGGGAGAAGATCGCCATGCTGACGGCCTATGATGCGGCCATGGCCGGTCTGCTCGACGAGTGCGGCATCGATATCCTCCTGGTCGGCGATTCGCTGGGCATGGTGGTGCTCGGCTACGAGTCCACGGTGCCGGTGACCATGGAGGAGATGCTGCACCACGTGGCCGCCGTGCGCCGCGGCAGTCCCAATGCCCTGGTGATCGCGGACATGCCCTTTGGCTCCTGCCAGGTGAGTCCGGAACAGGCGGTGGCCAACGGCATCCGCTTCATGAAGGAGGGCGGATGCGACGGGGTCAAGGTCGAGGGAGGCGGCGATGTCTGCGCCACGGTGCAGGCCCTGGTCCGGGCCGGGGTTCCGGTCATGGGGCATTTGGGCGTGACGCCCCAGACCGCCGGTCTCCTCGGTGGCTACAGGGTCCAGGGCCGGTCGAGGGAGGCGGCCCGCCGCCTGCTTGCTGACGCCGATCTGCTGGCCCGGGCCGGGGTCTTTTCCATTGTCCTGGAATGTATCCCCGAGGAACTGGCCCGGCTGATCACCGAACGGGTCCCGGTGCCCACCCTGGGCATCGGCGCCGGCATCCACTGTGACGGCCAGGTCCTGGTCACCAACGATCTCCTGGGCCTGTTTGACCGGTTCACTCCCCATTTCGTGAAAAAGTACCTGCAACTGGCGCCCATGATCCGGGAAGCGGTGAGCGGTTTCCGCGACGATGTGCGCCAGGGCGCCTTTCCCGGCCCCGAGCACAGCTTTTCATCGGACACCGATTTCAGCGATCTTGCCGGCACCTGATTGTTTTCGGTGTCCGCCTGTTTCCCCTGCAGAGGCTTTCATGATGCTGGCAAGGATCCCTGAACCGGAACTGATGGCGGACGCGGCCCAGGGCCTGGCCTATGCCGAGGCCGATTTCTCCGGTCCCAACCACCAGTTTCTTCGGCTTTTTGCTGAAAAGTTTCCCGATTTCGACGGCCAGGGCCGGGTCCTGGACCTGGGTTGTGGCCCGGCCGATATCCTGATCCACTTCGCCCTCTGCCACCCGCGGACCTCCTGTGTCGGCATCGACGGTGCCGAGGCCATGCTGGCGCCGGGCCGCGAGGTGCTGGCCCACGAACGTCTGGAGCAGCGGCTGGAGCTTTGCTGCCGTTGCCTGCCGTTTGACGGCAGGGCATTTGGCCGCTTTGACGTTATTCTCTCCAACAGTCTTCTCCATCACCTCCACGATCCCCATGTGCTGTGGCGTACCGTGGCCGATGTGACCGCACCGGGCTGCCGCCTGCTGGTCATGGATCTCTTCCGGCCGTCGTCGCGCCGGGCGGCCCGGCAGATCGTGCAGACGTATGCCGGTGGCGAACCCGATATCCTGCAGAACGATTTCTATAACTCCCTGCTTGCCGCCTTCCGGGTGGACGAGGTCCGGTCCCAGCTTGCGCATGCCGGCCTTTCCCTCCACTGCCGGCAGGTCAGTGACCGCCACCTCGCGGTCTGGGGCAGGCTGGAACCGGCGTGGAACCCTTCGGGTTGTTAACTAGTAATAGTTCACCGCTATCAGCAACTACCTGAAAATAACGACACCTTTGGTAAAAAGTTCAGCAGTGCGCCGGCTGTGCGTGATCGTGGCTGGCCGACTATAGTACGTTATGCGGCCAGCCGCGGGCGCGTGCAGATGGCGTGCTGCTGAACTTTTACGTTAACTATGCGGTTTTACTTCCCCAGTTCCGGTAGGGATTCCGCACCAGGCTGGCGTTGAAATAGCGGTCGTCCCCGGTCACCTCCCGCCCCAGCCACGGCGGGCGCGGAAAGTCCTGCTCTTCGCTCTCCAGCTCGATCTCCGCCACCAGCAGGCCCTGGTTCTCGCCGGCAAACTCGTCGATCTCCCAGGTGAATCCGCCATACTCCACCAGGTAGCGTGTTTTTTCGATCAGCGGACCGCTGCAGAGCGTCGACAGCATCTCGCGCGCATCTTTCACCGGAATCAGATATTCATACTCCGCCCTGGCCGCACCGCTGCTCTTTCCCTTGATGGTCAGAAATCCCTGCTCCTCCACGGTGCGGACCCGCACCGTTACGCCGCTGCCGGCCGTGATGTAACCCTGCCGGTATTTTCGTCCGCGGGCGGACCGGCGCCAGGAGTCGTTACGAAGAAGGAATTTTCTTTCGATTTCCAGTGCCATGGTAGGCATTCTCCCTCTGTGGTGCATTATTTGTCACAGTTCACCCTGTCGGCAATCAAGGTGCAAGGTTTTCTTTCCGGTGCAGGAATTTTCTTGCACCGTCCTGGCTTGCACAGGGACGGCAGATGTATGGGGTTGTATTGTGTTTTTATGTTATTTCAAGATGTTATTTTATTTTTTCTGTGTGGATCACTCCTTGCAACGACACCTGCCGAGTTTGCTTGAACCCTGGCCGCATGATGGTGGCGGGGTGACGGCGGGACGTAACAGGTCACTGCCATCCGTAACGATGGGAAGTACCACTGCCGATGCCGCTGAACTGTGACCGGCGGCTGCCCCGGCTGTCTCCCGGGGCGAGGCCAAGAGCCAACAGCTGCAAGGAGGAGTGATTATGACAGAAAAGGAAAAGAACGACATCCAGTTGACCGAGACCGAAGAGGCATGGGACGAGGAGGCCGATGACCTGCGGGTCAAGTCTGTGGGCTGGAAGGAACTCTATCTCAAGGAGGACTGGTGGGCCATCTGGCTCTCCCTGGGCCTCATTGTCGTGGCCTACGCCTTCTTTGTCTCCGGCGGCTCCATCAAGTGGATCGCTGTCCATCCGGCCCGCTGGAGCACCCTTACCCAGCTGGCGACTGATTTCAGCAGCCATATTGTCCAGTATATCGCCCAGTTCATCATGTGGCTGGTCGTCTTCACCCTCAGTCTCAAGGTGATGGGCATCAAGCCCCGTGAGTTCATCCCCTCGTTTATCTTTGTCTATGTCTGCTCCATTCTCATCTTCATGGTCGGCGCCTGGGAGCATGCGCATCACTACAACCTGGAGCCGCCCCTGCTGGCCCTGGCCCTGGGCATGGTGATCGCCAACTTCATCGGTCTGCCCCGCTGGATGGATGCCGGTTTCCGGGTCGAGTACTATATCAAGGTGGGCATCATCCTCCTCGGTGCGACCCTGCCGCTCACCCTGATCGTCTGGGCCGGGCCGGTGGCCATCGGCCAGGCCTCCATCGTCGCGGTTACCACTTTCCTGGTCATCTTTTTCGTCGGCCGCAGGCTGGGCCTTGACAGACGCCTCTGCGCCACCCTTGGCGCCGGCGGTGCGGTCTGCGGTGTCTCCGGTTCCATCGCCATCGCCGGCGCGGTCGGCGCCAAGAAGGAACACGCCCCCATCGCCATCACCATGGTCATCCTCTGGGCCATTGTCATGATCTTTTTCCTGCCCCTGGTCTCCAGGCTGCTGCAGCTCCATACCGGCGTGGTCGGCGCCTGGGTCGGCACCTCCGAGTTTGCCGATGCGGCCGGATTTGCGGCTGCGCAGGCCTACGGCGACATGGCGGCCAATGTCCCCGGTATTCCGGGCAGCCCGGAGGACGCTGTCTGGGGATTCACTCTGATGAAGGTCGTGGGCCGGGACATCTGGATCGGCATCTGGGCCTTTGTCATGGCCATCATCTCCACCACCTTCTGGGACCGCAAGAGCGGCACCAAGCCCAACCCGGCCGAGATCTGGTGGCGTTTTCCCAAGTTCGTGCTCGGTTTTTTCGTTGCCTCGATCATCATGACCCTGATCTCCAGCCAGTACTCGCTCCAGGAGTACAACGAGGTTCTCAAGCCCATGCTGGTGAGCCCGATCAAGTCCCTGCGGACCTGGGCCTTTATCTTCTGTTTCTTCAGCATCGGCCTGACCACCCGTTTCCGGGAGCTGGCTTCGGCAGGAACCAAACCGTTCTGGGCCTTCACCAGCGGCGTGGTTGCCAATGTCGCCCTCGGCTTTATCCTTTCCTCGATCGTCTTTGCTCATTACTGGGAGAACCTGTCCCATTGAGAGGATGAACGGGAACGATGTCAGGTCTGCCCCGGGCGGCGGACCAGGTGTCGGGAGTCAGGAGCCTGGGAGAGAATCCGGATTCAGCTTCTGCCCCGGCGGTTGCATTTTTTTTCGGTGGCCCGGATCCGGCAACAGGGTCCGGGCCATCACGGTTTGTTGAAAAGGAGAATACCATGCGCGTGGCACCGGAAAAAAGGATCTGCCTCAATTGCCTGTTTTTCAGAAATGATCCCGGTTTTCTCGAGGCGGAGTTCAAGGGATGGAGCACCCTGGGGTCGGCCTATGGCTCGGTGCGCAAGGATGACGGCATCTGCTCCCGGCACGAGGAATACCTCTCCGCCTATGACTGGTGCAACCAGTTCAGGCCGGGGACCCGCCTGGAGCGTGATCACTGCTGATGCTGCTCATCCTCTGAGGTGCCGGTTGCGAAACCGGTCGGCCGAGATACGGTATCGCTTGAGGAGCTGCTGCAGTGACTGGCGTTCGATGCCGGCCAGCTTGGCCGCCCGGGAGACATTGCCGCCAGTCCTTTCCAGGAGGCCGGTCATGTAGTGGACGGTGAATTTTTCCAGGATCGCTCTTTTGGCCTCCGGGTAGCTGCGCTCGCAGAGGTCGGTTCCATAGTCCCGGCTTCCAGGGAGCACCGACAGCTCGCAGTCAAAATCCTCCGGCATGAGCTGGTCTGTCTTGGCAAAGATCAGGGCCCGCTTGATGGCATTCTCCAGCTCCCGCACATTGCCGGTCCATCGCCGTTCCACCAGGTAGCGCAGGGCCTGGTCGGATATCTTCTTGTTTGTTCCCATCTCCCTGTTGTACCGTAAAAGAAGATGGTTGGCAATGAGCGGAATGTCCTCGGGAATATCCCGCAGGGCAGGGGTATGGATGGCAACACAGGCAAGGCGGTGGTAGAGGTCTTCCCGGAAATCGCCCTTGCGGATCTTGTCCTGCAGGTTCTGGTTGGTGGCCGCGATGATCCGCACGTCCACCGGCCGGGTGCGGTCGGCTCCCAGGGGGCGGAGTTCCTTGTCCTGGAGAACCCGCAGCAGCTTGGTCTGCAGGGCAGGTGCCATGTCGCCAATCTCGTCGAGAACGATACTGCCGCCTTCGGCGGCGACAAAGAGGCCGGCCCGGTCGGAGCGGGCGCCGGTGAAGGCGCCCCTGCGATGGCCGAAGAGTTCACTCTCCAGGATCTCCTCCGGGATGGCGGCACAGTTGACCGTGACCAGGGGACCGTCGGCCCGGGCACTGAGGTCGTGGATCATCCTGGCCACCAGCTCCTTGCCCGTACCGGTCTCGCCGGTGATGAGCACCGTGACATCGGTCTTTGCCACCAGGTTGATGGTCTCCACCAGCCGGTTCATGGGCATGGACTGGCCGATGAGGCGGTCGTTGACCTGCTGTTCCCGGACCCGCCTGCTCAGGTCCCGGGTCCGCCGCTTCAGGGCCTCGTGTTCCAGGGCCTTCTTCAGGGTGTGGAGGAGGCGTTCCTCGTCAAAGGGTTTGGTGATGAAGTCGTAGGCACCCAGCTTGAGTGATTCCACGGCCTTCTCGATACTGCCGTAGGCTGTCATCAGGATGACAATGGCCTCCCTGTCGGCCTGCTTGATCCGCTGCAGCAGTTCCAGGCCGTCCATGCCCGGCATGCGGATGTCGGTCACCACCACGTCACAGGCGTGGTGACGCAGGTGTTCCAGTGCCCTGTCGCCATTGTCGGCGCAATGGATATCCACGTCCAGTTCCGACTGCAGAAGACGGGAGAGAAATTCCAGCATGTCGGGCTTGTCGTCGACGATCAGTATGGATTGCCTGCTCATTGCGTTTTTCCCTCCAGGGGCAGGCGGAACCAGAAGGTCGTGCCCTTGCCCTCTTCACTGGTGAACGAGATCTCGCCGCCATGCTCTTCAACGATGCCATAGCTCACTGCGGTCCCCAGGCCGGTGCCCTGGCCGGGCTCCTTGGTGGTGAAAAAGGGTTCAAAGATCCTGTGGCGGATAGCGGCGGGTATGCCGCGGCCTGTATCGGTGAAGGAGACCCGAACCATGTTGTCCCCGGGTTCGTAGCTGGTGGTGACCATGATGGTGCCCCGGCCGTCGATGGCCTGGGAGGCATTGATCAGCAGGTTGAGGCAGATCTGTCGGATCCGGTCCACCGACATGGGGACCGGCGGCACATCGGTTGAGAAAGCGGTCCTGATATCGATCCCCTTGGCTGCAAACTCGCCATCCACGACCTCGATGACAGAGCGGATGGTTTCGGCGATGTCGGCACGGACAAAGCGGGTGTCGGCCTGGCGGGAGAAGTTGAGCAGGTCCTCGACGATCTTCTTGCACATGGCGGCATTGTTGCGGACGACCTGCAGGTCCCTCTGTGTCCGTTCATCGGTGGCTGTCTTGAGGAGCAGGCCGGTGTAGCCCATGACAATGCTCAAAGGATTGTTGATCTCGTGGGCCACGCCGGCGGCGAGCTGGCCGATGGAGGCCAGTTTTTCGGCCTGACGGATCTGCTGCTCCATGCTCTTCCATTCGCCGATATCCTTGATGATGCATTCGTAACGGCATCTGCGCTGGTGCTTGTCCTGCTGCCGCGTGGCGGTGATCAGCACGTCGATCTCGTCGTTGTCCCGTTTGCGGAATCTGGCCTCGAAATCCTTGACAAAACCCGCTGTCTCCATCTGTTCGAGAAAGGCCATGCAGGTCTCCTGGTGAACGAAGAAATCGTGGATGGTGACGCTGCGCATGAAGTCCTCCCGGTTCTTGCAGCCAAAGAGCTCGATACCGGCGTTGTTGACATCCACCATCAGCCCCTCGCAGTCGGTGACGATGATGCCGTCCTTGGACCCCTCGAAGATCTGACGGTACTTGGCCTCGGAGGCCCGCAGGTCATCCTGGGATTTTTTCAGGTGACCGATCATCCGGTTGAACGACTCGCCCAGTTCGGCGATCTCGTCGCTGCCCTTGACATCCAGGCTCACATCCAGCCCCTTCTCGCCGCTGACCACGGATTTGAAGAAGGCACTGGCCCTCTTCAGTGGCCGGACCGCGACCACGTAATGAAAGTAGTTGAGCAGGACCAGGACCACTGTCAGGATCACCAGGCCGAGGAGGAAGATGCCAAAGGCGGCCTGGCGGATCTTGGAAAAGGTGGGATCAACGGGGACGGCGATGGACTCCAGGCCCACCACCTCGCCCACCTGCCAGTTGTGTCCGTTCTTGCTGCCGTAGCGGCGGAGAAGCGATTTCGGCGCCAGCGCGGGATCGCCATGACAGAGCAGGCAGGAGGATTCCATGCGCACCGCCTTGAGACGGATGAAATAGCGGGTGCCATGCCGGCTCACCAGGCCCTTCCAGCTTGTCTCTTCCTCCCTGCTGCCGCCGAAGCGGCGGATGAAGGCCGCCTCGAACTCATCGGCGCGGTTGTTCGGGTTCATGGGGTTGAGCGCCACCCGGCGGTAGACATTGCTGGGAAACCGGGTGATGAACCGGGACATGATCTTCTTGTTGACCACCGAGGTGGACATGGCCTCACTGACAAACTCGTCCCGCGGCAGGAGATGCAGCATCCGGGGCCGCAGGTCGTCGCGGACGAATTCCATGGTGGCGTCGATGAAGCCCAGGGTAACCCCGGTCTTTTCGTAGATCTCGTCGAGATAGAGATTCCTGACATAGCTGTAGAAGAAGATCGACACGACGCAGTCCGTGGCGAACAGGATCAGCCCCATGCCGAGCATGACCTTGGTGGTCAGCTTCAGTCCCCTGAATTTCACGTTTGCGGTCCTGGTCAGAGATCGGATGTCAGAGGCCGGGTGCGTTGTCTCCGGCAGGTAGAGAGTCAGCCGCACGCCATCCGGAGTCTGCGCTTACCTGTCGGCCAGCCACGATCACGCCAGATGACGCACTGCTGAATTTTTACCCAGGGTATCGGTATTTCCAGGTGGTTGCCGATAGCGGTGAACTGTGACTTCGACTGCCCGCATGGCAGACTGTCGGTGCAGGGACGACCGGCTGCTCGCCCCTGTCTGCCGGTCCGGAAAGAGTCGGCAAAGATCAGGCAAATACCATGCAACAGGGTAGCACATGCCCCGGGGCCTGGCAAGGGGGCTCTCCCCCTGGCCCAGGCGGATGCTTTCCGGAAATCAGGAGCAGGGTGGAAGAAAGAATTGACAATCTTCGCTCTCTTGGCTAGCGTCCTGTCACCTGTGAAAGACAACCCCCACTATTCTGGAGGATGCGATGAGAACGTTGATTGCTGACCTGTTTGGTAAATCGCCCTTTGGTCCCATCGTGGAACACAGCAAGAAGGTTCATGAATGCGTGGAGCTGCTCTGGCCGCTGATGGAGGCGCTGGTGGCCGAGGAGTATGAGAAGATCCGCAAGCTGCACTCCAAGATGTCGCGGCTCGAGCACGAGGCCGACCTGATCAAGCACGAGATCCGCAGCTTCATCTCCAGGCGCTATTTCCTCCCCGTTGACCGTTCCGACCTGGTCAATTTTCTTGCCCGCCAGGAAAAGATCGCCGACCTGGCCGAGGACTTCGCCGTGGTCCTCACCCTCCGCAACACCCACGTCCATCCCTCCATCCATGATCTCTTTTTCAGCTACCTGCACCAGGTCTTCCAGGTCAGCGGCACCCTGCTCACCGCGGCGGTGGAATTCAAGAACCTGGCCGAGGCCGCCTTTGCCGGCGCCGAGGCGGAATCGGTCCTCCATCTCATCGAGAATCTCGGTGAGGAGGAGTGGAAGACCGACAAGCTCTCACGTAAGCTCTCCCGTGCCGTCTACGCCCTGGAGGGGGAGGTGGAGCTGCTCAATATCCTTTTTTACGAGAAGATGGTGATCATGCTCGGCTCCATTGCCAACCAGGCCGAGAATGCCGGTGACTATCTCCGGGTGATGATCGAGAAAAGATAGGCAACAAAGGCTCCGGGCAGCTCCGAAGCCTTTTTTTTGTTCCAGCACAACCTGTCTCAAGTAGAGCACAATGGATTTTTATATCATCGGCCTGACGGCCCTCCTCGGTCTGTACATGGCGTGGAACATCGGCGCCAATGATGTGGCCAACTCCATGGCGGACGCGGTCGGTTCCAATGCGATCTCCATCCGCAACGCGGTTATTGCCGCGGGTATCTGCGAATTTGCCGGCGCGGTCCTGGTCGGTGCCCAGGTCACCAATACGGTCCGCAAGGGTATCGTCGATCCGGCCGTGCTCATGGCCATGCCCGGCATCTCCCATCAGGAGGCCGCCATCATCCTGGTGATCGGCATGTCGGCAGCCCTGCTGTCGGCAGCCTTCTGGCTCCATTTCTCCACCATGTACGGGATGCCGGTCTCCACCACCCATTCCATTGTCGGCGCTGTGGCCGGTTTTGGTGTGGTCGCCGCCGGATGGCATGCGGTCAACTGGGCCAAGATGGGCCAGATCGTCGCCTCCTGGTTCATCTCGCCGGTGGCCGGCGGTATGATGGCCTTTCTGCTGTTCAAATATATCTCCGGCGCCATCCTTGGAAATGACCGGCCGGCCAGGGCGGCCATCTTTCACATCCCCTTCATCACCTTTCTGCTCACGGCCACGGTCCTTCTGGCCACGATCTACAAGGGGCTCAAGCATGTGATCAAGAACATCGAATGGCTGACCGATTCGCGGGCCCTGACCCTTTCCCTTGCCGCCTCGCTGCTGGCTGCGGTGGGCTCATATTTCGTGGCCAGGAAAAAACTTGCCGGCCGCGACGATGATCCCCTGGGCGAGCAGCTCGAGGCCGTGGAGCGGATGTTCGTGCCCATGGTGGTGATCAGCTCCTGTTCGGTGGCCTTTGCCCACGGCGCCAACGACGTGGCCAACTCGGTGGGACCCCTGGCCGCCATTGTCCATGTCCTCAGGACCTCCACCATCGACATGAAGGTGCCGGTACCGCTCTGGATCCTGGCCCTGGGCGGCGGCGGCATCGTGCTCGGCCTGGCCACCTATGGCTACAAGGTCATGATGACGGTGGGCACCAAGATCACCGAGATCACGCCCTCCCGCGGCGTGGCCGCCGATATCGCCGCCACGGCCACGGTCCTGGCCTGTACCCGTCTGTCACTGCCCGTCTCCACCACCCACACCCTGGTGGGCGCCATTCTGGGCATCGGCCTGGCGCGCGGACTCGGTGGCATCAACCGCCGCATCGTCACTTCGATCTTCGGCTCCTGGCTCTTCACCGTGCCGGCCGCTGCCCTGATGTCGGTGATCTTTTTCGTTGTCGGCAGGTTCTTCTTCTTCGATATGCTCCGCCAGGTGATCAATCCCTGAAATCTCCCCGAATCCGCCTCCGCCCGGGGTCTCGATCCGGATCCGGTCTCCGCGTCCGGCCCGGATCTCGTTTTTAGATCCCAGGCTGATCCGTTGTCCGTCACGGCGGATGAAGGTGTTGCGGCCCCTGGTTCCGCAACATCCTCCTGCCAGGCCATAGGGGGCGAAGACCCGCCGTTCCGAGAGGATGGAGACCTGGAGAGGCTCGAGGAATTCGATCTCCCTGACCAGGCCGTCACCTCCCCGCCGGCGACCGGCGCCGCCGGAACCGCGGCGAAGGGCAAACTCCCTGAGCAGGACCGGGAAGCGTTGCTCCAGGACTTCGGGGTCCGTAATCCTGGTATTGGTCATGTGGGTATGCACCCCGGACTGGCCGTCCCAGGTGGGGCCCGCACCGGCACCGCCGCCGATGGTCTCGTAGTAGCCGAACGACTCGTTGCCGAAGGTGAGATTGTTCATGCAGCCCTGGGAGGCCGCGGCCATGGCGAATGCCCTGAGCACCACGTCCACTATCCGCTGCGAAGTCAGGACGTTGCCGCCGACCACCGCTGCCCGGGGAGACGGGGCCAGCAGGCAGCCGTCAGGGATACGGATCCGTACCGGCCGCAGGCAGCCGTCGTTGAGGGGCAGGTCCGTCCTGATGAGACAGCGCAGGCAGTAGAGCACCGCGGACCTGGTCACTGCCCGGGGAGCATTCCAGTTCCCCCAGACCTCGGGTCCGGTGCCGCTGAAATCGAAGACCGCGCTCCGCCGGAGACGGTCGATGGTCAGGCGCAGACGGATCTCGGAGCCGTCGTCCATGAAGTCCCGGGCGGCCAGGGTGCCCAGCCGGGCAAGGCCCCGCTCTTCGGAGAGACGGACCAGGCTGCTGCGTACCGCCTCCTCGGCCGCGTCCTGGACATGGGCCATGTAGGCCTGTACCACCGCCAGGCCGTAACGGTCCACCATCTCCAGCACCAGTTCCACCCCCTTGTTGTTGGCAGCCACCTGGGCCCTGAGGTCGGAAAGGTTGTCGTCAGGCCGCCGGCTGCCACTGCTCCGCGGCCGGCCCGGTTCCGGTTCCATGCGGCCCGGGGCCAGCAGCAGTTCACAGATACCCTCCTCCTGGAACACGCCGCCCTTCACCAGCTTGAAAGACTCGATGCAGGCCCCTTCCTCGGCCAGGAGTTTCGAATTCGGTGGCATGGAACCCGGTGAGATCCCGCCGATATCTGCGTGGTGGCCGCGGCTGGCCAGCCAGAAGATGATCTCGCCGTCTCTGAAGACCGGGGTGATCACTGTCATGTCGGGCAGGTGGCTGCCACCGGCTGCCGGATGGTTGGAGAGAAGAACGTCACCGGGCCGGATATCGCCGCGCCGGCGGCGGATCTGCTCCCGGACCGCCTCGCTCATGGAGCCGAGGTGGATGGGAACGTGCGGCGCATTGGCCACCAGATCGCCGTCAGCGTTGAACAGGGCGCAGGAAAAGTCGCGCCGTTCCTTGATGTTGGTGGAGATGGCGGTCTTTTCCAGCATTCGGCCCATCTGTTCGGCAATGGACATGAAGAGGTTGCTGAAGATGGCGAGCTGTACCGGGTCGACCCGGGTGGATGCCGCGGTCTGCCGCTGCTCCGGTTCCACCGTGATCTCCACGTCGCCGTGGTCGGTGATCCGCGCCCTGCAGCGCGCTTCCACCAGGATGGTGCTGGTGTCCTGGATCAGGATGGCCGGTCCCGTGATGCTGCTGGCTGGCGGCAGGGCTTCGAGCCGGTAGACCGGGATATCCTGCCACCGGCCATCCAGGAAACAGGGCCTGGTACCGAGCAGGGCCGCATCAGGATTCGAGGCGACCGGCCCGATCTTCCGGCGGGCAAGACCGCTGCTGCTGCCACTGGAGCGGACCCGCAGATCCTCGACCACTATCTGCCGTCCCTGCAGGGTGAAGCCGAATTCCCGCAGGTACGCACTGCGGAAGGCGGCGGCATAGTCCTGGTCGTCGGGTTCGGGGATCATCAGGCTCGCATCCGTGCCCTGGTAGCGGAGGTTGAGAAAACGCCGTGTCCGGATGGCGCTCTCGGCAAAGCCCTGCTCACGCAGCTCCCTGCGGGTCTGTCGGGCCAGTTCCTCCAGGCCGGCCCGGATCTGCTGTCGGTTTTCCGGGGCCAGGACCAGGGAGGCGGGCCGCTGCCGTTCACTGACCACCTCGGCCCGGCCGATGCCGTAGGCCGACAGGATACCGGAAAAACGGTGGATGAAGATGGTCCTGATCCCCAGCTTGCGGGCGATGCCGCAGCAGTGCTGGGGGCCGGCGCCGCCAAAGGTGGCAAGGATGTGTTCCTTGATGTCAAAGCCCCGCTGGACCGAGATCTCCCGGATGGGCCGGACCATGACCTCGTTGGCCACGTCCAGGAAGCCCTGCGCCACCTCCTCCACTGTGAACGGTTCCAGTCCCTTATGGCGGTAGCAGCGGTTGATCTCTGTCGTCAGCTCGGCCATGGCCTGCCAGGCCCCTGCCCGGTCCAGGGGCTGATCCTCGCCCGGGCCGAAGATGCGGGGGAAGAAATCCGCCTGGATACGCCCCAGGACCAGGTTGGCGTCGGTGATGCTCAGGTGGCCGTTTTTCCGGTAACAGACAGGGCCTGGATGGGCCCCGGCCGATTCCGGACCCACCACGAACATGTTGTTGGTGAAAAAGAGGCGGCTGCCACCGCCGGCTGCCACGGTTCGGATATGGAGTTGCGGCGCCTGGATACGGACACCGGCGGTCTCGTTTTCCAGGCGCAGGTCCGGCTCGCCATCGTAGCGGGAGACATCGGTGGAGGTGCCGCCCATGTCAAAGCCGATCACCGGTCGTGGCGCGGCCGGGTCATAGGCGGTTGTGGCATAGCCGATCACGCCGCCGGCAGGGCCGGAAAGGATGGCGCGCGAACCGTTGAACCGGTCCGCGTCGGTGAGGCCGCCGTCCGACTGCATGAAGAGCAGGGGAGTCCGTTGCAGGCCCTTTTCGAACCGGCCGCGGAAACCGGTCAGGTAGCTGCGGATGTGGGGGTTGAGGTAGGCGTCCACCAGGGTGGTGTCGCCCCGGGCCACCATTTTGATCATGGGCATGACCGCGCTGGAGAGTGACACCTGGCTGAACCCCAGTTCCCGGGCAAGACGGCCCGCCGCCTGTTCGTGATCGGGCCAGGCGTAGCCGTGCAGGAAGACGATGGCGACACTGTCGATGCCCCGGTCCAGAAGCCGTTCCAGGGCCGTGCGGAGGGCGGCAAGGTCGATGGGGCGCAGGACCAGGAACCGGTCACCTGTGATGCCTCGGACAACGGGCCGGCCCTGGATCTTCTCGTCCGGACGCAGGAGCCGGATACGTTCGTCCACCTCGACCACCTCCCGATAGAGCAGCTCCGGCCGTTTGATCTCCAGGTCAAAGAGGTCCGGCCGGTCCTGGTAGCCGATGCGCAGGAGATCTCCGAATCCCCTGGTGACCAGGAGGGCGCAGGGTGCGCCCTTACGTTCGAGCAGGGCATTGGTGGCCACGGTGGTGCCCATGCGGATCCAGTCGATGTTCTCCTCGGGCACCCGGTCCGGCGACACGGGATGGCCGAGCACCTCTTCCAGGATGCGGCGGATACCC
>Ga0256833_1002112_pt1 | contig 14271 bp, 13 predicted proteins | sample 356284metaG_FD_190535 | JGI IMG/M metagenome (GOLD analysis project Ga0256833, IMG submission 190535) | Hydrothermal vent microbial communities from Mid Atlantic Ridge, Atlantic Ocean - 356-284 | ecosystem: Environmental > Aquatic > Marine > Hydrothermal vents | place: Atlantic Ocean: Mid...
GGTGCAATTTCTGGTCCCAAAATGGACCAGCTCTCCGAACTGATTTCCAAGAATCTGGACTTCGAGGTGATGATAATCCCTGATACAGACCTCAATCACCACCCCGTCATCCCCGAAAAGCCTTTTGGCATAGGAACGGATGCGGCGGAAGACCGGTCGCACCATGTCGAGATCGTTTATTTCTTCGATCCCCATCCCCCCACCACCGGCTGCGGCCTTGATAAGGATACGCGGGGGCTCGATCCCCTGTTCCTCCTGCCAGAGGAAAAGTTCTTCGGCCTTGGCCTCCGCCTCGATTTCGTTGTAAACGGGATTAATGGTGCCAGGAATAACCGGAATTCCCAGGTCGTGAGCCAGTTTCTTGACATTTAATTTGTGGCCCAGGTCCCGGATCACTTCCCAGCGGGGGCCAATAAAAATGAGGGGATTGTTGCGCTTAACCACCCTTCTGGCGAAACGAAAGTCTTCTGAAAAGAAGCCGTATCCCGGATGAATGGCCGTGCATCTGGCCTCATCTGCGACCGCAAGGATGTCGTTGGCATCCCGATAGCTTGAAACCCTGAAACAGGGCTTTCCCTTTTTCCGCGGAATCTTCACGTGTAGGCTCTGTTCGTCTTCCGGGGTGTAAACGGCCACGTAATCCAGCCCCAGGTTTTCGCAGGCCTCCATGATACGGAGAGCGATTTCTCCGCGGTTGGCAATCAGAACCCGTTCCTTCATTTATCAGGAAACAAAGGGGTGTTTGAGAAGAATGGTTTGATCCCGCGCCGGCCCCACCGAAATAATATGGACCGGGACCCCGGAAAATTCTTCGAAATAACGGATGTAACGCCGACAATTCTCCGGAAGATCCTCAAAACGGCTTGCCTGTGAAATGTCTTCCTTCCAGCCCGGCAGCTCTTTGTAAATGGGCTTCAGTCTTTCTACGGCCCGAATATTTCCGGGGAGATTTTCTATCCTCTGGCCGTCAAGTTCGTAGGCCACACAGACCTTTACGGGATCAAGCCCGGTGAGGACATCAAGTTTGGTGATTGCAAGGGCTGAGAGACCATTTAGACGGACCGCTTCTTTTAGAACTATACCATCAAGCCAACCACAGCGCCTCGGTCTTCCGGTGGTGGAGCCATACTCTCCTCCCTTCTCCCGCATGTACTGGCCTGTTTCGTCAAAGAGCTCCGTAGGGAAAGGCCCCCCACCTACCCTCGTCGTGTAGGCCTTACAGATACCCAGGACAAAATCAATCGTCGTAGGCCCTACCCCTGCCCCGTGACAGGCCCCACCAGCCACGGTGTTAGAGGAAGTAACAAAAGGATAGGTCCCGTGGTCAATATCGAGCTGGGTCCCCTGAGCCCCTTCAAAGAGGATTTTGGCCTTCTCCTTTCGGGCCTTTTCAAGCTCTATGGAAACATTGGTCACGTAGGGAGCAAGCCGTTCTCCCATGCGACGATAAGAATCGAAAATCTCCTCAAAGGAAAGGGGCTCTCCGCCGAGATATTTTTCAATATAGAAGTTTTTTTCCTCAAGGACTTCTTCCAACTTGGCCCGGAAAAGATCTTCGTCAAGGAGGTCTCCTACCTTTATCCCCCGGCGGGCTATTTTATCTTCGTAGCAGGGCCCTATCCCCCGGCCGGTGGTGCCGATTTTAGTCTTGCCCTTTTTGGCCTCCCGGCCGTGATCAATGGCCTTATGATAGGGCATGATGAGATGGGCGCGCTCGCTGATGTAGAGATGGCCTGGAGCAACTGAGATGCCCTCTTTTTCGAGATTATCTATTTCGCTGAGAAGGACCGCCGGATCGATCACCACTCCGTTTCCGATGAGACACTTCTTTTCTTGGTGAAAGATCCCGGAAGGGATAAGGTGTAAAATAAATTTTTTGCCGTCAAAAACAATCGTATGGCCGGCGTTATTACCCCCCTGAAAACGAACAATGACATCGGCCTGAGCCGTAAGAAGATCTACGATTTTCCCCTTTCCTTCATCTCCCCACTGGGTTCCTACGATAACGACAGAGGCCATAATTCCCCCTTTTGACCTAATTCCGCTTCCGCCGCTGGAAAATAATTAAAGCCCACCAAAAAGTCAAATTAAAAAAACATCTCCTGCTTTCGCCAGGAGGGGGGTGAAGTTCAACACCCTGCCCGATGCTCCACCTTACCTCCCTGAAAGAGATGGGAATTTAACCTGGAATTTTGGGCAAGAGATGATCTCCTTTTCGATTGCCAGTAAGATACGAACATGGCTTCAGAGAGTGCGGAGAGCAAGATAGCCCGTGGGGCCCGTTCCGTTACGGTGGCGGTGCTTTTGAGCAGGCTTCTGGGGCTTGTCAGGGAACAGGTCCTGGCGGGTCTTTTTGGGGCTGGTTTTCAGATGGACGCTTATGTGGTGGCCTACCGGATCCCCAATCTCCTGCGAGACCTTCTGGCCGAGGGAGCCCTGGCCTCGGCCTTTGTTACGGTTTTCAGCCATTACAAGGAAAGGAAGGGCCTTTCAGCCACCTGGAGACTGGCGCAGAAGGCCCTTGGGACCATCCTGGTTCTGGTTTCTGCTATTGTTCTTCTGGGAGAAATATTAGCTCCGTTGCTGGTCAAACTCTTGGCTCCGGGTTTTTCTTCTTCAGCCAAGTGGAGACTTGCCACCAACCTTACCCGCATTATGTTCCCCTTTCTGCTCTGTGCCAGTGTTTCGGCCTTACTGGCAGGAATGCTAAACACCTTTCGGGTCTTTTTCCTGCCGGCGGTTTCCTCGGCGGTCTTCAATTTTGTCTCGGTAAGCACCGGGGTTTTTCTTTATTTCTGGCTCGTAAAGACCCACATACCACCTATTGCCGGGATGGCAATCGGGGTGGTGCTGGGAGGCCTGGCGCAGGTAGCCCTTCAGGTCCCGGCCCTCTACAGGCGAGGCTTTCGGATGCGCCTTTCCTTCGGCTTAAATGATCCCGGCGTAAGGGAGATCTTCCGCCTCATGCTCCCGATGGTGATCGGGCTTTCGGCAGTTCAGCTAAGCGTCTTTATCAATACTTATTTTGCCTCTTATTGCGGCCAGGGAGCCCTTTCCTGGCTCTCTTATGCCTTTCGGGTGATGTATGTTCCGCTGGGGCTTTTCGGGGTGGCTCTTTCCGTGGCCGTGCTTCCGGTGGCCTCGGCCCAGGTAGCCCGCGGGGAGTTTGAAGCCTTAAGAAAGACCTACGTTTCAAGTCTCCTTATGGCCTTATCCCTGGCCCTTCCTTCGGCCATTGGGCTTTTGACCTTTTCCCGGCCCATCGTTAAGCTCCTTTTTGAGCGCGGGCGCTTTGGCCCGCAGGATACCCTTAACACCGCTGTCGCACTTTCTCTGTTTGCCCTGGCACTTCCCGCCTACGCTTCTACAAAAGTCTCAACCCCGCTTTTTTACGCCCTTAAGCGACCTCGAATACCCATGATTTCGAGTTTCATTTCGGTAAGCATCAATCTTTTTCTGGTCTGGCTTACGGTAAAGTCCCTAGGGTTCCGGGCCATCGCCCTGGGAACCAGTGCCGGTATCTGGGCCCAGGCCCTTTTTCAAATCTTTTTTCTCTCCCATCTCATAAAGGAACTTAACTGGCGGGATTTTAGCAGGGGTCTTATCCGGCTCATTTCCGCAAGCCTCCTGATGGGGGCCCTGGCCTATATGATAGAAGGCAAGATCTTTCTCCTTCAAGGTATGAAGCTCCTTTTGGGCACTCTGGGGGTTATTTCTTTCTGCGGAGGGCTTTATTTTGGGCTGGTGGCCCTCTTCGGGCCGAAAGAGGGCCTTTATCTCTTTCAATCCCTTAAGAAGAGGCGGTAACCGCAAAGCCCGCTTCAAAGGCCTTGAGATTGGCCTCTAAAAACTTGGGTTTCACAAGTTTTCGGATCGCCTCCAGGAAAGAATCCCTGGAGAAGGGCAGGATGCCAAGACCTGCCAGGGCCCCCAAGACCACCATGTTGAGGGCCTTTCCGGTGCCGGCCTCTCTGGCCATTTGCTCGCCGGCAAAGAGATAAACCCGGGGAAAGGTCTCTTTGAGCCTCTGAAGCGGCTCTTCAAGGTCAGGATATGGAGCCAGACCGTCTTTCACGATCTGGGGAATTACCGGGTCTGTGCTCGAAATTATAATGGTGTCCTGGCGGGCCCTGGGAAGGGCACGCAGGGTCTCAACCGGCTCAAGCCCCACCAGAATATCCACCTCACCCTCTGAAATGAGAGGACTCCTTATCCCACCCAGGACGATATTGGTTTCCACCACCCCACCGCGCTGGGCCATACCGTGGACTTCAGACATGGCCACCGCAGTGCCGGAGGCCAGAGCCGTTTCTCCCAGAACCCTTGAGAAAAGCAAAATGCCCTGCCCGCCAACTCCTACCGCCAAAATGCGCTTTCTTTCCATGACTGCCTCCTATCTTTTCACTCTGGCGCGGTAAAGAATACAGGGAGCCTTGGACACGATGACTGCAAGTTTCTCCCCTTCTAAAAGGGGCCTTATCACTGCTTTGGCCTCTTCTTTTTTGTAGGGATTGATGCTAACCACCTGCGAAACCCCAAGGGCCTTTACCACTTCTTCAAGATCTATCCGGGGACGATCTTCAAGCTCTGGTGGCCGGAGTTCCTGAGACGGAACCGGCTGATGACCGGTCATGGCGGTGGTTTCGTTGTCCATAATGACAAGAGTGAAGCGGTGGCGATTGTAAACGGCATTTGCCAGCGAGGAGAGACCGGCGTGGAAAAAGGTGGAATCCCCGATGAAGGAAACTATACGCTGGTCAGTAGCAACGGAAAAACCAGCTGCCGAACCCACACTGGAACCCATACAGATGAGATAGTCTGCCATCTGGATGGGTGGTAAGAGCCCCAGGGTATAACAGCCAATATCCGTAGGGAAAATACTCCGGGGAAGTTCTCCGAGCTCCTCAAGGACTTCTTTTATTACCCGATAGGTCTCCCGGTGGGGGCAACCCGGGCAGAGGGTAGGAGGACGGGGCGGAAGCTCCGGAACCCAGGAAAGATCAGGAGGATCGGGACGGGAATAATCAAGCCCAAAAGCCCTCGCTACGGCCTCTTTTACCTGCCCCGGGGTAAATTCAAAGAGCCGGGGAAGATGGCCGGTTGACTTCCCCAGGATGGACACCTGAAGATTTCTTTCCTGAGCCACTACCCTTAAGGCCTCCTCCAGGTAAGGCTCAAGCTCTTCCACCACCAGAACGATTTCTTTGTCTTTCAGAAAATCTGTCAGAAGACCGGCAGGATGAGGGTGGGTGAAACCCAGGGCCAGCACCTCTAGCTGCTCAGAAAGATTTAACTCTTCCACCGCATCGAGGACATAATTTACCGCCACCCCGCTTACGAGAATTCCTCTGGGACCTTTCCCGTAAAGGCGATTCCAGTGGGAGCCGTCGGCCAGGATCATGGCCTCGCGCATCTTTTCAAGGAGGATCTGGTGCCTCACCCTTGCGACGGCGGGAACCGGCACCCACCGCCGGGGGTCTTTTTCAAACTTTCCCTTAACGCTCCCTTCATAATGTGCCATCTCTCCCACTTCCACCACGGCCCGGGCGTGAGATACCCGGGTGGTGGTCCGCAAAAGGACCGGAAGTTCGAGTTTTTCGGAGAGTTCAAAGGCGTATTTCGTCATTTCACAGGCCTCTTGAGGAGAAGAAGGCTCAAGCATGGGGAGACCGGAAAGACGGGCATAATAGCGGTTATCCTGTTCGTTCTGACTGGAGTGGCAAAAGGGATCGTCAGCGGTAACGATCACCATCCCGCCCTTGACCCCGATATAAGCAAGTGTCATGAGGGCATCTGCCGCCACGTTAAGGCCAACGTGTTTCATGCAGGTAAGACTCCGCAGACCGGAAGCCGCCGCCGCAGCCGCCACTTCCATGGCCACCTTTTCGTTGGTGGAAAACTCGAAGTAAAGCCCTGGAAGATGACGCTGGAGCTGGAAGAGGAGATTTCCGATCTCAGACGAGGGTGTGCCGGGGTAAGCTGCTGCAACCCTTAAGCCTCCCTCAAGGGCCCCTCTTACGATGGCTTCATTGCCCAGGAGGAGCAATTTGTCCCGGGGTTTAGCAGTGATAATCGGATGCATTAAAAAACCTCCCGCCAAGGAATCCAAGCGCTTTTTAACCGGCGGGAGGCAAAAAGGCAAGAAAAAACTAGAGGGCCTGCGCCCGACGCCAGCCTTCGGCCTTAAGCCTTTCGATACGGGCCTGAGCCCACTCCCGAAGTTCCCTGAAATAGCGATGAGGGTCTTCTTTCAGGATCGCTACAATGGCTTCTTTTTCTTCTTTTATGTCTTCAAGCTCCCCCGGATAGAGCTCCTTCCAGGTGGCGTAACCTTCGTCAAAGAGAAAGGCCGGCGTCACTACCTCAGGAGGCAGCCCCAGCTTGGAAACCGCCATAAAGCGGGCCATCTCCATATCGTATTCGATGACCCAGCCGTTATCGTTGAGCATGGTCTCCGGATCAAAAGACACATGAGGTGAACAGGCGGGGCAGTAAAGGCTCACAATGACCTCTGGAGGCATAATGTTGTCCCGCAGGTTAAATTCCGCCTCCCTTGCCCCACACTCACAACGAAGCTTTACTTCCATACACATAGCCCCACTCCTAAGCCTCTTTTTTCATCGTGCCCTGCTCTCCACATTTGGGGCACTTGCGCGGTTTACAACGACCTTCCTTGGTGGCACCACACTTTTCACACTTAAAAACCGCCATCTTTATACCTCCTTCTCTTGGCATTCTTTGCAAACACCATAAAAGACCACTTCACAACGATTGACTTTAAAATCTCTGACATATTTTTCCGGAAGTTTGACGGCAAAATCTTCAAAAACGTCGAAGATCTTGTGGCACCTCTCACAAATCATGTGATGATGCGGCTCGGTATTAGGGTCAAAGCGCTTCTTCCCCGGCTCGATGCTGAGCTCTACAATGAGCCCCCTTTCTTTCAGGGCCTCTAAAGTGTTGTAAACCGTGGCAAAAGACATGCTGGGGAATTTCTCTTCCACGTGGCGAAAAATTTCTTCCGCGGAAGGATGAGAGGTGTTCCCCTCCAGATATTCAAGAATTGCCAGACGCTGAGGGGTCATCTTAAGGCCCAGTTTGCGGTAGTATTCGATTTTTTCTTTAGTCATTATTCACCTCATAAAAATTTTTTATTTATAAACTTACCAAGATGGAAATTTATCCATATTTTAATAAAAAAATCAAGTCCCTTCAAGGGAATTAAGAGTTTAAAATTCTTTTTTCCTCCGAACTTTACATCCGCCAAACCCCTTCATAATATTTGCTCACATTTTGCCTGAGGAGAGTTTTATGAAGTGGCATCGTCTGGCGAAGCTCCTCTTTGAGGGAGCGATGTTAAAGCGTCTTGAGCGCACCGGGTATGCCTATCTGGGAACCGGAAGGGAAAACATTGCGGCCCATTCCTTTGGGGTGGTCCTGGCGGCAGCCGTGCTGGCCAAGCTGGTCCCGGAAGCCGATGAAACCAGAGTTTTAAAAATGGCCTTCCTCCACGATCTCCTTGAAGCCCGCACAGGAGATCTCAATTCGGTCAACAAACTTTACGACCGGATAGACGAAAATAAAGCCGCGAGGGAGGCCTTTTCCGATCTCCCCTGGGCCGAAGAATGGCAGGCCCTCTATCAGGAGTATCGAGAAGGGAAGAGTCTTGAGGCGCAGCTTGTCCACGATGCCGACCAGCTTGATCTCATGGTCATGCTGAAAGAGCAGCACGATCTCGGAAACCCCTATGCCCGGCGCTGGATGACCTATGCCCGCCGGCGTCTTAAGACAGAAATCGGCAAAAAACTGGCAGAGGCTATCGGGGAGACCGACTGGGCCTCCTGGTGGCTGGATCAGTTTGTAGCGCGTGATGAAAGCTCTTGAGCAGTGTGCTCGCTGTGGAAAGTGTTTGCCCCATTGCCCGAGTTTTCAGGCCACCCGTAAAGAAGCTCTTTCCCCCCGGGGGCGGGTGGCCCTTTTACAAAAGGGCCTTGGTGGGGAGGCCTTATCGCACTGTCTCCTTTGTGGGGCCTGTGAACATATTTGTCCCAATTCCCTCCCCCTCCTGGAAGCCTTTATCAGGAACAAACCCCGCGAAAAACTGGCAACTTTTTTAGAGATTGCTTTTCAGGGAGTCCAAAAGACCCGCCCGGCCCTAAAAGAAAAAGATTTTCACGGAAGAGAAATCGTCTTTTTCCTGGGTTGTGGGGCAAAAGTGCTTTATCCGCAAGAGACCGGGCATTTTTTAAATCTCTTTCCTGCAGCCCGCGAAAAGATCAGCCTCCTTTCTGAGCCCTGCTGCGGCTTGCCTCATCTGGCCATGGGAGATCTTGAAGGCTTTTACCGGCAAGCACGGCAGATCCTTTCGATTTTGGACCTGATTAAGGGGAGGTATCTTCTCACCCTTTGTGCCTCCTGTCTTTTCACCTTCCGGAAGTTGTATCCCCTTTTTCTTGAAGAGTTTCCCTCTGAAATTCAAATTGAAGACGGCATAGCCTATCTTTTAAGGCTGGGAGCCAGCTTTTCTAACCCCGGAGAGGTCTTTTTTCAGGTCCCCTGCCATTTGAGACATCTCAAAAAAGAACCCTGGTGGCGAAAACTTTTATATTTTGAGGGGTGTTGTGGCCAGGCCGGGACTTTTGGTTTTCGTTATCCTGAAGAGGCGCTTGAAATTTCAAGGCCTTTGAGAAAAGCCCTCTCCCTTTCAGGGGCCCGTTTCCTTGCCACCAGTTGTAGTTCCTGTCTTCTCTCCTTGAAAAGAAATTTTCCCCACCTCAAACCCCTTCACATAGCAGCTTTTTTAAAGTTTTGAAATTTCAGGCAACCAAATTTCCGGTTAATCCTCCCTCCCTCGCAGGGAGGGGCAAGGGGAGGGTGGAGGCTGGCGCAGATTGCTAAGCGTTCACCCCCTCCACGATCCTCTCTACAAGGGGGGACTCTGCTAACCGGAAATTAGGGGGAAATTTCAGGCAGAATTTCTGGTCTCCAGGGTATCTTTTCGGGGGATCAAACGGGAAATAATGATTTCGTAGGTCTCATCTGCCGCTCGCAATTTCCTCTGGCTTACGGCCTGCTCAAATTCTTTCTCTGCCAGGTAAAGGAAAGGGGCCAGCGTGCGCAGACGCTCCCGGTCATGGGCCAGATAGACTATTCCCCCCGGGGCTAGATACTTGTGGAAAAGGCGATAGAGATGTTCGAAATAACGGCCACTGAAGACCACTTCCGCCCCCACGATAAGATCAAATTGGCCGAGCTCGCGAGGCTCTCTCCAATCGAGTCTTTCTATCCGGACATTTTCAAGCTCGTTTAAAGCGGCATTAAGACGCAAAAAATCCAGGCATTCTTCTTCGTAATCCGTAATCACTACCTCTTTATGTCCAAAGGCCGCTGCTGTAAGCCCCACTACGCCCAGCCCCGCTCCGATCTCAAGCACCCTCTCTACAGGCTTTAAGCTGGCCATAAAATCCGCCAGCACCACCGCCGCTTCCCAGATCTTTACCCAGAAGGGAAAGTTTTCCAGAGAGGTGGAGGAGTCAGCCGGAAGAAGCTCTTCAATGTTACTCGGTTTTACGAGTTTGATTTCTTTGCCCCGGATACTTAAGGGTTCTACTTCCAGACTGTATTTACGAAAAAGTTTTTCATAAAGGGGTTTTACCTTCTCCGGTACCTGCATCATGGTTGGACAAAGACCCTCCTTCCCAGATAAATTTTGATCTTTTTGATCTTGCCGTGTCGCCAGATTTTTATCTCTGTCAGTTTACCGGGTTTCAGGGCGAAAAGAACTCTTTCAAGCTGGGCCTGAGAGGAAATAGATTTGCCGTCAAGAGATAGCAATACGTCTCCCCCCACGGGAAACAAAAAATTGCCGAAAGAAACCAGCTTCTGAGCTCCTCGCAGCCCCGCTTTCGCTGCCGGGGAGCCAGGGTAAACTCTGGTCAACAAAAGGCCCGAAGAGACCGGAATCTTTAGCTCTCGTGCCAGAGTGGGGAGCAATTTGAAGCCTTCCACTCCCAGCCAGGCCCAGGCTATCTGTTCCTCTTCGCGCCCTTTCTCAAGGAGAAGCTTTAAAAGATAGGCCGGGACGACCTTTACCTCCGATGATCCCGCCAAATTGGGAAGATCAAGGGCAAAGCCTGCCACCCGTCCCTCCTGGTCAAAGACCGGGGCCGAGCCGGCACCCTTCAGAGAAAGGCTTGTGGCAAAAAAGCTCGCCAGAGAGAAACCCCGCAGGGAGACCCTTACCGGAGACTCGGTAACCACTCCTTCTCGAAGGACAAGCCCCAGACGGGGCCTTGCCAGGAGAAAGAGCCTCTCTCCTACCGCGGGGATTTTCTTTCGGAAAAAGGCTTTTTCTCTGCCAAAGGCCCTGGTTTTCAAGACCGCAAGGCCGGAGAGATGATCAAGGGCAAGGAGGCGTGCCCCAAGTTGTCTGCCATCAGGCAAAAAGACATCTATCCAGTGGGCCCCCTGCACCAGATAAGCCGGAGCCAGGAGTAAGCCCTCTTCCCCCGAGACAATGAGCGCAGAACCCACCCCCCTGGCAACCTCGGTGGAGGCAAGAAACTCGGGTTTGGTGGGCTTGACGAGAATCGTGGCCACCAGCCTGGAGGGAAGAGGGCTCTGGGCCCGGGCAAGGTGAAAGAGAAAACACAGGTTTAAAATCAGGCTCAGGTAAAGCGCTTTGCGCATCAACCAACCCTCCAGACCAGCAAAGCCAGAAGCAACCTATAAGCTACAAAAGGATAAAAAGTATGCCGACGCAAAAAATTTAAAAGCCAGGCTATAACCAGGAATCCCGAGACGAAGGCCGCTATAAAACCGGTAAAATACGCTGGGCTCAAAGATACTCCCGCCTTAAAAACCTTGATCCCTTCATAAAGCCCGGCTCCGGCGATAATAGGGGCGGAAAGCAAAAAGGAAAACCGTGCTGCAGCCTCCCTTTTAAACCCCAGAAGGAGCCCCGCTGACATGGTAATGCCACTTCTCGAAGTGCCGGGAAAGATGGCAAGCCCCTGGGCACATCCGATCAAAAGGCTTTGCCAGAGATTTATCTCCCGGAGTTCTTTCTTCTTGGGAGACAGAAGTTCCGCCAGAAGGAGGGGAAGTGACATTGCCGCCAGCTGAAAGGCCACCCTTGCAGTGGTGCGAAAATGAGAAGCCACCAGATCTTCCAGGAGAACTCCCATCAAGGCCCCGGGAATGGTAGCCAGAATAAGATAGCCCAGAAATTTTCGGTAATGAGGGTCTTTCAGGGAAAACATCTCTTTCCAGTCCCGCCAGAAGTAGATCAGGATAGCCAGAAGGGTGCCAAGGTGCAAAAAGACATCAAAGGCAAGCCCCCCGCCCTCAACCCGAAGGAATTTTTCCGCCAGCACCAGGTGCCCTGAGCTTGAAACAGGCAAAAACTCCGTAATACCCTGCAGGATACCGAGAAAAAGGGCCTCTGAATGGGTCATGGGTAGCGAATTTAAACCAAGAAAAAAAGCGGGGCAAACTCAAAAGAGCCGCTTTTTGATAAAAAGAACCACCACCACCGCGGAAAGGACAAAAGAAAAACCCATCAGGATAAGAAAGGCGTGGGGGGAATCCTGTAAGGGTAGCTTAATGTTCATGCCGTAAATGCTGGCCACCAGGTTGGGGAGCATGAGCACGATGGTCACCGCTGTCAGAAACTTCATCACGGTGTTGAGGTTGTTTGAAATTACGGAGGCGTAAGCGTCCATGGTGCCGGTCAGAATGTCGCTGAAAATTTTGGCCATCTCGATGGCCTGACGATTTTCGATCTGGACATCTTCCAGAAGTTCGAGATCTTCTTCCTGCAGACGCAGAAATCTGCCCGACTGGAGGCGGTTTAAGACGATGTCATTGGCCCTCAAGGCGGTATTAAAATAAACGAGGCTCTTTTCGATATTGAGAAGCTTAAGCAGCTCTTTGTTCCGCATGGAACGATAAAGTTCGGCCTCATATTCCGTAATGAGCTTGTCGATCAGACGCAGATAACGGAGATAAAGGTTCGCAATGGAGAAGAAGAAGTGAAAGAGAAAGGGGACAGGATATTCCAGCGTAAAAGATTTCACCCGGTTGATGGCCATCAAAAAATCCTCAAAGACCGGGTTTTCCTTCAAACAGACCGTCACGATAGCCTCCTCCGTAAGGATAATCCCGACCGGGATAGTTTCATAACGAATATAGCCCTCTTCGTGGCGCGGATCTGGCACTCTGAGAATTATAAGGAGTTGATCCTCCTCAAGCTCTACCCGGGGAGTTTCTTCTTCATCCAGGGGATAACGCAAAAATTCCGGCAGAATTTTTAGCGCTTCCTGAACGTGCTGCAATTCCTCTTCGGTGGGAGAGGTAAGACAAACCCAGCAATGCCGCTCAATTTGCGGCGCCAAGGAAAGGACCCCTTTCTCCGTGCGATAAATGCGAAGCAAGATGGACCTTCTTCGTTCACTTCTCTGACCGTTTTGGTGCCCTGGAGCCGGCTAAGTTTTGCTAGCCGTTTACCACGTTTCGTAGATTTGGGCAACGGGCATGTATGTTTCCCAAATTTCCGGTTAATTCCCCTTCCTTTGAGGAAGGGGTGAGGAGAAGGGAGGAAGTCGGCAGGATCACGAGATTTCCCCTCTCGGGCCCTTCCCTGAAAGGAGAAAATCTCAAAAAAGGGGCAACGCCAGGTGCAAAGTTAATCGTTTTGCACCTGGCGCAGGCTTTTAGAGTTTTCTGGAAATTTTTACGTAGCCTCCTCCCAGAATTAACCCTACCAGGACGAGCAAGACGCTGGCAGGTTCAGGAACAGGGCTTGGGCCGGTGGGAATGTGGCTGGCGGCATCTGCTGGATCCGTGCCCAGGACATAAGCGTAGGAAAAAGAGACACTATCTCCAGCATTAAGATCTCCGATCAGAAAAGCTATTCCGATGGTATTATCACCATTGCCGTCATCATTTCCCGCGAGATAAAAGGAAGGATCTGTCTCCCAATCATAGGATATACCGGTATTGTGGGTGAGAGAAGAATTTGAATATAAACCAATCGTCCAATTTGAATAAGGACCGGAGGCATAAACCCAATCTTCTTCAGAGATAATACCATATCCTCGCGCATTCTTGGTACCAAATGTGCTATAACTATAGTAGTCCTGATCAGGATCAATGGTGCGCAAAAATTCGACATCCGTAAGATCTGTAAGAGCCGTAATGGTAGTATCGAACATAATATATTGATCATCATCGTTGAAGTAAACATCAATTTCAACTTTAAAATAACTAAGATAGCCACCTGTCCAGCTTACAGCATTATCATAAGGAGAAGAAAGATCATAGACAACGACACCTGGTATTTTCAATAAATTATCATTATTATTGCCTACCACACCTGTCTGATTTGTGCTTATATAAAAACCTTCCCAAGGGCTTCCTGGCTTGAGGAAATCTGTGCCCCCTAAGATTCCAGGAAAATTTCCGCTCCCAGACGGATCGTATTGGATACCGGGATAAGAAAAACCGTGACCAAGGGTTCCGGTATCGTCCACCTGGGTATAGATGTAATTGCCTTTCATGGGTAATGGAAGTCCGTAGGCTAACGAAAAAGAAATTACACACAGGAAAATCAAAACCCCCACAAAAACTCTCATCTCATCCTCCTTACTTTTTATTTCTGTTTCTTTGTTTGCAAAATAAATGCCAGAAAAGAAAATATTTACTTCAAAAAGTTTCAATTTTTGTAAAATTCTATCTTTAAAGATTTTGCCAGAAACTGTTTTGAGCCCTGGGTTTTAGGACAGAGCAAAAAATCTTTTTCTTTATGTAAAAAAGACATTTCCTACAAAATAGCTATAAAACTGGGTAAGAAGGGAAATATTTTTCACATTGAGCTCAAAAAATATTGAAAAATAAAGCTTTAAAGGCGGTGAAAAGTTTTTCACAGAAAGGGAAAATTTTTTTCTCATACCAGTTCAATCGCTTAAGATGATACAGATCCAGCGAAATAGGTAAATGTTCGGCTAGCGTAACAGACCGGGACGATAGCCCTTTTTAGTGTTTTTTGGCCTCTTTTAAAGAGCTGTTGAGATAGAGGTGGGGTGGTTCAGCCTTAAGGGGCCTTTCTCCGTCAAGGTTAAAGAGCCTTCGGGTAAGGTCTATAATCTGTTGCCCGTCTTTGTGATACCGGTTTTTGAGATAAATAATGGGGTCGTGAAGGAGCTTGTTCACCAAGGATCTGGTAAGGATCTCAAGGGCTTCCTGATCTTCGGGAGGGAGTTTGGTTTTGAG
>Ga0256833_1002113_pt1 | contig 14268 bp, 9 predicted proteins | sample 356284metaG_FD_190535 | JGI IMG/M metagenome (GOLD analysis project Ga0256833, IMG submission 190535) | Hydrothermal vent microbial communities from Mid Atlantic Ridge, Atlantic Ocean - 356-284 | ecosystem: Environmental > Aquatic > Marine > Hydrothermal vents | place: Atlantic Ocean: Mid...
GGATTTAAAAAGCTCTGCATAATTGAGTTCACCATCTGCTAGCGCAGATGGGAAGCTCACTAAATCTTAGCTTCACCCATAGGTTAAGCGGGTATTTTTTAAACCCGTGATAAATCAATAGCTTGCATCCTGTGCCGTAGTGACCTCACGGATTCAGGTTTTATTGATACAGTTTTTAAAAAATTACTTAATTTTCATTTCAACACGGCGATTAGTTGCACGTCCTTCTGCTGTTTTGTTGCTCGCTATTGGCTGAGTTTCACCGTAGCCTTTAGCTGACAACCTTTTCGCAGATGCACCTTTCTTTATCAGATAATTCATAACAGTGTTAGCTCGACGTTGTGAAAGACGCTTATTGATTATAGCTAAGCCCTGACTATCAGTGTGACCAGCTATCTCTACTTTAATCGTTGGGTTATTCACTAAAGTTCTTGCAGCTCTGTTAAGTATAGGCAATGAGCTAGCTGTTAAAGTGGCTGAGCCTGTTGCAAAGTTTACACCTTTTAGATTGATATTTGCTGATGGTGTACAGCCAAAGGTATTAACCGCCTCTCCTACTTTTGAATTAGGGCAGAGGTCAGATTTATCGGCGATACCATCGCCATCAGCATCTTTTATTGGAGGGCAACCAACGCTATTGACAGCACTACCTTCAGGGGAAGTAGGGCACTGATCTTTACTATTGGCTACGCCGTCTTTATCAGAGTCAGCTAAACAACCTGATAGGTCTACTTCAGTCCCTGCTGGTGAATTAGGGCATTTATCTTTTTGATCAAGAACGCCGTCATTATCACCATCTGCTGTTGCTGCCGCTAGTTTAGCAGTTAAATCCTCATAGGCACTTTTTAAAGGTTTCAGTTTATTTGCTGTTGCCATTAAAGAGTTTATTTGACGAGCCTGATCTGAGGATGTTTTCTCAAAAGTGCTTAGTTTTGCGAGTAGAGATTTGTTTTTATCAGCACCAGCGGCAAGTGACTCCTGAAGTTTGCTGATTTCGAGCTTACAAGTTTTGGTGTTTTCATTACAAGATTTGATCTGTTCTGCTAACTTTCTTTTGAGTTCAGCATTTTCATCATTGCGAGTTTTATATGCATTTTTTAATGCAGTTAACTCATCAGCAGATTTCGCCAGTGATGCTAGCTTTTTCTCCTGTTCTGATGCATTGGATTCAACATCTTGCAATTTACTTTGCAACGCTTTATAGGAGTCATCCATGCCTGCTAATTTGGTTTTGAGATCAGCAATCTCTTGGAGTTTTGCTTTATAAGCTTTTTGTAGCTCTTCTAGTTCGGTGGTCGATTTTCCTAAAGCGGCCATTTTTTCTGCTTGATTTGCGGCAGTAGATTCAAGCTCTGAGAGTTTGCTTTGCAGGGAGTTATTGCTGTTTTGCATTTCTGCTAGTTGCTTTTCAAGCAAAGTTTTTTCATCAAAATTTGTTTTAAAGGCGATTTGTAATGCACTTAGTTTACTGGCTGCTTCCCCTAAAACTTGAAGTTTTTGTGATTTGCTCGCTGCATCAGCTTCAAGAGTACCTAACTTGGCTTGTAGCTCTTTATAGGTGGTCTCCATATCAGCCAGTTTTTTCTTTAATAGAGTGTTTTCATCATTGCGCTCTTTGTAAACACCTTGTAAAATTTTTAACTTAGTCGCTGATTTACTTAATGCAGTGAGTTTGCGAGCTTGATTTGCAGAGTTTGATTCTACTGTTGTCAACTTGGCTTGCAGTGATTTATATTCATTGTCCAGTGTTGCTAGTTTATTTTTTAATTCACTTATCTCACTAAGACGATCTTTATAAGCTTTTTGTAAGTCACTTAATTCAGTTGTTGCTTCTCCTAAAGCGGCAATTTTTTCAGCTTTAGTAGCAGCATCTGATTCAAGCGTGCTTAACTGTGTTTTAAGTGATTTGTTCTTGTCTTCAATGCTAATTAGTTTTTTCTTCAGCTCTGTATTTTCTTTAGTGTTTTTGGCGTATGCCCCTTGAAGTACTTTGTATTTGGAGTCTATTTCTTGAAGAGTTGCTAATTGATCATTTAAGTTGCTTCTATCTTTTTTAAGCCCCTCTAGTTTAAGTTTTAAAGCTTTTTTCTCAGTATCAAGCTCTACAATTTTCTTTTTTAGTTGATTAACTTCGTGGTTTTGTAATTGATATGCACCTTGTAATACTTTGAACTCAGTAGCTGTTTGACCCAGAGCAGTTAACTTCTGTGCCTGAATTCCTGAGTTATCTTCAAGGCTCTTTAATTTAGACTGTAAAGCTTTTTGAGTACTTTCTGACTTGGCTATAATATTTTTAAATTCAGTAATCTCACTGGTGCGTAGTTTATAAGCATCTTGCAATATTTTGAATTTTTTAGACTCTTCTTCAAGAGCAGTTAATTTTTCAGTTTGAGAACCAAACTTCTTCTCAAGGTCTTTTAGTTTTGCCTGTAAAGCTTGTTTGCTGGCTTCAGATTCAGCTAAAATATTTTCAAATTCAGCAATTTCATTGGTACGTAGCTTATATGATTCTTGTAATATTTTGAGCTTATTAGATTCTTCCTCAAGAGCACTTAGTTTTTGAGTTTGAGAGCTAAGGTTCTTTTCTAAGTCACTGAGTTTCGCTAGTAAAGTTTGCTTGCTAGATTCAGATTCGGCGAGTGATTTTTCTAGTTTGGAAATATCATTATTGCGTAATTCATAAGCACCTTTGAGTACTTTAAATTCTGAATCTGTTTTTTGAAGAGAGGCTAGTTGATCATTTAAATCGTTTCTATCTTTTTTAAGCCCCTCAAGTTTAAGTTGCAAAGCTTTTTTCTCTGTATCAAGTTCTACAATTTTCTTTTTTAGTTCAACAACCTCATGGTTTTGTAATTGATATGCGCCTTGTAAGACTTTAAATTCAGTCGTTGTTTGCCCTAAAGCAGAGAGTTTTAGAGCTTGATTACTTGAATTGTCTTTTAGTTTTGCAATCTGTCTTTCAGATTCAATTAATTTGTTTTTTAAAGTTGTTATCTCATTAGAGCTTTTTTGATACGCTTGTTGCAAAACTTTAAATTTTGCAGCAGTTTGTTGTAGCTCGGCAAGCTTTTGTGTTTGAGATTTCAAAGTGGCATTAGAGTTGTCTAATGATTTTTCAAGCTGAGAAATCTCATTAGTACATTGTTGGTATGCCTGTTGTAAAACCTTAAATTTTGTTGTTGTCTGGCTAAGAATTCCTAGCTTTTCAGATTGCATTCCTGCATCTTCTTTGGTTTTTTCAAGGCTTTTCTTTAGTTCATAAATTACAATATTCTGATGCTGGTGTGCTGTTTGTAGCTCTTTAAAAGCTGATTCTTTTTTGTTAAATAGGGCAAGTTTTTTTGCCAAATCTTGTTTTGCATTTTCTAGTTCGTTTAGTTTTTTCTTTAGCTCGTTATTGGTGTTGGTTTGCAGTTGATAAGCACTTTGTAAAACTTTAAATTTAGATTGATCAATAGTATCAACTTTTTGAGATGCAGGTTGTGAATCAAGCTTTGATTCCAGTTGGTTTATTATCCCTCGACTATCAGCCATTTGATTTTGAATGTCATCTAATGCTTGTTCTAACTCGGCTATTTTAGCTTTAGAGGCTGCTGCGGCGCGATTATAATGAGACTGAAGTTTGTTTAACTTGATGGTGTCTTCATTATTACAGGCTAATTGCTTTGTTGTTAGCTGTGGGGTGGGAGCAATTTCAGCAGGGTTAAAAAATGGACTGGGAGGTGGTAGTGGTATCATCGGTTGATTTGGAGCTACTGTGGGGAGTCCTGTGTTAGGGTCAATATAAGGGGCAGGAGGCATAAATCCTGAGTCAAAAGGAAGGCTTCCCATAGCACCCATAGGATTATTCATCATTGTTTGTGGTAAGGGCATGACAGGAACAGGAATACAGTCTGCCCATGCAATGGGTACTTGTTCATTAGCCCAAACAGGTGCTAGTTGGTTGTTTGCATTAATATGCTGTTCTGCATTTGCTTGCTGAGCACCTAGCAAGTTAATTGCAATGGCTATCAACAGTGATAAATGTTTGATTCTCATGATCAGTTCTCCAATGGTCTATTTATGTTGTTCATTCAGCCTTTATCCACCACCAAAATCTCGGCGGGCAGCTGATATTGTAATTGTAAATCCTGCAATAACATCAATAAAAGACATTATTGTTAAAAATAGGAAGGTAGAATCACCTTTTGGACCAACTGCCCAAGGGGCAATCATCCATGCGATTAGAAAAGCGATAAATACGAGAGTTGATAAAGTATGGTCAACAATGGATACATTAGATGTTCGTGTTGCTTTAAATACTTCAATATTGAGTGTGATTAAACCGAATAAAACAACAAGATCCCCCCATGTCGGTTTCCAATAGGAACCAGAGGGTAAGCCCACGCTTCCAATGACGTACATTAGCTTATCGGGGAAAAAGCCAATAGTGTATAAAAATAAATATCCTGCAAACATAAATGCAAACAAGGGGAAAAAACTTAAAAAAGGCATATCTTACCCAACTATCAATCAATAAATCCATTGTATGAGTGTTTGTCAATACAAGCAAATATATCTCGTAATTAATAACTTATATGGAAGTATAGCTCAATCAGCTTCATTCAAAACAGAATTAGTAAAAAAATTGTTCTCATATCTTTGTAAGGGATGTGGCAAATAAAAAAGGTGGTATTAAAAAACAGAGGAAAGGTACCAATCGTATTGATGCTCAGACGGGAGGAATATTCTCTTAAAATAACAAAAGATATAATTCTCATATGCTTAAAGCGCATGTCGCAGCGGTAATAGACCCTCGATTTAATACCGTTTAAAGCGAGGATCTACCTAGACCTATTAACTTTTGTATAGAGAGAACAAGTAATGAAAAACAAACAAACTATAACTTACAGATGGGCTTACTTACCGTTTGTATTTAGTTCGGCCACAATATTAGCAACACAGGTAATGGCTGCCCCAAGAGCGAGCCAGCAGTATCAAGATGCTAGACAGGTAAGTTCTGCTAACTATGAATACGTTGGCGGCAAAACACAAATTGGTTTTGGTGTTACAGATGAAGGCAATGTGAGTGTTGATCTGAATCAAGTATTGTCAGAAACTAAAGACAGTAGTACTAGTGCTGGGCTTTGGGCAGGTTATGAGCTAAAAGGTGATGATAAAGGCGTTAAAGGACGTGGTGTGCAATTGAATCATAACTGGGTATCACGAGATAAATCAGGTCGTGCAACTCATGTTAATAAAGTCTTTGGTGCTTATGATCGCAATGAAGCTGGTCATGCAAAGGCAACAGTGGGATATGGGCAAGAAAATGAAAGCCTATTCTGGGAAGGTCATGCAAGCAAAGGGCTTTCTGATAAAAAGAACTCACGAGTTATAAATGGCAAGACAGTTTCAGATGCAGCCTATGACTATGGTGTTGGTGGTAGTGTAGGTACATTTTTGAAAGGCTCTAATATGCGTGTACGTGCAGGTATTGATCATGAGTGGGGAGATGATTTAGGAGCAGGAGAAAGCACTGCAAAAAATACAACACTATCAGCAGGCATTGAAAAATTCTTCCAAGGAACACCACATAGTTTAGGGCTTGATGTTGCTGCTTCAAAACGTAGTGGTGGATATGAGAGTGGTTCGGATGATACTGATGTAACGGGTAAGTTAAGCTATCGCTATGACTTTGGTGGTGCAAGTATTTATCAACCTGATAGACGTTATAGACGTGTAAGAGTTGAAGTACCAGGTAGAGGAGTTGCCCCTCGCTACGCTAAAAAAGCTCAATATAAGCGTGTGCCAACTTACAAAACTGTAACAACCTATGGTAAGAAAACAGTACGCACACCATATAAGCAACTAGTGAAAAGTACTATGGAGCTGGAAGGGCAAACTTTCTTTAAGTTAAATAGCTCTAAACTAATTCCATCTGCAAAATCACGTTTATTGCAGATAGCAGCACAAATTCGTAAAAATGGTTACAAAGGTAATATCCGAATTACAGGTAATACATGTGGTTTAGGTGATCCAGTTTATGATCAGCGTTTATCTGAGCAACGTGCTAATGCTGTTAAAAACTTTATGATTGCAAATGGCTTTAACCCTAATCATTTGATTGCTCGCGGTTTGGGTAAAGATCATCCTAAGTATCCTAATACAGATGATCAGGGCTTTAAAAACCGCCGAGTAGATATTGAGTATGTAACTGAACGCAAAGTTTACAAAACTGGCTATCGTACAGAGCAAAAGACTGTAAAAACAGGAACACGTCGTGTGGCAACTGGCTTTAGAAATGTGCCAGCAGGTCACAAAAATGTACTAATTGATAGTGGCAGAGCAGGTTCTCCTCGTGTGATCTGGAAAACAGAAGTTATTCCATCTTCTCCAGCATGGATAAGACGTGCTCTACATAATAATATTAGGCATAACACGATAGTAAATACTTACCAAACAACAGCAGGTAGTGCTACAGGTGGTGATAACACTGTAAATGCTGCAAATGATACAGTGACACTCTGTAGTGCAAACCAATCTATGAGCATTGATGTTCTCAATAATGATGATGCTGATGCGACACTTACTCGTGTTGTAACTCAGCCAGCTCATGGTACTGCAACTATTGTTAATGGACAGATTGTTTACACGGCTGATTCGGGCTTCACTGGAACAGATCACTTCACTTATGAGGTGAGAGATCCTCATGGAAATACGGCAACAGCAACAGTAACAGCAACAGTTTGTGGTGGTGCTGGTAGTATTAATGCGGGTGATGACACAGCATCGACTAACCAAGGTCAGGCGGTCACTATTGATGTTTTAAGCAATGATGATTCAGACGCAAGCATTACTCGTGTTGTTAATCAGCCCCTGCATGGTACAGCGAGTATTGTTAATGGACAGATTGTTTACACACCAGCAGCAGGTTTTTCTGGAGTAGATCGCTTTACCTACGAGGTAAGAGACCCTCAAGGTAATACAACAACTGCTACCGTTACAGTAACAGTTACTGCTCAAGGCGGTGGTGGTGTTAATGCAGGTGATGACACGGCATCAACCACCCAAGGGCAGGCTGTAACTATAGATGTATTAAACAATGATGATTCAGATGCGATTTTGACAGGTACATTAACGCAGCCAGCTCATGGAACAGCAGTAATTTCCAATGGGCAAATCATTTATACTCCAGCCGCTGGCTTTACAGGAACAGATCACTTCACCTATGAAGTTATAGATCCTCAAGGCAATACAACAACCGCAAATGTGACAGTGATAGTCACTGGTCAAGGTGGTGGTGGAGTTAGTGCAACAGATGACTCTGTTACCACTGATTTAAATACACCTATTACGATTGATGCAATATCTAATGACTCTAATGCGGTTAGAATCACTCGCATTGTTGATGCGCCTGACAATGGAACTGCTAGTATTGTCAATGGTAAAATCCTTTATACGCCAAACACTGGTTTCTCTGGCACAGATTACCTTAACTATGAAGTAGTCGGCCCTAATGGAAATACAGATATAGCTACAGTTGCTATTATTGTAAGATCAGGTTCAGGAGGTGGTTCACTTGGAGCTACAGATGATAGTGCATCGACTGACTGTTCTGCGGTGACAATCAATGTTCTTGATAATGATTCAGGGAATGGAACTTTGAATATCATTGGAGTAGGTAGCGCAAGCTTAGGTACTGCTGTTATTGCTGGAAACACAATAGTGTATACGCCAGCAGCTTCATGTGCGACTGGCAATACGGGAACAGATTCATTTACCTACACAATTACCGATGGAAGTGGTAATACGGCAACAGCAACGGTTACTGTAGATGTCAATGGAACTGGTGGAAGCTGTCAAACATGTATTAAGGCAGAGCCAGATGACACTGTTACAGCAGAAGGAGAATCTGTAACTATTGATGTGTTAGCTAATGATAGTGGTGAAGGTTTAACTATTGTTTCCGTTGACTCACCTGCGAATGGTACAACAGAACAAATTGGCAATAGTATTAAATATACACCTAATGCTGGCTTCACAGGAACTGATAGCTTTTGGTATGATATTAAAGATTCAAAAGGAAACTTAGATGCTACTAGAGTTTATATTTATGTAGGTAGTGACTAATGCAAATAATTTATACTGCAACATACTGCAACTAAATTAGAACATAAAAAAAGCCGCAATTATGCGGCTTTTTTTTTATGCCTATTAAGTTTGTAGTACTTTGCTATCCATGCTTGAGTTGAACTTCATTCGAATGGGTCTATCATATAAGCATGAAACCACTTTTAATCATTACAGCTTTTTTATTAACTACTTTATTTGCTAGCTTCACGAAGGCCGAATTAAATCTTGAGCTTCCTGATTTAAACTTGCCTGATTTAGGAGCACAGTCGCGATCATATTTAAGTGTGGCTAAAGATAGAGAGTTGGGGCTTAAAACCCTACGTAAACTCAGGCGCAGTAATAGAGTGATTGAAGACCCTGAAGTTAATATCTGGATACGCTCTTTGGGCAATAAGTTGAAAACTAATGCCCCTCGCTCTTCATCACCTTTATACTTTGTTGTTGTAAAGAATCAGGCTATAAATGCTTTTGCAACACTGGGTGGTGTAATTGTTATCAATTCTGGTTTGATTTTGCACACTAAATCAGAAAGTGAACTAGCGGCAGTGATTGCCCATGAGATTGCTCATATTACACAAAATCATATTTCAAGGATGATTGCCAAAGCTAATAGTAATAAGCTAGCAAAAGGTGCAGCTGTTCTAGCTGGTGTAATTGCTAGCTCTAAAGATCCGCAGGCAGGTCAGGCTATTCTTAGTGCCACCATTGCAACAATGGCGCATCAACAACTCTCTTTTAGTCGTGAGGCTGAAGCTGAAGCCGATCGAGTAGGTTTACGAATTTTAGCTCAATCAGGGTTTAATCCAATGGGTATGCCTAGGTTTCTGACAAAGCTTGAGCAATTTTCAGATGATAGAAATGCCAATATCACAGAGTATTTACGCAGTCATCCTCTTACGCTTAAACGGGTAACAGATACACGTATTCGCGCTAAAAAACTAGGGCGCTTTCGCGGCAAAGAAAATATTAGTTATCTCTATATGCGCGAGAAACTTCGTGCGCTTAGTAATGCAAATCTCCCAGTACCTGCAAATATTCCAGCCAATATAAGAAAATACTCACAGGCATTGCACCTTAAGCAACAAAGAAAATATCAAGCAGCTCTACACTTAACAGGAAACTTCAGTCGTAAAGTGTCTGAAGCTATTTTAATTGCACAGCTTCTTAATCGACAGCATTTATATCAGCAAACAATTCGTATTCTAAAACCACTGATAAATATCTACCCTAGTGATGATGCATTATCAATACCTCTTGCTCAAGCTTATATTGCACTAGGTCAAACCGAAAGTGCTTGGAAGGTTCTCAATGATGTCGATATTGCAGAGCAAACTAGCTTAGAATTTTTTGATGTCTTTCAGGAGGCTGCTCGTCTTGCGCGTAAAACTTCACAAGCTTATCGCTCAGTTGCCAATAGAAACATTCGAATTGGTGATTATAAATCTGCTATCTTGCAGCTACGTCGAGCCATAAAGCTACCAGGAGCAACAGCAAGTGAAATAATATCAATGCAAAATCAATTAAATAGATTGAACCTGAATCCGTGATGAATCAATAGTTTATTCACTGTGCCGTAGTGGACTCACGGATTCAGGTTGAAGTATAGAGGCTAAAAATAAACTATTAACAATTCAAATGCTCTCATTTGCCTGTATTAATAATTAATAATATTAAAATCTCCTTATTTTCTTATATGCTATTGATTTTTAAGTTATTTTTGCATGTAGGAGGTTTTTAGGTTATCCTGACTTTTCAGGTGCACTTAGTGTTATCTGTCTATAAGTAAATATTAATTAGGAGGTTAATATGCGAGAAAGTTTTCGCATCATGTCAACCGCATTGTCTGCGTTGGCATTAATTGGGGCTATTGGTTTTTCTGTTACAGCTATTGCAGGAGATAAAAAAGCAGAAAATGTAGGCAAGAAACTTGCCTTTAATAAGAAAAAGGGAAATTGTTTGGCTTGTCATGTTATAGCAGGAGGAGCACAACCAGGTAATATTGCTCCCCCACTCGTTGGCATGAAAGGGCGTTTTCCTGATAAAGCAGTTTTACGTGCTCAGATTGCTGATCCTCGTGTAGCTAACCCTGACTCTATGATGCCCCCATTTAGCGCACATGGCATTCTTACAGAGAAAGAAATTGATGCTGTTGTTGACTTTATTTACAGTCTTTAAGGTGATTTGATGTAAATAACTTGCTAATTTCAAGTCACTTTTTTGTTTTCTCTGAGCTAGTTTAAACAGAAGAAATTAAACAGAAGAAAAAAGCAGGTGAAATTGCTAAAGTTATTATATTAATCACTCAATCCACATTTAAATCATTACAATTCTACATTGAGGAAAAATTTAATGAAACGTAGAAGTTTTTTAAAAAGCACTATGGCGGCTGGAGCAACTGGTGTTGCCGTAGGCATGGGTGTTTTAAGCCCAAACATGGCTTTTGCTGAAGCTCATGGAAAAGATCCTTTTAAAGCAAAATCAGTTGATGATGTATTAAAAATGCTTGGTATTTCTGACCCTGCTACATCAGATAAAATCAAAATTAAAGCCCCTGAGATTGCTGAAAATGGTGCAGTTGTTCCTGTAGGTATTACTTCTGAAATCGAAGGTACTACTGAAATTATTATTATTACAGCGAATAACCCAACACCACTAGCGGCTAAATATACATTTGGTGAGAGAGCTATTCCTGCAATTAAATCCCGTTTTAAAATGGGAAAAACAACGGATGTTATCGCACTCGTAAAAGCTGGAGACAAGTTCTATACAGCAAAAGCAAATGTAAAAGTAACTAAAGGCGGCTGCGGAGGCTAATTATTATGGCAAAATCAACTATTAAACTACGTACCAAAGATAAAAAGGGAAAAATTCAGGTCAAAGCTCTAATTACTCATCCTATGGAAACGGGTTTGCGTAAGGATAAAAAAGGCAAAGTAATTCCTGCCCACTACATTAATAAAGTTGTAGTAGAAGCAAATGGTAAAGCTGTTCTTAATGCCGATTGGAGTGGCTCAATCTCTAAGAATCCATTTTTATCGTTTAAATATACAGGTTCAAAAGATGATACGGTAAAACTATCCTGGGAAGATAACACAGGGAAGAGTGATTCACTCGAGAAGAAAATTGGTGAAAAATAGTTTTTAACTCACTAAGACCTTAGGAGTAAATAACTTATGGACTCTAACTTATACCCATAAAAGTGGGGCATACTATTTTATTGCTCTAGCTTGAATGATCTAAAATCGTTGTATAGAAGATTAATACGACTTTATATTATCCAATCTGGAGCAAGAATTCTGCGTTAGATTTTATACTTGATTTAATCTTAAGTTCTAATTGAAAAAGATTAGCTGAATCCTGCAAGTGATAAGCCTATAGAGCACAATATATTGATTCAAATAAAATTATTAGAGTTCAATAGCCTATGTATTTGTATGCTGTCATTTAAAGGATCTAAGTATTATATATTGGTCAACAGTGCTAAAAAAACAGCATTGCTTACCAAGTCTAGGAGGATATAAATGAAAAAACTGATAGCATCAGTCGCTCTTTTTACGTTTGCTTTTGCACCGTTTGTTGCAACACAGGCAGGGCCAGCAGAAGATATAGAGGCATTGAGAGCATATTTCAAAAAGAATATGCCAAGTGCTGATTTTGATGATTACAAAAATGGAATCTATACCTTTAATAAGGGTGCTCGTGAGCAATGGGAAGAAATTGAAGAATTTCCTCCTTATGAGATTGACTTGGATAAAGGTGAGGAATTATGGGGAAAAGGTTTTAAAAATGGCAAGTCATTTGCTGATTGCTTCGGCAAAGACCTTAGTAAGATTCGTGTTAAATACCCATTCTATGATAGTAAAAAAGACACCATCAGAACTCTTGAAGGTGATATTAATGCATGTCTGAAAGACAATGGCGAGAAGCCTTTTAAATGGAAGAAGGGCAATATTGCGGCACTTTCTGCCTATATTGCAAAAGCGGGTGAAGGTCAAAAAATCACTACAATGCCAAAAGGTGACAAAGCTATTGCCTGGTACAATAAAGGTAAGACTTTCTTTTATGCAAAGCGTGGGCAGTTAAATCTATCTTGTGCTGATTGTCATGTCTATAGTGCTAGCAAATGGATACGTGGCGATAACCTTGGTCCAGCACTAGGGCATACAACTCACTTCCCAGTATTCCGTTCAAAATGGGGTGCGTTAGGAACACTTCATCGTCGCTATGGTGGTTGTAATAAAAACATCCGTGCTAAACCATTTAAAGCGCAAAGTGATGAATATAAAGCACTAGAATATTTTGAAGCAACCATGTCTAATGGCTTAGAGATTAATGGTCCAGGTTCTCGAAAATAGATTTGAGTAATTTCTGCTAAAGCAAAAGCCCGAAGAGTTATTTCGGGCTTTTTTTTTGCTTTTTTTATGCTCTTTATAAATCCTGAATCCGTGAGGCTACTACGGCATGATGAACAAGTTATTGATTCCACAGCGGTTTAAAAAATACCCGCTTAACTTATGGGTGAAGCTAAGATTTAGTGAGCTTCCCATTTGCGCTAGCAGATGGTGAACTCAGTTATGCAGAGCTTTTTAATTCCACTGTGAAACCAATACCTTATCCCTCATATCCGCATTAGCCTCACGGATTCAGGTAGATTACTTCCAGCCTATTCTCTTCATCAGCTTTACTGCTTTTTTGTTATTTTCACCCACTATTGTCTGGCTTAATTTATTAACTTTAAAATTACCAAATGATTTAAGGGTAGCCGATACTGGTGAGCGCGGAACAACGGGGTATTCGTTATTTGTTTCGCTATACCATTTTTGGGATTCATCGGTGATTAAAAACTCCAATAGGCGTTGTGCCGCTCTTGCATGTCTTGCATATTTTGTAATACCTGCGCCACTGATATTGATATAAACACCGAGTTCTTTTAAGCCTTGATTTGGCCAAAAAATAGCTAATTTTTTAGCTGTTTCGCTACTATCCTTGCTTTTTATCATTTCTCCAAGAGAATTAGTATTAACTAATGCGATATCACAAGTACCTGCCGCGACCGCTTTAAGCTGATCTGTATCATCACCTTTTTGAGGTGTTACAGAATTCTTAAGCAATTTTTTTGTCCATTCTTCGGTTGTTTTTTCACCATTTTCTACAATCATTGAAGCGACAAGTGACTGATTGGAGATATTTGTTGTTGAAGATACACAAAGACGGTGTTTCCATTTAGGGTCAGCAAGATTTTCATAGTTTGATATTTCTTCTCGTTTAACACGATCTTTTGCATAGACTAGAACATGGGCGCGTTGTGATATTGCAAACCAAAACTTATCTTTATCACGCAAATTAGCTGGGATTTTTTTTTCAAGAGTAGGGTTGTGAATAGCTCGCAATAGACCAGCAGCTTTAGCCTCTTGTAATTTGTTAGCCCCATCTGCAATAAAAATATCAGCAGCCGTCATATCACCTTCAATTTCTAGTCGCTTTAGTAATCCATCTGCTGTACCCGTAACAAGAAAGAAGATAATGCCTGTTTGCTTTTCAAAGCGTTCTAATAAAGGGCGAATTAAAGCTTCTTTTTGTGCAGAGTAAACATTGATAATCCCCACTTCGGCATAACTGTTCTGAGCAGTTAGCAATGATGTTATTACTATTAGTCCACTTAAAAACAGTGTGAGCCTTGTTTTAGTTGTAGATAACCCATCCCCCCCTTTTTTTATACTTTTTTGCTTTAGCATAAATCGTTTGAAACTCTTATGTAGAAAGACAATGTGCCAATTTAAGTCCTTCGCTATTAATTTTAAATCCTTGAACATCATTTCAACCATCCTTGTTAGCGTGCTGATAATTAATAGACACTAGATTATGTATCAAGTTCGATAAACGAGACGGCTTCCTAATTAGTTTTTGATGAAGTACAAAGAAATAATAACTTAAAATTTACAAAAAAAGGGGGGGATGGGTTTTATATTATAAGCTAAAGTGAGCAAATAGAATTCAATCTGACTTGTTGGCTTAGGTTATTTTGTTACACTCAGTAATTTAACCCCAGCTACGCTACTAATTTTTAAACTCACCATAGAGTGTCAATGAGTGTTCCATTAGCTCAAAACCGTGTTCTTCTGCAATTTCTCTTTGTCTTTGCTCAATGATTTCATC
>Ga0256833_1002114_pt1 | contig 14267 bp, 9 predicted proteins | sample 356284metaG_FD_190535 | JGI IMG/M metagenome (GOLD analysis project Ga0256833, IMG submission 190535) | Hydrothermal vent microbial communities from Mid Atlantic Ridge, Atlantic Ocean - 356-284 | ecosystem: Environmental > Aquatic > Marine > Hydrothermal vents | place: Atlantic Ocean: Mid...
ATCGACAACATGGAGGCCCTGGCCATTTATCGCGCCGCCGGTGGCGAGCTGCGGCTGATCGTCATGTCCGATGACAATTACAACCGCAACATGCAAAGCACCCTGGTCTTCGAGTTCGCCCTGCCAGCCGGGGTGCTCAACCCCTGAAGGCAGCGGCCAATACACGGCTTTGCGCCGCCGCGCATTTGCTATAAGGTGGCCGCGCCTGGGGGGTTTTGACTTGATTGAAACGGGATGGTCATGCGCTTTCTTTCCGCCTTTCCGCTGCTGATTTTCGTCCTCGCGGCCTTCAACCTGGTCTTCTATTCCGGCTCCGTGGCGCTGGAGGACGAGGTTTTCCGCATGGTCATGACATCAGGGGCGCTGCTGGTGCTCACCGTCTCCGACATCCTGATCATCCTGTCGCTGAGCGTGCTCTTTCTGGAGGTGCTGAAAGCCACCGGCTCGGGCAACGCCACCATCATGGATCATATTCTCTCCACCGGCGTGTTCATTCTCGCCCTGGTGGAGTTTCTGCTCGTCCCTCAGGCAGGAAACGCGCCATTCCTCATTCTGGTGATCATCTGCTTCATGGACGTTGTGGCTGGATATGCCGTGACCATCCGCACCGCCAAGCGCGACATCAGCATGCATTGAGGTTTCACCATGGACGCCCTGTGGAGCATCGCAGCGCCCGCTTTCGCCACCTTTTTCGTCATCATCGATCCGGTCGGCCTGCTCCCCATGTTTCTCACCCTGACCAGCCACATGAGCCTGCGCACCCGCCGCAAGACGGCGCTGCGGGCCGTTGTGCTGGCCTATGCCGTCTTGCTGATCTTCGCTCTTTTCGGCAAGGGCGTCTTGCACTTTCTGGGCATCTCCCTGCCGGCATTTCGCATAGCCGGCGGTATCCTGCTTTTCGTCCTGGCGCTGGAAATGCTCTTCGAGCGGCGCGCCGCGCGACGCAAGAAAAATGTCGAGACCGCTGCTCACGAGCATGAGGAGGACAGCGCCGATTCAGACGATCTTTGGGTCTTTCCACTCGGCATTCCATTGCTCGCCGGTCCCGGCGCCATCACCTCCGTCATCCTGCTGATGGGCGCCCATGCCGGCAAACCGGCCGAACAGGCCATCATCATTGCCGTCCTGACCATGGTTCTGGCCATATCCTTTGGGCTTTTCCTGCTGGTAACGAAATTCGATCATCTCATCAACGAGACGGCCTCGCGCGCCATTTCGCGCATTCTCGGCATGATCCTGGCGGCACTGGCGGTGCAATTCGTTCTCACCGGTCTGCATTCGGCCGGATTCGCCATCCGTTAACCGGATATTTACCGCCGTATACCTTTTCACCCGGCCGTAAGGCTTTGCTGAACCTCATTCCCCTAAGGTTGTCCTTGTGCTGCGCCTGGCGCGCGCAACGGCATGAGACATGAAACATGAAATCGGGGATGGATCGCATCCATGGGTCCCATGATGCAAAGGATCAAGGCGCTGACCAGCCGGTTGACCGGCGGCGGAGATGACGCCCGGGCGCGCTCCGGCGCGCTGTTCACCTTCGCAATCCGCATTGCCTCGGCCGCTTTGGCCTTCTTTTCACAGGTTTTGCTGGCCCGCTGGCTGGGAGCTTTCGATTTTGGCATCTACACCTATGTCTGGGTGTGGATCAACGTGCTCGGCACCTTGTGCACCATTGGTCTGTCATCCACCTCCGTGCGCTTTCTGGCCGAATATGCCCGGCCGCATCTGCACGGATTCCTGCATGGTTTCCTGCGCTTCGGGCGCGCCGCCTCCTTCGGCATGGGGGTGATTGCCGCCGCCGCGGGCTATGCCATCTTGCACCTTGCCCCGTGCTTTACGGGTGATCACTACCATGTGCCCTTGTCCATCGCTCTGCTGGCCCTGCCCGCCTTTGCCATCACCGATTTTCATGACGGCGTCGGCCGGGCGCGCTCGTGGATTGGCCTGGCCTTCATCCCGCCCTATATCCTGCGCCCCCTGCTGTTGCTCGTTTTCGTCGCCGCCATGGCCTTTTTCGGCCATGAACATACGGCCACCATGGCCGCCGCAGCCCTTGTCGCCGCCACCTGGATCACCGCGGCGGTGCAGTTTTTCCTGCTGCACGGGCGCTTCGGCAAGACCCTGCCGCCCGCACCAGAGCGCCGCTACCGGGTGCGCCTCTGGCTGGGAGTCTCCATCCCCCTGTTGCTGATGGAAAGCTTCGCCCTCTTGATGATGAACATCGACATCCTGTTGCTGGAGCGCTTCGTCAAACCTGGCGATATCGCCATCTATTTCGCCGCCGCGCGCACCATCTCCTTCATCAGCTTCATCCATTTCGCCGTCTCCGCTGTCGCCATGCCGCGCTTTGCCGCCGCCTTTGCGAGCAACGATCCGGCCCGTGCACAAGACGATCTGTCGCGCTTCCGCAATTGGACCTTGTGGCCTTCCCTGGCCCTGGCCGCCGCTCTTCTGGGGCTGGGCAAATTCATCCTGTCCATGTTCGGCCCGGACTTTCCGGCCGCCTGGCCGGTCATGTTCGCACTCGCCGCCGGGCATTTGACCCGCGCCGTGGCCGGACCGGCCGAATCCCTGCTCATGGTCTCCGGACGGCAGGTTTACACGGCCACCATCACCGGCCTGACTGCGGCTCTCAACATCGTTCTCAACATCGCCCTTATCCCCCGTTACGGCCTGGTGGGAGCAGGCCTGGCCACCGCCGCCGCCTTTGCCTTCCAGTCGGCGGTGCTCACCCTGGCGGCGCGGCGCACCCTGGAAGAGGGATTTCGCGCCCATCCCGGACAGACGGTGGGAGAGACCGCATGAACTGCCATCCGGACATCCCCTCCCCTTCTGCGCTCACGCCCTGGCGCGGCCTGGAGCAGGCGGCCTGTGAACCGGCTCCTCAGGCGGCGCACTTCTGGCTGCATGCGGCGCTGACCCATCTGCCGGTCCGCGACAGACCCTGGCTGGCCAGGGTGGAGGATCCCGATGACGCGCTGCCCCTGGCCATTGCGGGCCTGCGCAAGACCCGCCGTTTTGGCCCCTTGGGGCGGCTGGCCAGCACCCGCTGGGGAGAGTTTTTCTTCTCCGGTCTGCCCTTGCTGCGCCAGGGCGCGGAAAGACAGGCTCTGGATGGTCTGCTCTGGGCCGCCTCCGGCATGGGCGCAAAAGCCATGGAGCTGGCCTCCATCCCCGCCCAAGGCCCCGTCATGGCGGCGCTGAAGCAGGTGGCTGGAGACAAGGGCCTGCTCGTGAAGGAAATGGTCCACTGGCGGCGCGCCGCCCTCGATGCGCGCCAAAGCCCCGCGCAATGGTGGCAAGACGACATTCCGCGCAAGAAACGCAAGGAATATGCCCGCCTCATGCGCCGCCTGAAAGAGGCTGGAGAGGTTTCCTTCCAGATCATGAAGACCGGCGAGGATCCCAGCCCCTGGATCGATGATTTTCTCGCTCTCGAAGCGCGCGGCTGGAAGGGCCGGGCGGGAACCGCCATCGCCTGCAAGCCCGCATTGCGCCATTTCGTCGAGGCCGCCTTGCGCGCCGCCGCCGCCGCCGGAGCCTTGCGATTCTGGCGGCTGAGCCTGAATGAGCGGACCATCGCCATTCTTTTCGGCTTCGTTCAGGATGAAAACCTGTGGCTGGGCAAGATGGCCCATGCAGAAGACCTGGGCAGGTATTCACCCGGTGTCCTGCTCATCATCGAGGCCACCCGGGACATCCTGGCCGATCCGCGCATCACTTTCGCCGATTCGTGCGCCGCCCCCCATCATCCCATGATCGATCGCCTGTGGAAACAGCGCCTGGCCCTGACCGACGTGGTCATCGCGGCGCCCGGTGTCCTTGCCCCCCGGGTGCGGCTGATGCTCATGCTGGAGGCTCTGTGCCTGCGCGCCCGCACCATGCTCAAGCGCCTGTGGCATGGCCTGCGCGCCCGGCTGGGCGGGAAAAGAAAAAGGGCCGCTTGAAGCATTTCTGCCAGCGGCCCAAGTCTAGGGAGGAAACGCCCAGAAAGGGCATTACATGGACGGAAAAAACGCATTCCGGCCTTGCGCGCTCTATGTCGCAACGCTTGCGCAAAGTTTCAAGTCCTGCTTCCAGCGTGCGGCAATGTGTCAGGCTCATTATCAGCAAGGATAATCCCAGAGCCTTGATATTTATCAATAATTACGGATTTTTCCGCCCCCGCCACGATCCTTTTTCCGCTCTTGGAGCCACTTTTGCAAAGCCGAATCGGGCCAGATTGCGGCAAACCTCGATCATCCATCATGTTTTTATCAAAATAGTCGGGAGTCTCCAAAAAACGCTTGCGCGTCCATCCTCATCCCCTGCCAATCACCCAGGTCATGGGACACCACGGGTGGTTGGCAGGGGGTGAGGATGGTCTTTGAGACAGTTGATGGAGATGCCCATTCGCATATTCATGCCTGTCTCGTCCCCTTGCCGCTGCCGGCGCCCGCGAATAAAGTCCCCAGCGGGAAACATGCCTTGCGTCTTTCAAGGACGCACAGACAAACGCACGGACAAAAGGAGCGATCATGACCTCTCCCGATGCCAGCCAGCTGGAAGAGCTCGGCGCCTTTGCGCTCGACCTCGTGCGCCAGGCAGGAGATATCATCACGCCGATGTTCGACGATCTGCCGGCCGTCCGCGACAAGTCCGCCGCGGGCGAGGCCTTCGATCCTGTAACCACAGCGGATATTGCGGCAGAAGAGCGCATCCGCGAGCTGATCGCTGCACGCTACCCTGATCATGGCATTCGTGGCGAGGAATTGCCGGACAAGCCCGCCAACGGGCCCTTCACCTGGATCATCGACCCCATCGACGGCACCCGCGCCTTTGTCTATGGTCTGCCGGTGTGGATGACCCTCGCCGCCTTGCTCCATGATGGCCGCCCCCTGATCGGCGCGGCGCGCCAGCCGGTCACCGGCGAAACCTATCTGGGTACGCCTGAAGGCGCATGGCTCTTCGCAAAGGGCCGAAAACGGCGGCTGCACACCCGCAAGGGACGGGCGCTGTCCCAGGCCATGGCGGGAACCACCTTGCCGGAAATCTTCGTCTCCCCGGCGCAGAAACGCGCCCTGTCGGCCATGCAGAACAGAACCTTGCAACTGCGCTTCGATGCCGATGCCTATTTTTACGCCCTGCTGGCCGCCGGGCGCATCGACATTGCCTTCGACACCGAACTGAACATTTTCGACATTGCCGCCATGATTCCCATCGTGCGCGGCGCCGGTGGCATCATCACCAGCTGGAGCGGCGAGGAAAATGCCCTGGAAGGCGATCTGCTGGCTGCTGCAACGCCCCGATTGCACGCTCAGGCGCTTTCGGCGATCAATGACGAAGAGCCGCCCTCCGGCTGAGCCAGGATCTTGCCGATCTGCGGCTGCTCTCCGGTGATGAAACTGTCAAAGGCAGCCCAGACGGACTGGCGGATGGCGTCGCGCTCCATCAGCAGGTCATGGCGCGCCCCGGGCACGACGATGCACGCCATGCTGGCCACTTCGCGGGCAAAGGCGCGGGTCGCCTCGGTGGACACGACAGCATCGTCTCCGGCCGCCACCGTCAGCATCTGCCAGCGCGGCGGCTCATGGCTACGCGCCTGTTTCCACAGCTCTTCGCCAGAGACCAGGGCGGCATGCAACCAGCCCAGCGTCGGCCCTGCCACGGCCAGATCGGGATGGGCCTGCAACATTTCCACCTCGCGAGCGAAACGCTCATAGTCTCCAAAGCGCGCATTGCCGGGGAAATCCTCAGGTCTGGGCAGGCGCTTGCGCTGTCCGGGGATGAACATCCGGCCCAGCCCGAGCCAGACCGCGGCGGTGGCCCAAAACCGCCACCACCAACGGGGCATGCGGCGGCGGCGGATGCGGATCATCGGTGAGATCAGCAAGGCGCGCTCGAACCAGATATGCTTCCAGCTGGCCCGCAACAGCACATGCGCGCCCATGGAATGCGCCAGGGCAAAATGCGGCGCCGGACATTCGGGCAGCACGACCTCCTGCATGAAGGAGCGCAAATCCGTGTCATATTGCGCAAAACTGCGGATATGCCCGCGCAGACGGTTGCGCGTCAGCCGCGAGGACAGACCCTGGCCGCGCCAATCGAATATGGCCACCGCATAGCGCCGCGCCAGCAGTTCCCCGATGATTTCATAATAGGCCTCGATGAAATCGGCCCGCCCGGTGAGAATGCTCACCGTGCCACGCACCGGGCCGCTGCGCGGCAGGGCCGTTGCATGGCGCAGGACAGCCCCATCCGGGGTAACCAGCCGGCCGGCCTTGAGGCCCTCCGGCGGCTTGCAATGCGCTGTGGAATAAAGTTTCATCTATCATCCGCTCCGGGTCTTGCGGCCAGACCCGAAAAGCAGCCCCCATGGTCTTTTGGATACGCGCCAGCCATCAACTTTGCGCTTGAAAATCACCAGTCAGGAGGGTGGTATAGCCCACGGCGGCGCGCAAGTCGATTCGGGCCACGGGTCACATGGCCGCATCATTGCGGCGCAATCTCTTTACCAGGAGCACCCCATGCACAAGGAGAAAAAGGAGCTGTCCGGGCCGCTGCAGGGACTCGTGGTGCTGGATCTGACGCGCGTTCTGGCCGGGCCCTTCATGACCCAGCTCCTGGGCGATTTTGGCGCCCGGATCATCAAGGTGGAGCGCCCCGGCCGCGGTGACGACACCCGCGCCTGGGGCCCGCCCTTCGTGCGCGGCGCCGATGGCAGGCAGACCGCCGAAAGCGCCTATTACCTGAGCGCCAACCGCAACAAGCGCTCCATCGCCGTGGACATGGCCACCCCGGAAGGGGCCCGGATCGTTCGCGATCTGGCCAAGGAGGCGGACGTGGTGGCAGAGAACTTCAAGCCCGGCGGGCTGCGCAAATACGGCCTGGACTACAGCTCCCTGGCGAAAATAAATCCACGCCTGATCTATTGCTCCATTTCCGGTCATGGCCAGACGGGCCCGAACCGCGACAAGCCCGGCTATGACCTCATGGTGCAAGGGTTCGGTGGCCTGATGAGCCTCACCGGAGACCCCCATGGCGAACCCATGAAGACCGGCGTGGCCATTGCCGACATCATGTGCGGCATGTATGCCGCCAGCGCCATTCTCGCTGCCCTGCACCACCGTGACAGGACAGGTGAGGGACAATATATCGACATCGCCCTCGCCGACACCCAGGTGGCCTGGCTGGCCAACCAGGGACTGAACTACCTGACCTCCGGAGAGGTTCCGCAAAGGCTCGGCAACGCCCATCCCAACATCGTGCCCTACCAGGTCTTCGCCTGCGCCGATGGCCATGTCATCATCGCGGTGGGCAATGATGCGCAATTCGCCCGCTTTTGTGCCTTTCTGGACATGCCGCAACTGGCGGCCGATGCCCGCTACCGCACCAATGCGGCCCGCCTGGCCCATCGCCAAGAGCTTGTGGCGCTGCTGACGGAAAAGCTGGCGCAAATGTCCCGCGCGGAGATCCTCGATGGACTGGAGGCGCTGAAAGTGCCCGCCGGGCCGGTCAACGATCTGGCGGAGGTTTTTGCCTCGTCCCAGGTGGCGGCAAGGGACATGAAAATCTCCATGCCGCATCCGCTGGCCGCCAGCGGCGCTGTGGATCTCATCGGCAATCCGGTGAAGTTCTCGAAAACCCCGGTCACCTACCGCCGTCCGCCGCCACTGCTGGGCGAACACACGCGGGAAATCCTGCAAGAGCTGTCCCGCAAGAAAGATTGACGATCAGCGCCTGCCCGGACTCATGAGGCCCCCCGTGCGGGCGCTGACCCGCAGGCGATAGCGCTGGCCATGCCGCCAGGCGGTGAAGCCATAGATCCTGCCCTTGCAGTCATGAGCGCGCACCCTGCGGTAGCCGCGCGCAAGGAGCATCCGCCGCGCCCGCCCGCAGGATATGCGCATGGCCCGGCGCGGCTGGTGAAAGCGGCGAACCGTACCATTGCGGAAATTGGTGCGCACGCTGCGCCGCCAGATGCCGATGCGATAGACCTCGTCGAACATGGAGATGGGATAGGCGTAATAGGGATAGGGCAGCCAGCCCGGATCGCCATGGATAATCATGCCCGGATAGATGGGCCCGCCAAGATAGGAATTGATATGGACGCGGGATCTGGCCTGCGCGGCTCCCGGGAAAATGGCCCCCGCCGCCAGCGTCAGGCCCAGGGCCGCCGCCATCAGCATTTTCTTCAACATGGCTGTTGCTCCTCGTCATCTGGCCGGGCCGCCCCGCCGGATGCGGACGCGCCCGCCATGGGGAACTATAGGCGCAATGCCGGATTTGGCCAAACAGGACTTTTCAGCTTTCCTCCATCGCGGCGCGCGCCAGCTCCAGAAAACGCGCCACCTCCTCCTGCGTGGTGGCAAAGGAGCTCACCAGCCGCGCCAGCACACGCGGCCCTTCCTCCCGCCAGGCATAATAGAGCGCCCCCTTTTCCTGCAGCATCTCGTGCATGGATCTGGGCAGCCAGACGAAGATTTCGTTGGCCTGCGGCTCAAGATCGAGCGCGACTCCGGCAATGGCGGCCAGTCCATCGGCCAGCCGGGCGGCCATGGCGTTGGCATGCGCCGCCAGCTGAAGCCACAGGCCATCGGCGATATAGGCCTGCATCTGGGCGGCCAGAAAACGCCCCTTGGAAAGCAATTGGCCGGCCCGCTTGCGCCGCCAGAGAAAATCCTGCGCCAGATCGCGGTTGAAGAAGATCACCGCTTCTGCGCCCATGGCCCCGTTCTTTGTGGCCCCGAAGGACAGCACATCCACCCCCGCCTTCCAGGTCAGCTCCGCCGGAGCGCAGCCCAGATGGGCCACGGCATTGGCAAAGCGCGCCCCGTCCATGTGCACGCTCAAGCCAGCCTCATGCGCCACCTGCGCCAGCGCCGCCACCTGATCCGGATCGTAGACCTGCCCGTATTCGGTGGCATTGGTCAAGGACAAGGCGGCGGGCTTGACCTGATGCTCGTCATGGATGAACTGCGCCAGCCGGGCTTGCAGGTCCTCGGGCGCGATCTTGCCGCCCTTGCCGGGCAGCGGAACGATCTTGGCCCCGCCGGTGAACAGCTCCGGCGCGCCGCATTCATCGGTGTTGATGTGCGCCTCCTCATGGGCCAGAATGCCGCCGAAGGGAGGCGTCATGGCCGACAGCGCCAGGGCATTGGCGGCGGTGCCGGTGGTGACGAAAAAGACCTCCGCGTCACACCCGAAGAGATCGCACAGGGCCCCGGCCGCTTTTTGCGTCCATGCATCGTGGCCATAGGGCATGGCCACCCCGGCATTGGCCCGGATGATGGCCTCCATGATGGCCGGATGCACGGCCGTAATATTGTCGCTGGCGAAGTTCATTTTCTTCGTTCCTGCTCTCGCGGGTCAGACCGGAGTCATGCCTGCCATGGCTCCGGCCCCGTTATTTGCCTTTTTGCCCGCCATGTCCAGACATTCCCCGGCCGCGCCGGTCACATGGCGAAGGATGGGCAAATCACTCCATGCCCTGCGGCCATTCGGCTCCTTTCGGACTGCTTGCCAACCCGCGCCAGTTCTGGCATAAAGGCAAAATTGGGACAGAATGGCTGTCCTAATCTTGAGGATCTGCGGCCCTTTGCCGCCCGCGCCAGTTTTTTCGCCGCCATCTTTTGCGAAAAGACGCAAGGCTTGACCCTGATGCCTCAAGGATCCGGCAACGGGTCCATCCGATGCCTTTCAGGCAGCTTCGCGCTCATCACCGCCGCGCCAGGATGCATGGCTGCGGCGGGCGCGGATGTCTCGCCCGGCAAGGCCGGTTCGCATGCAACGAATGACGAAAGACGAATGAACATGACAAAGCACCCAACCTGCCACACCGGCTCTTTCATGAGCGCTTTGCCATCCTCCCGCCCGGGACGGACGGGCCTCTATGACCCGGCCAACGAGCACGACAACTGCGGCATCGGCATGATCTGCCGCATCACCAACGAAAAGAGTCATGGCATCGTCGAGAAGGGCCTGCGCATTCTCGCCAACCTGGAGCATCGCGGCGCGGTGGGGGCCGACCCGGAAGCCGGCGACGGCTGCGGCATCCTCACCCAGATGCCGCATGATTTCTTCGCCGCGGAAGCCGAAAAGCTGGGCTTCGATCTGCCGCCGGAGGGCCGCTATGGCGTCGGATTCCTGTTCATGCCGCGCGATGCGGACACCCGCGCCGGGGTGGAGAAGATCTGGCAGCAGGTGCTGGCCGAGGAAGGCCTGACCCTTCTGGCCTGGCGCGACGTGCCTGTGGACAGCTCGGTGCTCGGTCCTTCCGTGCGCTCCGGCGAGCCGGTCATGCGCCAGCTCTTCATCGGCATGGGCGGGGAAATTGCGGATCAGGACCATTTCGAGCGCAAGCTCTATGTGGCCCGCAAGGTGGTCTCCAACCGGGTCAAGGACACATATGACCTGAGCATGGAGGACTATTACCCCGCTTCGTGCTCTTCGCGCACCATCGTCTACAAGGCCCTGGTGCTGCCCGACCGGATGGCGAAATATTACCCCGATCTGGCCGATGCGCGCTTTGCCTCGGCCCTGGCCCTGGTGCACCTGCGGTTCTCCACCAACACCTTTCCCTCCTTTCCGCTGGCCCATCCCTACCGCATGATCTGCCACAATGGCGAGATCAACACCCTGCGCGGCAACGTCAACTGGATGGCGGCGCGCAAGGCGGCCATGAAATCGGACATCTTGGGCGAGGATCTGAAGAAGCTGTGGCCCATCCATTACGAGGGCCAGTCCGACTCGGCCTGTTTCGACAATGCCCTGGAGCTGATGTATTTCGGCGGCTATTCCCTGCCGCACGCCATGATGCTGATGATCCCCGAGGCCTGGTCGGGCAATCCGCTCATGGACGAGGAGCGGCGCGCCTTCTATGAATACAATGCCGCGCTGATGGAGCCCTGGGACGGCCCGGCGGCGGTGGCCTTCACCGATGGCCGCATGATCGGCGCGACCCTGGACCGCAACGGCCTGCGCCCGGCGCGCTATCTGGTGACTTCCGACGATTACCTGATCCTGGCCTCCGAGGCCGGCGTTCTCGACGTGCCGGAGGAAAAGATCGTCCGCAAGTGGCGCCTGCAACCGGGCAAGATGCTGCTGGTGGATCTGGAGAAGGGCCGCATGATCTCCGACGAGGAGCTCAAGCACGAGCTGGCCGCGGCGCGCCCCTACCGGCAGATGCTGGAGGAAGGCCAGTTCAAGCTCAAGGAGCTGCCCGAGGTGGGCCGCTCCGCGCCGCGCACCAACGTCTCCCTGCTCGACCGCCAGCAGGCCTTCGGCTACACCCAGGAGGATCTGAAGATTCTCATGACGCCCATGGCCTCCACCGGTCAGGAGGGCATCGGCTCCATGGGCACCGACACGCCCTTGCCGCCGCTGTCGGAGCGCCCGCGTCTGCTGGCCGACTATTTCCAGCAGCTTTTCGCCCAGGTGACCAATCCGCCCATCGACCCGATCCGCGAGGAATCGGTCATGTCTTTGATCTCCTTCATCGGCCCCAGGCCCAACCTGCTGGGCATAGGGGAGAGCACCTCCCTGAAGCGTCTGGAGGTCTCCCAGCCGGTCATCTCCAACAAGGGGCTGGAGAAGATCCGCGCCATTGGCGACATTTCCGACAACCAGTTCCGCACCATCACCCTGGACATCACCTTCAACACCCGCCACGGCGCGCAGTTCATGGGCGAGGCCATCGAAACCATCTGCGAAAAGGCCGAAAAGGCGGTGCGCGACGGCTACAACATCATCATTCTTTCCGACCGTCTGGTGGGCCCCGACCGGCTGCCGGTTCCGGCCCTTCTGGCCACCTCGGCGGTGCATCATCACCTGATCCGCGCCGGATTGCGCACCTCCGTGGGCCTGGTGGTGGAAACCGGCGAGGCGCGCGAGGTGCACCATTTCGTCACCCTGGCCGGATATGGCGCGGAGGCCATCAATCCCTATCTGGCCTTCGAGACGGTGGAAAACATGCGCCTCTACCTGGGGGGCGAGGTCTCCGAAAAGGAGGCCATCAAGCGCTACATCAAGGCGGTGGACAAGGGCATCCTCAAGGTCATGTCCAAGATGGGCATCTCCACCTACCAGTCCTATTGCGGCGCGCAGATCTTCGATGCCGTGGGGCTGAACTCCGATTTCGTCAACCGCTATTTCACCGGCACCAACACCGCCGTGGAGGGCGCCGGGCTTGAAGAGATCGCCGCCGAGACCTGGGCCCGTCATGCGCGGGCCTTCAGCGCCGATCCGGTGCTGCGCAATTTCCTCGATGTGGGCGGCCAGTATGGGCAAAGGGTGCGCGGCGAGCGCCATGCCTGGACGGCTTCCGCCATCGCCAGCCTGCAACACGCGGTGCGCGGCGAGCTGCCGGAGAAATACCGCGCCTTTGCCGAGGAGATCAACAAGACCGGCCGCGAGGCCATGACCCTGCGCGGCCTGTTCCGCATCCGCGATGCCGAAGAGATGGGCCGCAAGCCGGTCCCGCTGGAGCAGGTCGAGCCCGCTTCGGAAATCGTCAAGCGCTTCGCCACCGGGGCGATGTCCTTCGGCTCCATCTCGCGCGAGGCCCACACCACCTTGGCCATCGCCATGAACCGCATGGGCGCAAAGTCCAACACCGGCGAAGGCGGCGAGGAGCCGGACCGCTTCAAGCCTTTGCCCAATGGCGATTCGGAGCGCTCGGCCATCAAGCAGGTGGCCTCCGGGCGTTTCGGCGTGACCACCGAATATCTGGTCAATGCCGATGCCATCCAGATCAAGATGGCGCAAGGAGCCAAGCCCGGCGAGGGCGGCCAGCTCCCCGGCCACAAGGTCAATCCGGTCATCGCCAAGGTGCGCCATTCGACCCCCGGCGTCGGCCTGATTTCGCCGCCACCGCACCATGACATCTATTCCATCGAGGATCTGGCCCAGCTCATCTATGACCTGAAGAACGTCAACCCGCGGGCGGACATTTCCGTCAAGCTGGTCTCCGAGATCGGGGTGGGCACGGTGGCCGCCGGCGTTTCCAAGGCGCGCGCCGATCATGTGACCATTTCCGGCTTCGATGGCGGCACCGGCGCATCGCCCCTGACCTCCATCAAGCATGCCGGATCGCCCTGGGAGATCGGCCTGGCCGAGACCCAGCAGACCCTGGTGCTCAACCATCTGCGCGGGCGCATCGCCGTGCAGGTGGACGGCGGGCTGCGCACCGGCCGCGACGTGGTGGTCGGCGCCCTGCTCGGGGCCGACGAGTTCGGTTTCGCCACCGCTCCGCTGATCGCCGAGGGCTGCATCATGATGCGCAAGTGCCACCTGAACACCTGCCCCGTGGGCGTGGCCACCCAGGATCCGGAACTGCGCCGCCGTTTCCGCGGCAAGCCGGAGCATGTCATCAACTATTTCTTCTATGTGGCCGAGGAAGTGCGCGAATACATGGCCCGCATGGGCTTTGCCACCTTTGACGAGATGATCGGCCGCAGCGAATGCCTCGACAAGCAGCAGGCCCTGGATCACTGGAAGGCCAGGGGGCTGGATTTCACCCGCATTTTCGCCAAGCCGGAGGTGCCCGAAACGGTGGCCATCCGCCATTGCGAATCGCAAAAGCATCCCATCGATGACATTCTTGACCGCAAGCTCATCAAGCTGGCCAGGCCGGCCCTGGAGGAGCGCCAGCCGGTCAATGCCGAGCTGGACGTGAAGAACACCGACCGCACCATCGGCGCCATGCTCTCCGGCGAGGTGGCCAAGAGATATGGCCACAAGGGGCTGGCCGATGACACCATCCATTTCACCCTGCGCGGCACGGCGGGACAAAGCTTCGGCGCCTGGCTGGCCCGGGGCGTGACCCTCGATCTCATCGGCGAGGCCAACGATTATGTGGGCAAGGGGCTCTCCGGCGGGCGCATCATCGTCCGTCCGCCGCAGGAGTCCGGCATCGAGCCGGAATCGAGCATCATCGCCGGCAATACCGTGCTCTATGGCGCCATCACCGGCGAGTGCTACCTGCGCGGCATCGCCGGGGAGCGTTTCGCGGTGCGCAACTCCGGAGCCGTCGCCGTGGTCGAGGGTGTGGGCGATCACGGCTGCGAATACATGACCGGCGGCTGCGTGGTGGTCATCGGCCCGACGGGGCGCAACTTTGCCGCCGGCATGTCCGGTGGCATCGCCTACGTGCTCGACACCGAGGGTGACTTCGAGCGCCGCTGCAATCTGGCCATGGTCGATCTGGAGCCGGTCCCGGCGGAAGAGGATGAGGCCTCCGAGCAGGGCCACCAGACCTCCGATCTGGAGACCCACGGGCGGGTCGATGT
>Ga0256833_1002115_pt1 | contig 14263 bp, 16 predicted proteins | sample 356284metaG_FD_190535 | JGI IMG/M metagenome (GOLD analysis project Ga0256833, IMG submission 190535) | Hydrothermal vent microbial communities from Mid Atlantic Ridge, Atlantic Ocean - 356-284 | ecosystem: Environmental > Aquatic > Marine > Hydrothermal vents | place: Atlantic Ocean: Mid...
GCATCATCCCGCCTATCTGGGAAAAGACCTATTACGACTGGATGGAAAACATCCGCGACTGGTGCATCTCCCGCCAGATCTGGTGGGGACACCGCATCCCCGCCTGGTACTGCCGGGACTGCGGCCACATCACCGTGAAACGCGAGGTGGTTACGTCCTGTGAGGCCTGCGGATCGGCCAACCTCTGGCAGGAGACGGACGTCCTGGACACCTGGTTCAGCTCCGCCCTCTGGCCCTTCTCCACCCTCGGGTGGCCGGACAAGACAAAGGACCTGGAGGTCTACTATCCCACCTCCGTCCTGGTGACGGGGTTCGACATCCTCTTCTTCTGGGTGGCCCGAATGATGATGATGGGGCTCCATTTCATGGGGGACGTTCCCTTTCGCGACGTCTATATTCACGCCCTGGTCCGCGACGCCCACGGCCAGAAGATGTCCAAGTCGAAGGGAAACGTCATCGACCCTCTGGTCATGATGGACAAATTCGGCACCGACGCCTTCCGTTTCACGCTGGCGGCCTTCGCCGCGCAGGGACGGGACATCCTCCTCTCCGAGGACCGCATCGAGGGATACCGGAACTTCGCCAACAAGATATGGAACGCGGCCCGGTTCATCTTCCAGAGCTGCCCCGATTTCGACGAGATCCCCGGGGTGGAAGGGGTGTCGCACCGCTACAACCGGTGGATCCTCCACGAGCTGAACGCCACGGTCCGGGCCGTGACCGAGGCCATCGACCAGTACCGTTTCAACGAGGCGGCGGGGGAGATCTACCAGTTCTTCTGGCACCGTTTCTGCGACTGGTACCTGGAGCTGATCAAGCCGATCCTTTACGGCCGGAGGCTCGAAGAGGCCCGGGATGAAACCCGCCGGACCCTCTTTTACGTCCTGGACCAGTCACTGCGGCTTCTCCATCCCTTCATGCCCTTCATCACGGAGGAGATCTGGCAGCGGATTCCCCACGAGGGGATCAGCATCGTCAAGGCGGCCTTCCCCGTTTGCCGTGAGGAATTCGCGGACGCGGCGGCCGGCAAGGAGATGGAGCTGGTCATCCAGGCGATTACCGGGATCCGGAACATCCGGGGCGAGATGGAGATCCCCCCCTCCCGGTTTCTCGAGGCGGTGATCAACGCGCACGAGGACGCCACCGTCGATGTCCTTGAGACCCACGCGGACGCCGTCAAGGACCTGGCGCGGCTCGCGTCCCTCCAAATCGCCAGGGGCGCCGAGCGCCCCCGGGGTTCAGCCACCGCCATTTTCGAGGCCTTCGACATCTACGTGCCCATCCTGGGGATTGTCGACATCGCGGGGGAACTGGCGCGTATCGAGAAACGGCTGGCCAAGCACGAAAAGGAACTCGCGAAGATAGAAAAGAAACTGGCCAACCAAAACTTTCTCCAAAAGGCCCCGGTGGACGTGGTGGAAAAGGAGAAAGAGAAGCAGGCAACCCTGAAGGCCCTCATGGAAAGGCTGGCGCGCAACCGGGACATGCTCCGTGAGATAGAGACGTAGGGCCGTTTCACGCCCCTCCCGGGTGCTTCCCATCGAATCATGGTTCGAAACGAAACAGACATGCCCCAAGCTCGGCAGGAAGAAGCGACTTCCCCCTGTTTCGAGCCCTTCGCCGATTTCCAGGAAAACCTCCAGCGGCTCATCCCCCTGCGGGACCCGTCCTACTTCCCCGCCCGGCTCCTCGGGGACTTTCCCGAGTCCTACCGTCCCCAGCGGCTCGACCCGGAGCGGCGTCTCTTGCTTCTCGAGGCGCTGAAGGACCGACTCGGGGAAGAAATCGCCGGGGTAGCGGCGGACCGGGACCGCTTCGAGACGTTCACGGCGCGCCTGTCGCGGGGGGATGGAGACGTGGACGACCTGGGGGAGGCCCACCGGGCGTTCATGTGCTGGGCCGCGGAGGGCTTCCTGGCCGACGCCTCCGTCACGGGGCTCCAACAACGCCTGACAGCCTTTCGGGGGTATCTCACCCGGGCGTTGCTCAAGCGGGCCGAGGCGGCCATGGAGACGGAGGGATTCGGGCCCGTCCCGGCGCCCTTCGCGTGGATGGCCCTGGGAAGCGACGGCCGGGGGGAGCAGTTGTTCGCCACCGACCAGGACAACCTCCTCGTCTACGAGGCCACCGAGGAAAGCCAGGCCGCCCTGCTGGCGCGCCTCTCCCCACCCTGCCTGAACCGCCTGCTCCGCTTCGACCAGGGCGAGACGGCGGCGGGCGCGGAAAAGATCGACCTGACGGGGCGCTACTTCTGGCGCTTCAGCGAGAAGATGGGCGACATGCTCCACGCGGTGGGCATTGATCGCTGCAAGGGACACATCATGCCTGCCTACGACAAGTGGCGGGGAACCCTCTCCCGCTGGGAACGTCGCCTGGTGGGGAAGGTGAAATACGGGGCCGGCGAGTTGTCCATCCTCGACATGAACATCCTGATGGACTGCCGCTTCGTGGCGGGAGACGCGCTCTTGTCCGACCGCTTCATGACCCTCCTGCGCCGGTATCTCCCGCAAAATCCCGACATCCTCAATCAGATCGCCCACTCCGCCATCCTCATGCCCGTCGCCCTGGGCATGTTCAAGCGGCTGAAGGTCAAGCGGAGCGGACCGGACAAGGGGACACTGAACCTCAAGCTCAACGGGTGGGCCCCCCTCACCATCCTCGTCCGGGTCCTGTGCGTGAAGAACCGGCTCATGGGCGAGACCCACACCTTGAAACGCCTGTCCCGCCTCGAATCCAACAACCTGCTCGATACTCGGATCGCGGAAGACTTGAAAGACGCCTACTACCACCTGATGGTCCTCCGAGCCCTCTACCAGGTCCATCGCCTGGCGAAAGGCCTCCCCAAGGGCAACGCCATCGACCCGGCGTGGCTGGACGAGGGGGGGCAGGATCTGCTGAGAAAATCGTTAAGCACCGTTGAGGCCCTGCAGGATCAAATCAACCGAAGCTTTTTTGGAGGAACCGTATGAAGGTCCACGAGATCATGAACCGTTCCGTCACCACCTGTCACCCGGAGGAGCCCATCTCCGTCATCATCAACAAGTTCAACCTCTTCAACATCTCCGGTATGCCCGTGGCCGAGAAGAAACGGCCCGTGGGGATGATTACTTACCGGGACATCTATACCTTCCTCCCCCCGCCCGAGGAGATGTGCCGGGAAGACCCGGAGGTATTGAAGGAGAAGTTCGCCACGCCCGTCCGCCGGATCATGACGAAAAAGGTCATCGCCTGTTCCCCCGCCACGCCCGTCGACGAGGCGGCGCGTCTCATGGTGGAACACCACGTCAACCGTCTGCCCGTGGTGGACCGGGACCGGATCGTGGGGATCGTGACCCGCTGGGATATCATCAAGGCCCTCGCCGAGACGTGAAAAATTAAAATATTGATAAAAAGCAGGCAACCTCCGGGGTTAGGAGACTGCCTGTAACAAGGGGGATTGAACGGGAAGGGAGAACTTAGAAACTACGCGGGCACTGGCCCATGCCGCGGTAACCAGGGCCCGACCATCCGTAGTGCCGGCCGTAACCCATGCCCATTCCCATGGGAGAATGACCGCGCATGCCGGGACCATACTTGTTGCCACGTCCCCAGCAGTATGAACCAGCGGTGGCCGGCGCGACCTTGCGAACCGCGAGATTGAACTCGAACCGCTTCTTCTGGATCTCGTTCTGCAGGGACAGGATCTCGTCATGAACGGCCGTAACCTTGGCCTCATCCACGGTGGACTGCGTCATGAGGTTTTGAAGCTCCAATCTCTTCGCCACGAGTTTCTTCCTCGTCTCAAGGGTGTCCCGCATGAATTTTTGTCTCAACGCGTCGATTTTGGTTGACTGTTCCCGGGTGAGGGATTGACTCGGCGTAGCGGTGACTTGTCCCTGTCCCGCCGGTGTGTGTGCCATGACCTGAAAGGCCATCAGGACGAATACCGCCAAGCTGATTGCGATGACTGTTTTTTTCATAACTGTTTCTCCTTCCTGTTAAATGGTTGTGGTTGACCTACATTCCCATCATCATCTGGTCATACGCTTCCTGCGACATGTACTGAGGGGAATAGGTATGTCCGTAACTGCCCATGAAACCCGTCAGCATCCTCATCTGGCCCACGGAACTCGCCATGTGGTTCTGGTAAACGAATCGGATATCCGCGTTATCCGTCATGGCCGTCATGGCATTGAGGTCATGGATGTTCATGTCCTCGACCCTCGCCCCCACTTCCAAGGCGTTTTCAAAAGATGCCATCCCCCGTGTGGTCAATTCGTGGTAGAGGTTCTGGAATTCCGGGTCGGAAAACTTACCGGGAATATTTCCCGGGACCGGGTCCGGAATGCCGTATTTCCCCATGAGCGCCAGCATGGTTTCCATGTGGGTCTGTTCCGCCTGGGCCATGTTCGCGAAGGTGGGGTTGTTCCAATGATTGGCGAGAAACTGGTAGACATCGTGCGCCAGTTTTTCTTCTTCCCGTATCCGCATCATGCCGGCCAGTTCCACGTCATTGATGGGTTGATACGGCATCTGGAGCATCGTGTTCATGAACGCCTGGTGCGCATCTCCTGGCCCCGGCTGTCCGGGAGCGGGTCCCTGGGGGCCAGGATGAGGCTCGGGCGTGGGCCCGTGAGGCCCGTTCTGATACCCGGGCGCGGGGATCGTGGGGCCCGATGAGTGCTCGTATTCCGGCCCACGCATGGATCCATTTCCCCATGACATGTCCGCCATTCCAGCGCCCACGAAAACCATTGAAAAAACCGCTACCATCGTCAAGATCATCAAAATTCTTAAGGCCTTCATTTTCTCCTCCTGTTCGTTATCGTGTTTATTATTTTTTCCCTTTCTACCCTTTAATACACGCGGCGCGCCTTTTTCTTTCACTTTTCCCCAAAAAAATTCCCGGGAGAGATTTCTCCCGGGAGATTTCCCGCGCGCTCCAATGATTTCAGTCCCCAGGAATCACGGCGAGGACCGCATCCCGCCGGCCGGGCAGCAGGGCATCCCCCGCCCTTGATGTTTCCCCCAGGCGCCGGGGCCGCAGCCGCCCATTCCCATGCCGCGCCAAGGCCTGATTTCCCGGGCCTGGAAACGGCCCTTACCGGTTTTTTTACCAATGACCTTGACAAAAAGCCCTTGCGCCGCCTTCCTCCGCCCGCGCCAGGTGGCGCCACCCGTCATGACGCGCCAGGTATTTCCCTTGAAATCCCTTAGACGCATCTCGCCGTCTTTCGGGATACCGACAATCTCGCCGGAGATGAGACCATGTTCCGGACAGACGCAAATCCGCCTCCGGTATTGCTGCATTCTCTGGTAAAACGGGACATGCGCCTGGAAAATCGTCTCGAAACGCGCAGAGAACCCGCCCCGGTCCAGGGCGAACCCCAAGGCGAGTGAGACGATAACACTCAGCAACACGAGAATCGAGGTCCGGTAACGGTATCCCTTCCCCGTTCGCCTGAAGAAGAAGGCGGCGAAAAAGGCGAACCCCACCATAAAAACCAGCCAGAAGTAGGGAATCACGAGGATGCTGAACTCGAAAAGGCTGTGTCTCAAGTGCTGGTAGAGATCCCAGTCGGCGTGGGCCACCTGAAAGATGACAACGCTGCTTCCCAATCCCCCCACGACGATGGAGATCACGAACAAAAAAACGAGAAACGAGCGGCGGAAGACGAAATGCCAGCGTGGGACCGGCGTCACCCGCTCCTCTTTAATCTTTTTGAGCACTTCCCGGCTGATATCTTTCATATCCCGTCCGCCTCCCCCAGCCCGTAGAGAGGGGCTATCTTTTTCAATCGTTTCTTGGCGCGGTTGATCATGGTTGCCACCGTTCCTCCCGGTTTCATCAAGATGTCCCCGATCTCTTCGTAACTTTTACCCTCGAAATAGCGCAGGACAAGCACCTCCCGGTATTTGGCGGGAAGGTCCGACAGGGCCATGGCCAGGCCCTCCCGGGACTCCCGCGCCGCCATGTCCGTTTCCGGTGTCGCATCTTCGTTGAAATCTCCCCGCGAAGAAGGGGGCGTGTCGCTGTCATCCCAGTGAACCCATACGGCGGAACGGACCTTCTTCTTTCTTATATGATTGAGAACCGTATTATGCGCGATACGAAAAATCCAGTTGCTGAATTTCAGTTCCCGGTCGAACGCGTTCAAGTTGCGATACGCCTTCAAAAAGATAGTCTGCAAAAGGTCTTCCGCCTCGTCCCGGGTCACGTTGGAGATCCGCTCGATATAACGCAACAACTTCCCCTCGTAGCGCTTCATGAGGTAGAAAAAGGCGTCGGGATCCCCCAGACTGCGCTGGACCAACTGCTCGTCGGAGAGGTCTCCGTTCTGCGCTGATACCCCTGTCACGGTTTTTCATCCGGTTCTGAAATTTCGACCCCCGCGGGAACAATACCCCGAAAAGGCTCGCTATCGCGCGAGCGGGTAAAGAGCAGCGCGGCCATCCATCAACCCCTCAAGGCCTGGTCCGCGACACGGCGGACATGGGGCAGGCATCACCCGCCCTTGGGGTTGAGTTCTCCACAACGACAGCCGCCCTCTCTCTTCGCGGCCGCGATCTTCTCGAGAATCGTGGAGCGGCCGTTCTCGCGGACATCCCTAACGATATCTTCCGCGGAAAATCCAAAGCAATAACAAACCAGGTCCCGCATTCCGTTACTTCTCCCATCGCGCTTAAAGCGCGGTATTTCTCGTTCGACGTTTATACTAATTTGCAGACGCTTTCGACAAAGTCAAATGGAAACGGTGAAATCCGTAAAACACGCGGGATTTTGCCCCTGTGGAAAACGGGGGCCCTATACCTCACTTGCCGTCATGTTGTTCTTGCATCTTGTGGAACAGGTGCTGCTGAACCGTCTTGGTGCCCGAAGAATTTTTATCCCCTTCTTCCGGGGTACGTTCTATCCACGCGAGGAACGCGTTGGCATAGCGTATCCCCGACCTTTTTCCCCTGTATCTTTCCGCGAGGAAAAGATGAGAAGAACCCGGCGCGGGCGCCAGGACCCCGTCTTCCTCCGTGACGACGCCGCGGGCAAGCAGGTATCGGGTTAAGTCCCGGGGGCGCTTGAACCTGTTGTTCCCCTTGCGGGCAAGGACCGCGATAACCTCCGAGGCGGTGTAGCCGTGATAGGCGCGGAAGATGCTTTCTATGGTTTCCTTGTCTATCTCATCGGGGCTCAGGAAACGTTCCTCAGGGACCAGGTAAACGGTCACCCTCTTGCCCGCGTCGAAGGCGCGGGTGATGTTCGCGAAACTCCCCTTGCTTTTCCCGTCCCAGACAACGAAACTCGCATCGCACGCCCGCGTCATGGCCCGGTCCTTGAACGCCTGCCTCTCTCGCGCCCTCTTTACCGCGTCGGGAACCTCGATTTTTCTGACGGCGAACCTCTCCGACGCGATCGTCCTGGGAGGTTCCGAGATGGTGAAAACCTCCACGTGGGTGTAATCCCTCGCGGCGCAGTATCGCTGCACCAGCGCGTCCACGCCGGGGGCGTCCCCCACGAGGATACGGGCCTCTTGCGCGATGAGGGCGTCGAGTCTCCGGCGAACCTCCGGGGGAAGGCTTTTGACGGCGATAGAGCCCGAGACGAAAACCTTCATTTCTTCGACCTCGTCTTTGTCAGCGCCAGGACGTAGACATCCCGCGCCTTGCCTTGCTGGTAGAGAACGTTCGTCACAGCCTTCAAGGTTGCCCCGGACCGATACAGGTCGTCGAAAAGCAGGACCTTCTTGTCCCGGTAACCGAGGTCCCTGACATGGAAGGCGCCTTTCAGGATCCTTGTCCTCTCCGCCTTGTCCGTGATGGATTTCAACTCGCGCGTCCCCTTGGCCTTCCGGATATAATCAAGGTCCACCGGCACCTCGAGGCGGGCGCCCAGCAGCCTCGCTATTTCGTAAACGGGCTGGAAGGGACGGTCCTCGTTAGAGGGCGGAACCGGAAGAATCACATCGAGATAAGGCGTCACGAGCCGCGTCTCCATGAAATCGGCGGCCTTATTCGCCAAAACGGAGATCTGCGAACGGTCGCCATGATACTTCAGCCGGTTGAGGGCCTCGCCGGTCTCGGTGTAGGTTGTGTCGAAATACCCGGAACCGGTGGGAACGCTTTTCAGCGTGTGCAGCTCGATCGCCCACCCCGCCTTCCAGTTTCCATCGAGCCTTATATCCTCGAAGATCGGCATTTTTTTAGATGGAAGGATAAAATCCGAAATAACATCCTTGGGGGTTGTGTCACCGTTTTCAGTCCTTTGCGGCTTCGGCCGTTGCGCGAAACCGGTTTTCCCGCATTTTTATCGTCACTGTGAACCTTGAACTTCTTTTTGCTCAGTCCTCAGTCCTATGTTTTATTCGCCCTCCAGCCTTTATTGCCATCAGCTAAGAACCATCAGCGAAACAGAGTTAGTTATATCTATGGACGTCTCCCATTCTATTTTGGAACCTTCTCCCAGTCTTTCAGGAACCGCTCGATGCCCACGTCGGTGAGGGGGTGCTTGGCAAGCTGTTCCATTACCTTGAAGGGGATGGTGGCGATATGGGCTCCCATCCGGGCCGCTTCCAGGACGTGCAAGGGGTGACGGATACTTGCCACGATGATTTCCGAACTAAAGCCGTAATTTTCGATGATCTCCAGGCAGTCCGCCACGATATCCATTCCCTCGTGGGCCACGTCGTCCAGGCGCCCCACGAAGGGGCTGATGAATGAGGCCCCCGCCTTCATGGCCAGCAGGGCCTGGTTGGGCGAAAAGACAAGCGTCACGTTGGTCCGAATGCCCTCGCGTTCCAGTTGTCGAACGGCCACCATACCCTCCATGGTCATGGGAATCTTGACCACCACGTTGGGATGGATCTCCGCCAGTTTCCGCGCCTCCGGGATCATCTCTTTCGCCGTCATGGAGACCGCCTCCACGCTCACGGGGCCGTCCACCGCCTCGCATATCTCTTTTATGACCTCCAAAAACGGGCGGTTTTCCTTCGAAACCAGCGTCGGGTTGGTCGTCACGCCGTCCACGAGTCCCATGCTGGCGGCTTTCTTGATCTCTTCGATGTTTGCCGTGTCGATAAAAAACTTCATGCGCTTCCTCCCTCGGGGATTGGAAATTCCTTTACAAATCTTACTCTTTTTTCTCCGCTATCTGTTTTTGAAAGGTTTTCAGGCATTCCTCGCTGCAGAAATAGTGCGGTTGCCCCTTGTATTTCAGCCGGTAGGGGGTGTCTTCCGGGATGTAGGTTCCGCAAACGGGATCCCGTTTCAGTTCCTTTCCTGATGACGTATTTCCCTCAAACGGCGGGGGATCCGGCCGCTTGGGGGATTCCTTTGAGAATCCCCTGACCAGGTAATAGATGATGAACGCCAGAATGGCGTAAATAATCAAACGCACGGGACCGTCCCCTCGTAACGTGACACGCCTTCACGCGAAAGTCCGGACAGGAGCTGAGACAGTGTCTTCTTTAAGACCGGGTGTTCCCATTCGGGGCAAATTTCGCACGCGGGGACGAGGACGAAGGCCCGCTTGTGCATCTCGGGATGGGGTACTTTCAGAGTATCCGAGGAGATGACCCTGTCATCGTAGAGCAGGATGTCCAGGTCGATCTCGCGGGGTCCCCACCGGTATCGGTAAACCCGTCCCAGGTCATTTTCCATGTTTTTCAGGGTTTTCAATAGGGTGTGGGGGGACTGGGTTGTGGCCATTTCAACGGTAAGATTAATAAACGGGGGCTGATCCGTCACGCCATACGGTTCGGTCTCGAAAAAAGGGGAAACCCTGACGTCCGCGACATCCAGATGACACCTGAGCCTTTCGATTGCCGCACAGCAAATGCCCACACGATCGCCAACGTTTGAGCCCATTCCAATGAGCGTTTTATGATATTTCCTGTTTTCCAAGATATCCTGCAGCCAGCGAAATTTATTCCTTCTCTCCCGGCTTTTCCTCCGAGGACTCCTTCTTGTCCACCTTGGGCGTCACGTCGATCTCGTCCTGACCCGTGGTGGCCTTCTTGAAGTTCTTGATGGCCTTTCCCACCCCGCTTCCCAGCTCGGGCAGTCTCTTGGCCCCGAAGATGATGATGACAATCACCAGGATGATCACCAGTTCCGTAATGCCGATTCCACCAATCATGGTATCCCCCTTAAAAAAACAATGGGTTGGCGGAAGTGTACGGGAATCGAACCCGCCGTCCCGCTCTTCACGGGACCACTGGATTTGAAGTCCAGGAGGCCCACCAGTGACCTACACACTTCCATGACAAAGAATGACAGATTTTATTTTCAAAGTCAATGAAATCGGGTTGAACGCCAGGTCACCGTCAAACTCAGTTGCGCATGAGAAAATGAGATTTTTCTGCAGGGGCGGTGGTCGGAAGTGCATCTTGAGGAAAGGGATGAGTTGCCGAGGGTGCGCGAGATAATGAAGTGTCGCCATTAATCTGGGGTTGATAGGTATTTTCTGTCGTGCTTCGAATGAGAAGACACATGGCCTTCCTAAGGAATTTGGCAATATTTTTGCCGCGGTTGGTTGGAGCCGATTACATACAAACGCTAGAAGATACTGTGCCAGAATAGAGGATAAGGTACTTCGCTTGATTGGTATTGGTATCTGGAAACCTTGACGGAATCGTGGCTCGGAAAGGATCGCCCTTGACGTCGAATTTTGTATAGTGATATTTAGTAGCAATAGAATGAGATTATAGATTAAAGGCAAGTGGGTGAGAGGGGAGAAACGCACGGATTTTTGAAGAAGGATACTCCCCGCCACCGAGGTTTTAACCCCTAACCAAGGAGGGATGGATGATGAAAGGAAAGAGAATTGTCGGCAAAAGCCTGGTGATGGGAATCTTTTTCGCCGTCGCGCTCGTTTTGACCCTGGGCGGGGTCGCGCAGGCCAAGAGGCCCATCAGGATTGGCTCTGTTTACATCATGTCCGGGTTTGCCGCGACATACGGGAAGTTCGCAAAGAACGGCCTGAATCTCGCCGTCCAAGAGATCAACAAGGCAGGGGGCGTGCTTGGTCGTCCCTTCAAGGTAACCTTCGAAGATTCCCGGGCGAAGCCGCCGGTGGCCTTGCGCGCCTTCCGTAAACTGGTTTACGAGAAGAAGGTGGACGCCCTCATCGGCCTCGACTCCAGCGGGGTGGCCCTGAGCGTCGTTCCCGTGCTGAAGGAACTCAAGACCCCCCTGATTATTACTCACGCCGCCACGCCGGATGTGACGGGGAAGAAATGCAACAAGTACGCCTTCCGCGTCAGCGCCAATCTGAGCCAGAACGTGCAGGTGGCCGCGCGGATCGCCGCCAAGACGGGGGCGAAGAAGTGGACGACCATCGGTCCCGACTACGCCTTCGGGCACCAGACCTGGGAATATTTCCAGAAGTATCTCAAGAAGCTCAATCCCAACGCGACCTTCATGACCACGACGGCCTTCCCGAAGATCGCCACCGAGGATTACACACCCTACATCACCACCATCATGAACGCCAAGCCGGACGGGGTTATCATCTCCCTCTGGTCGGGTGATCTCATCAACTTCGTCCGCCAGGCGAACAAGTTGGGATTTTTCAAGGCCAAGTTCAAGGTCCTGATGACCCTGGGCGCCGCCACCGAGGTCCTCTACGCCCTGAAGAACCAGATGCCCACGGGGATCTGGGTAGGAACCCGCTACTGGTTCCTGGCGAACAATTCGCCCGTCAACAAGAAGTTTATCAAGGCCTATAAGAGGAAATACCATGTCTATCCCAGCTACAACGCCCAGAACGCCTACGCCGCGGCCTACGTTCTGAAGGCGGCCATCGAGAAGGCGGGCAAGGTGGACAAGGAAGCCATCGTGAAGGCCCTGGAAGGCCTTACCGTGGAGGTGCCCGTGGGGAAGATCACGATCCGCGCGGGGGATCACCAGGCCCTGCTGGACGTGAGCTGGGGGAAGACGGCGGCGGATCCCAAGTATCCCATACGCATTCTCAAACCCATCGTGACCTTTAAGGGCGCGGAGATCACGCCGAAGGTCTCTGAGACCGGGTGCAAGCGTTAACCGGCCAAACCAACAAGGAGGGGGAGAACCATCTCCCCCTCCTTCTGTCTTAAGACAACGTGGGGGGACGGGGTTCGCATGAGCCTATTTTTCATGAACTTTCTCAACGGCGTTTCGCTGGGAATGCTCCTCTTCCTCATCTCCATCGGACTGACCATCATCTTCGGGGTCCTGGGAGTGTTGAACTTCGCCCACGGTTCCCTCTACATGCTGGGGGCCTACTTCTGTTTCCAGTTCGTGTCCCTGTCCCATAATTTTCTGGGGGCCTTGCTCCTCGCGCCACTTTTTGTGGCGCTTATCGGGGGCGTTATCGAGGGAACGCTTCTGCGTCCCGTTTACGGGCGGGATGTGTCTTTCCAACTCCTTCTGACCTTTGGGGTCCTGCTCGTTCTGGATGACGCCGTCCGGCTCATCTGGGGCAGCGGCTACCACATCGTGGATCCCCCCGCCTTCCTGGGCGGGGTCGTGCGTCTCGCCGGATTCACCTATCCCGTTTACAGCCTCTTTATCCTTTTCATCGGCCCCATGATCGGGCTGGGGCTCTGGGGCTTTTTCCGTCTTACCCTCTGGGGCAAGAAGATCCGGGCGGCCTCTATGGATCGGGAGATGGCAGCGGGGATCGGAATCGACGTGAACCGCCTCTTCACCGGGGTCTTCATGTTCGGCGCGTGGCTTGCCGGCGTGGGAGGCACCCTGGCGGCGCCGCTGAGAGCCATCGGTCCTTCCATGGGGGAAAAGATCATCATCGAGTCCTTCATCGTGGTGGTCATCGGCGGGTTGGGGAGTTTCCCCGGTGCCTTCCTTGGCGCCATGATTCTCGGGCTCATCAATGCCTACGGGGCCCAGTATCTTCCCAAGGCGACCATGGCCCTGCCCTACATTCTCCTGGCCATCATCCTCCTGACAAAGCCCCGCGGGCTTCTCTCCAAGGAGTCGTGAGGTGAACGGGGGCGTAACGAAACGTTCGGTCGGCCTTGTGGCTGCGGCGCTCGCGGTTCTCGTCGTCCTCCCCTTCGTGGTGGGGACCTATTTCACCATGTTCGTGACCGAGATCATGATCATGGGGATCTTCGCCTTGAGCTTCAATCTCCTCTTTGGTTACACGGGGCTCCTTTCTTTCGGGCACGCCGCCTTTTTCGGGGTGGGGGGATACATGGCCGCCTTCCTCCTTATCCACGGGTTTCCCTCCCTGCCGCTTGCGCTCCTCCTGGGAACCCTGGCGGCTGGCCTGGCGGCGGTCGTGGTGGGGTACTTCTCCGTGCGGCTTGACGAGATCTATTTCGCGATCCTGACCCTCGGGTTTGGCATGATGTTTTACACCCTCGTCCACCAATGGCGCTCGGTGACGGGAGGGAGTGACGGTCTGACGGGACTCGTGCTGCCTCCTCTCGGGATAGGGGGATTCCAGGTGGACGTGAGTTCTCCCCGAGCCTTCTACTTCATCGTGGCCTTCTTCTTCATCGTGACGATCCTCGTTTTGTCGAGAATCGTGGCCTCCTCTTTCGGCCTCATCCTCATGTCCATCCGGGAGAACAAGGAACGAACCGCTTTCACGGGCATCAACATTCGGGCCTACCGGCTGGCGAGTTTCGTCGTTTCCGGCCTTTTCGCGGGAATCGCCGGGGGATTGTTCGCCGTGTTCGACCGCATGGCTTCCCCCTCCATGCTCCACTGGACCGCCTCGGCCGAACCCGTTCTTATGACCGTCCTGGGCGGTGCGCACGTCTTCTTCGGCCCCGTTGTGGGCGCGGTTCTCTTCTTTGTGATCGAGCATGTCATTACCCAGTTCACCGACATCTGGATGATCTTTCTGGGAGGTATCCTGATTCCCCTGGTCATCTTTTTCCCGGAAGGGGTTCTGGGCACCCTCCTGGCGAGACGACGGGGGAAGAGGTTCAAGGGATCCGGAGGAGACAAGGCGTGAGCGTCATTCTTGAGGTCAGGAACCTGACGAAGAACTTCGGGGATTTTCAGGCGGTGTCCGGCGTGACGCTCTCGGTGCGGCGAAAGGAGCTGACTTCCCTCATCGGGCCAAACGGGGCGGGAAAGACGACCTTCTACAACATGCTTTCGGGGAAGTTTCCCCCTTCTTCCGGGAAAATCCTCTTCGAGGGGCGGGACATCGCGGGGTTTCCCCCCCACCGTATCGCCCGGATAGGAATCGGCCGCTCCTTCCAGATTACGAACATCTTCAACGGCATGACGGTCATGGAAAACATCCTTTCCGCCCTCATCGCCCACCATCGGAAGG
>Ga0256833_1002116_pt1 | contig 14262 bp, 11 predicted proteins | sample 356284metaG_FD_190535 | JGI IMG/M metagenome (GOLD analysis project Ga0256833, IMG submission 190535) | Hydrothermal vent microbial communities from Mid Atlantic Ridge, Atlantic Ocean - 356-284 | ecosystem: Environmental > Aquatic > Marine > Hydrothermal vents | place: Atlantic Ocean: Mid...
GTGAAAAACTAAGTTCGCCCAAAATATCAGGGTCAAGTAACTGTTCTTCATAGTTCTCTTTTTGGTACTCTTTTTGAATTTGAATTTTAAATGCTTCTAAATTTGTTTCCTCTAAACTCAAACCAATAGCAGCTTCATGTCCACCAAATTTCTTTAAAAGAGGGCGACACGCTGTGGTGATTTTAAAAAGATTACAAACGTGAAAACTGCGTCCCGAACCTTTTAACTCCCCATTTTCACTGCGTGTTAGCACAATACACGGCTTCTCAAAACGTCGCCCCACCCGTGCAGCCACAATGCCCACAACCCCCTCGTGCCAGTTTTCACCCACGACCACAATGACATCATCGTCCATTTCTACTTGTTGCATCGCCTCATCGGTGATTTGTTGCTCAATCTTTTTACGATTTTCATTAAAATCTTTGAGCCTGTCTAACCGTACCCTTGCATCATAAATATTAGAACTCAAAAGAAACTCAACTGACCAAGAGGCATCGTCCATGCGTCCAGCCGAATTTAACACAGGAGCAATTTGAAATCCAATATCTTCAGCATTGAGTGCGACTTTGTCGAGCTTCTCCATAAAGGCTTTAATCGCAGGTAAAGTAGAGCGATTGAGAAGTTGTAGTCCTGCTTTAACCATCGCACGGTTAATGTGTTGCAGAGGCATCATATCAGCAATAACTGCAATGCTCACTAAGCCTAGGTATGACTTAACATCTACATTGGCGTTTAATGCCTTGTTAAGTGATGCTATGAGGTACCAGGCAATCTGTGCACCACACACCTCTTCGTAAGGAAAAGGACAATCCTCTTGTTTTTGGTCAATAATCGCATATGCTGTTGGGATTTGAGCAGGAACAATGTGATGGTCGGTAATAATCAAATCAATGCCCATCGCTTCACACATCTTAGAAGCTTCCACAGCAGCAATGCCATTATCTACCGTGAAAACCAAATCAAAGCCCTCAACACGTGGCATCAAATTAGGGGATAAGCCGTAACCATCTCTAAATCGGTTGGGAATTATCCACTCCAACTCCACCCCAATGTCTCTAAAAAACATCGCCATAAGTGTGGTAGAGGTCACGCCATCAACATCATAATCACCAATGAGCATTATCTTTTCACCTGTGTGAATGGCTTTAACCATTCGTGCTACGGCTCTGTCCATATCTTTAAACTGTGAGGGTTTAGGCAGATTGGCTAAAGAGAGATGCCCCTCTTTTAAAAAGCGTCGTTGGAGTTGCTGTTCTATCTGTTGAGGGGTTATTTTTGGGTAGGGCATAGAGGTTCTCCTCTATGTACGTTCTAACGCACTCTTCACAAATGCCAAAATCGAAGGATTTGGATTTTGCAAACGTGAGGTGAACTCTGGGTGAAACTGTACGCCCAAGAACCAAGGGTGGTCTTGAACTTCAACAGCTTCAATCAGTCCATCTGATTCTCCTGTAATTGTCATGCCTTTAGCTTCTAAATCGGCTCGGTATTTAGGATTGGCTTCATATCGGTGTCGGTGACGCTCAAAAATGGTTGATGCCCCATACGCTTCACGCAAGTTTGACCCCTCTTTGGTATTACACTCATACTCACCCAAACGCATGGTTCCTCCCATAGGAGAGGTGGAGGTTCGTACTTGTCGTGAACCTGATGCGTCAATAAACTCATCGATTAAGAAGATAATTGGATTACTGGTCTCTTTGTCAAACTCTACTGAAGTGGCATCACTTAAGCCCAATACATTACGTGAATACTCTACCATGGCAAGTTGCATTCCCAAACAGATGCCTAGAAATGGAATCTTCTCTTCACGTGCATACTTAATGGCTTCAATTTTACCTTCAACCCCACGCTCTCCAAAACCACCTGCGACTAAAATTCCATCACAATCTATGAGGTATTTTTTTGCTCCATTGTTTTCGATTTTTTCAGAATCAACCCATTTAATCTCAACATTCACATCTAGGTTTGCCCCTGCGTGAATAAGTGCTTCGGTTAAAGATTTGTACGACTCTTTTAAGTCTAAATATTTACCTACAAAAGCGATGGTCGTCTTATGTGTTGGTTGAATAATACGGTGTACTAAATCTGACCAAAGTTGCATATCTGGTTGAAGTTTCCCAAGATTTAACTCTTTTGCAATTGGTTCTAAAATATCTTGTGCCATAAAATTTAATGGAACTTGATAGATAGTAGGTGCATCTAAAGCAACGACCACTGATTTTTCATCAACATCACAAGTATAAGCAATTTTACGGCGAATGTCTGAAGGAACATGGATTTCAGAGCGTAAAATCAGCATTTGAGGTGTAATACCAATGCGTCTTAACTCTTGAACAGAGTGTTGGGTCGGTTTGGTTTTAATCTCTCCTGCTGTACGAATATACGGCAGTAGGGTTACGTGAATGTTCATCACATTTTCACGTCCCATTTCATGTTTCATTTGGCGAATGGTCTCTAAAAAAGGCATGCCCTCCATGTCACCTGTTGTTCCACCGAGTTCTACAATTAAAATATCTTTGTTTTCTCCAGCTTTAACAATTCGCTCTTTAATCTCATTGGTAATGTGAGGCACAATTTGAATGGTTTTACCCAAATATTTACCCTCACGTTCGTTGTCAATAACTGATTGATAGACTCTACCTGTGGTAAAGTTGTTGTTTTGGGTTAATGCTGTGTCTAAAAAACGTTCATAGTGTCCTAAATCTAGGTCAGTTTCTGCACCATCTTTGGTGACAAAGACTTCACCATGTTCTAAAGGCGACATGGTTCCAGGATCTACGTTAATGTAGGGGTCAAGTTTAAGTACGCCTACTCTAAATCCAGAATGTTTCAAAAGCGTTCCCACACTCGCAGCTGTAATTCCTTTTCCAAGAGAGCTTAATACCCCTCCTGTAACAAAAATAAATTTGGTTGTCATCTATATTTTTCCTCTTTTATGCAATGATTGGCATAATAACTGTAATAAACTCTTTGTCTTTTAAAACAAAAGGTAGGGTTGGTTCATTTAATAGTAGTTGAAATTCATGTGATTCTACTTGAGAAATAAAATCAAGCATATATCGGCTATTGAGATTTAATTCAAAGGTTTCATTGACTCCTGTTTCTATTTGTAATTCCGTTTTTGCATCTACATTATCGGCAGTTAATGAGTTAAATAAAATGCTTTGTGGATTAAAGTTGATTTTAATTTCTGTTGAAATAGTGGTAATGGTTTTAATTGCTTCTAGCATCTCTTTTTTAGGGAGTGTGATTGCCATTTTATGTTCACTTGGAATAATACGTTTATAATCTGGATAATTTCCATTAAGTAAACGTGTGAAAAAATAGTAATTTTCATTTTGAATAATTAAATTTGTTTCGTCATAGTGAATATTGATTTTATCAATAAAAAGTTTTTGGATTTCTAAAATGGCTTTTTTAGGAATAATTAGTGAAAACTCTTTGTCACTTGGTGTTTCTAAAGAGACAATAGCCAATCGTCTGGTATCTGTACCTACTAATTTTGTTTGTTGAGATTTAATATCTAACAATGCTCCATTAAGTTCAAATTTGGGATTGTTATTGTCAATTGATGTTGAAACTTTTTTAAATCCTTTAATCAAATTAATTGAATCAATGGTAATTTGTGGTTTATTTTCTATGAGAGGAAAAGAGGGAAAATTTTGAGCATTGAAAGTAGGGAGTTTAAATTTAGATTTATTTTGTTTAATGTGTAGGGTGTTTTCTATGATTTCAAGGGTAATCTCTTCATCTTTTAAAATTCTAATAATGTCTAATAATTTTTTTCCATTAGCTGTAAAAATACCTTCTTCTTCAATGATTATATTTTTTGAAGTAGTAAGCAGACCAATTTCACCGTCGGTTGCTTTTACGTTTACAACATCATTTAGTGCTTCTATGTAAACATGTGAAGTAATTTGACTGGCATCTTTTTTTTCTAAAAAAGCTTGTACATTGATGAGTATAGACTCAATTAATGGTTTAGAAACATGAATTTTCATTATTTATCCTTTATATTTCATCTTTTTTAACTCTTTTGATGCTCTTATTTTATTTAAATAAGTAGCAGTAGTAGTAGTTCTTGTTGAATATGTGAATAAGTTGTTTAAATCTATATTTTATAGGCGTTTATTTACTCAAAATATAGTTTAAAAGTTTCACATTTTTTCACTTATTGAATTATATCTTTTTTTATTAGTTCTTTAGATTAAGTGTTAATCACTATTTTGAGAAGTGATTTTGTTTGAAAATTCTTCTAATAAAACTTTGAAGTTTTCATCATTCTCAACCATTTCATTTATTTTTTTCATCGCATGTGAAACAGCTGTATGGTCTTTCATTCCAAAGTAAACAGCAATTTGTGGCATTGAGTTTGCAGTGAGATTTCGGGTTAAATAGATGGACATACGGCGAGCAGCTACCACATCTTTAGTTCGTTTTTTTGATTTTATGTCGGAGAGCTTTATGTTCATCTCTTTTGAGATAACTTTTACAATGTCATCAATGGTGGTATTTGTTTGTTTCTCTGCCAGTTGGTCTTTAATCACATTTTGTGCAAAATCAAGCGTGAGTTCTTGGTTCATAAGCCCTGCGTAAGCATTGAGTTTAATAATCGCCCCTTCAATTTCACGAATGTTATCGCCCATATTTGAGGCAATGAAGTTAATAATATCTTGATTTAGGGTGATGCCATCTATCTCACATTTTTTCTGAATAATCGCAATTTTGGTCTCTAGCCCTGGGGGTTGAATGTCTGCCATAAGCCCCCATTCAAAACGGCTTCTTAGTCTATCTACGAGTCCTGCTATTTTGTTGGGCTGTCTATCTGAAGTGATGACAATCTGTTTTTTTGCTTGGTGTAGTTCATTAAAGGTGTGAAAAAACTCCTCTTGCGTTTGCTCTTTTCTGCTTAAAAATTGAATATCATCAATGAGTAGTACATCACACTCTCTAAAGTGGTCACGAAATCTATCCATGGTTTGAGAACGTAAATGGGAGGTAAATTTGTTCATAAACTGTTCAAAGGTAGTATAGATTACCTTTTTCCCCATAGCAATTTGATGATTTCCAATGGCTTGAATAAGGTGTGTTTTACCCAGACCTACGCCACCATAGAGAAAAAGAGGATTATACAATGCCCCTGGTTTTTCAGCCACCGATTTTGAAGTGGTATAGGCAAATTGATTAGAATCCCCAATAATAAAGCTTTCAAAGGTAAAAGAGGGGTTTAAAATGGTGCTTTTACTTTGGTTTTTATTTTCCTCTTTAAGTTGTACCTGTTGTTTGGAAGTATTGGCTTTTGTTTTACCCACCGAGATAATGACTTTTGGAAGAATATCGGACTCTACTTCAAAAAGATGGGCAATTTTATTTTGATATTTGGTTTTTATCCACTTCGCCACAAGCATATTGGGTGCATAAAATTGTGCTAAATTTGACCGAGATGCATTTTCATCATAGGTGAGTGTTCGAATGTATCTTTCCCATTCTGAATTACTGATTTCTTGCTTAAGTTTTTTAAGTACTATATTTCCTATGTTCATGCGTTTCCAATTCTTAATGTGAATAATTCTGTGAATTTTAGCAAAAATTCGCTAAAATATGGGTTTAAAAGACGGTGTGCTGAAACTATTCACACTGTGAATAAAGGTGTGAATGAAAATACTTGGAATTGACCCTGGAACCCGAATTCTAGGTTATTGTGTACTTGATTTAACGAATGGAAACTATTCACTTGTTGAAGCAGGGATACTTAAATTTAAAAAAAATATTTTAAAAGAACAGATATGTGAATTGGTTGATGGATTAGATACCATTCTTGATGCCCATCAAATAGATGAAGTAGCCATAGAAGATATTTTTTATGCACATAATCCTCAAACAGTTTTAAAATTAGCACAGTTTAGAGGAGCAATTACTTTAAAAATATTATTAAGTGTCGGTGATTACCATGAATACACCCCTTTGCAAGTGAAAAAAGCGATTACAGGCAATGGAAAGTCAGCCAAAGAACAAGTAGCTTTTATGGTTAAGCGTTTATTAAACATTAAGAAAGAGATTAAGCCTTTAGATATTACAGATGCGATGGCAATCGCCATAACTCACGCACAGCGAGTAAAACAGAGAAAAAAAGTGAAAAAATAGTAGATTAGTCGATAAGTTAAATTTTACTTTAACAGTTTTCTTCTTTTGACTTCTAACTCTTGTAATTTTAATTTTTTCTCCCAAACTTCTATTTGCATATTACGTTCTTTGGTTCCCTCATCAAGTTCTTCCTCTGGCTCTTCTTCTGGTTCTTCTTCTTTCTCTACTTTCTTCTTTTCTTTTTGAATATCAACTTTACCGACATCAACATAACGTTTATCTATGGCGATATTTCCATCACTATCGGTTGCCATATAGAGTATCATGTAGCGACCATCTTGGTTTATATCTATATTTTCCATGCTCACCACATTAATCTCTCCATCTTGCTCATCATAGGCAGATACCCCAGGTTCTACATAATCCTCACCCAATTGAAGCTTTACCGTTTTTGCTCCTTTTAGATGAATAACAGGAGAGATTTTTTTGGCAAGTTTAAAGATTTTTCTCTCTTTCTTCTTCTCTTGTTTCACTACTTTTGTAGGCGTATTTTTTATAGGTGCTGTAATTGGAGGTTTAACAAATGGATTTGTTCTCCTAACTTTCTTTATGAATCTATCTTTCTTAGTAATAATATTATCTAAAGCACCACTACCTTTTAAAACAAAACTTTTAATTGCAAGAATTCTGACTCGATTGTCATAATAGGAAATGTCCTTTTGCAAATCACGCTCAACGGTTTGCCATTTACCATTTTTAGAAGCGTTTCCTAGTCCATATTGCATATAACTTTTACCCTCACCTGAGGTATAGACAAGATAGTGTTGTCCTCTATTGGTATCGAGTGCTACAATAATGACAAAATCTTTGGAAAATTTCATCTCCCAAGAGAGCCAATAGGCATTTTTCTCTTGCTTTTTTATTTTTAACTCATAGGCAAAGTTATTGCCTTTTGCTAGAAACTCTAAAACATGGCTCTTCTTTTGCTTATCCAATACATTTTTAATACTATCATTAGTATTAATCTGTTTCCATCGTGTAATTTTAGCATCTTCTGCATCTTCATGTACTATTTGTGCATGAACAAAAGCCGTCAATAAAAATATTAATAAAAATCTAATTAAAATCATTTAATATTATATCATAGAAATAGTTATAGAAAAAAATATTAAAAATATGACAATTTGACATATTACTAGGCTAATCAACAAAAAACTATTAAAATGGTGTTAATATTTTACAACTTAAGGATTATAAGGATGTCAATTACAATGGATGCAAACAAACAAAAAGCTTTAGATATAGCAATGAAACAAATCGATAAAAACTTTGGTAAAGGGACAATTGTACGTCTTGGTGACAAAGACATTGAAGCCATAGAATCTATTAGTACAGGTTCATTAGGGCTAGATATGGCACTGGGAATTGGTGGTGTTCCTGTGGGTCGGATTATTGAAGTTTATGGACCTGAAAGTTCAGGTAAAACAACTTTGGCATTACAAATTACTGCTTCAGCTCAAAAAGATGATAAAGTTTGTGCTTTTATAGATGCCGAACATGCTTTAGATGTTCTCTATGCTAAAAACTTAGGAGTTGATGTTGAAAATCTTTTGGTTTCTCAACCAGACTTTGGAGAACAAGCGCTTGATGTACTTGAAACCTTAGCACGTTCGGGAGCAGTTGATGTTATTGTGGTTGATTCCGTAGCAGCCCTTACTCCAAAAGCTGAAATAGAAGGTGAAATGGGAGACATGCAAGTAGGGCTTCAAGCACGGCTTATGTCCAAAGCCCTTAGAAAATTGACAGCCGTGTTACATAAAACCAACACGACTGTTATTTTCATTAACCAATTACGTATGAAAATTGGAATGATGGGCTATGGCTCACCAGAGACCACCACAGGGGGGAATGCCCTTAAATTTTACGCTTCAGTACGTATTGATGTTAGAAGAATCGCCACGTTAAAACAAGGTGAAGCTCAAATTGGAAACAGAGTTAAAGCCAAAGTAATCAAAAACAAAGTAGCTCCACCTTTTCGACAAGCAGAGTTTGATATTATGTTTGGTGAGGGTATCTCGATGGAGGGTGAATTGGTAGATTATGGAGTTAAACTTGACATAATTGACAAATCAGGAGCTTGGTTCTCTTATGGTTCTGGAAAATTAGGTCAAGGAAAAGAGAATGTAAAAGCCAAATTTAAAGAAGACCTTGCCTTACGTGATGAGATTGAAGGTAAGATTAAAGAGGCACTGGGTATTACAAGTATGCTTACTATGGATACAAAAGAGATTAAAGACAGTGATGATGAAGATAAATAACATAATATAGTCTTATTTTTTTACCTTACTATGTTAAAATTTCAGTAATAATTTTACAATAAGGTAAACCATGATTTTTATTGATGATGTAAGAGCAAATGAAGTAATGGACAGTAGAGGAAACCCAACTGTTCAAGCAACGGTAAGTTTAAGTGATGGAACAGTAGCCTCTGCCATTGTCCCAAGTGGTGCAAGTACAGGAAAAAGAGAAGCACTTGAACTTCGTGATGGTGGTGATCGTTACATGGGTAAAGGGGTACTTAAAGCATGCGAAAATGTTAATGAAAAGATTTCTGAAGTACTTTTAGGACTCTCTCCTTACAATCAAGCTGAAGTAGATTTAACGATGAAAACACTTGATGGCACTGAAAACTATGGAGAACTTGGAGCCAATGCTGTGCTTGGTGTCTCCATGGCCGTAGCCCGTGCAGCAGCAAAATCTATGAACATGCCACTTTACCGTTACTTAGGTGGCGCAAATGCTGTCACTTTACCTGTACCAATGTTTAACATCATTAATGGGGGAGAACACGCAAATAACTCTGTTGATTTTCAAGAGTATATGATTATTCCTCACGGTTTTGATACCTTTTCAAGAGGGCTTCAAGCTGTTGCAGAGATTTATCAACATCTTAAAAAAATCATTGATGGTATGGGTGAGAGTACCGCAGTAGGTGATGAGGGTGGTTTTGCACCAAACTTAAAGTCCAATGAAGAACCACTTCAAGTTATTATCCAAGCCATTGAATCAGCTGGTTATAAAGTGGGAGAAGAGATAGGTTTAGCACTTGATGTTGCAGCGTCTGAACTTACCAATGATGAAGGACTTTATGTACTTAAGTCTGAAAACAGAGAATTGACATCGGCTGAAATGGTCGCTTACTATGCTGACTTATGTACGAAGTATCCTATTGTTTCTATTGAAGATGGATTAAGTGAAGATGATTGGGAAGGTTGGAAAATTCTTACAGAAGAACTCTCTACTAAAACGCAACTTGTTGGAGATGATTTATTTGTAACAAATGTAACTATTTTAGCTGAAGGAATTGACAAAAACATTGCCAATTCAATTTTGATTAAACCCAATCAAATTGGTACCGTTTCAGAAACAATGCAGACGATTAGATTAGCACAGCGAAATGGATACACATGTGTGATGTCGCATCGTTCTGGAGAGAGTGAAGACACGTTTATTGCAGACTTTGCCGTAGCGATGAACACAGGTCAAATTAAAACAGGTTCAACAGCAAGAAGTGATAGAATTGCTAAATATAACCGTCTGCTAGAGATTGAAAGAGAACTTGGACAATTTGAGTATCTTGGTTCAGAAACATTTAACTAGATGAGCTTTTCAGTTGAAAATGATGTCGCTCCATTAATTGATAAGTTTGAGAGGCTTCTTGGTCTCTCATTTAAAGTCTTTTTAATGACCTCATTTACGGTGATGTTATTGGGTATTTATATTGCTAATTTACTTTTTGGAAATTACTCTTTAAGTGTATTGCAAAAATTAAGAGTGCATGAACGTGTACTTACTCAAGAGATAGAAATTTTAAAAGAGAACAATGCCGACTTACACAAAAAATATCTTGAATGGCAAGATGCTCATTAAACTTTTACTAACTTCTTAATAACAAGCATAGAAATAATTACTTCCAATAAACTTGCTAAAATAACAGCATAATAATCAAACTCTATAATAGTCGCATGTTCATAAGCAAGTGTGGCAACAGCAATCATAAGGGTTAGCGGCATAGACAAAGCAAATGCAATTAAGAGTGCGTCTTTTTTTTCAGTAATAAAAGAGAGCGTAAATGAAGCAACAATACGAATAAAGAACATTCCCAATAACAATAGAGAAGTTGTTTTTAATACTTCTAAAATAAAAATATTTTTCAAATCAAATGATGCACCAACATAGACAAAAAATATTGGTACTAAAAAACCAAATCCAAAAGAGGATATTTTTGCTTCAAGCTCTTTATGTTGATGAAAAAAAGTGGCAATAAATACCCCTGCAATAAATGCACCAAAGGCAACCTCAAGGTGTAGCTTTAACATCACCGAAATCATAATAAAAAAGATACCCATAGCAAGACGTACACTTTGATATTTGTTATTAGAAATTTTACCATGGGGCATAAGGGTTGTTTTTAACTCTGGATACCACCAAAAAAGTGACCGAAACAGAAGATAAAGAAGCCATATAGAAACCAAAAAGAGTGATAAAAGTGCAATTTGAGAAAAGAGTTCATGCAGACCTTTTGTATTAGAAGAGGCTTCAAAGATGGTTAAAGCAATAATACTAAGTACCTCGCCTATGGTTCCTACTAAAAAAGAGATTTTAATCCAGCTTAGCTCTTTTCCATACTCTCCAGAGAGTGTGGCTAAAAGACCAATAGAGATTAAAGGTAATATCATAATCAGGACAGGATTTAAATTAAAAATAAAACCAAATAAAACTGCTAAGAGCCACATTGTAATCAAAAAATAAACAGCTTGGACAATATAGACTTTTGGCATACTAATAATACTTTTAATATTGACCTCTAAACCTGCTAAGAACATTAAATAGAGAAATCCCACATGGGCAATAAGAAAAAAGATATTATTTGTAATGTCAATAAAGCCCAAAAACGCGAGGAATGAGCCTAAGACTATTTCAATAGGTGCTGTTGGTAGTCCTACAAAACGAGAGATATGTGGAGAGAGTACTAAGATTAAAGAGATGGTTAATATGATACCAATAATTCCATCATCCATGACAGCTAACGGCTACTCCATACCCCAGTTTTTCTAACATTTTTTTATCTTTTAGAGGAGCATCTCCTGTGGTTGTCAAATAGTTTCCAATAACCATAGCGTTAGCACCTGCTTCAAACATAAGTTCTTCACTACCCTCAAAAAGGAGTTCCCTTCCTCCTGCTACCATCAATAATTTCTCTTCACCTAAAAGTTTTCTCGCTCGGCTAACAATCAGCAATGCTTCTTCTTTTGAGATATTTCTACTTTTAATTGGCAGTGCTTTATTGGGGTGATAAAAATTTAAAGGCGTTGATTCAGGGTTTAAAGAAGCAATGGCATTGAGTAATGACGTTCTATCTTCAGCTGTCTCTCCCATACCAAAGATTCCTCCTGTACAGAGTTGCAGTCCTACTGATTTTGCATTTTGGCATGTTTCATAACGTTCAGACCAACTATGTGTGGTACAAATCGTAGCGTAGTAATCTTCTGAAGTTTCTAAATTATGGTTATAGCTGTCAATACCATGTTCTTTTAAATAGCGTAACTGTTCTATTGAAGCTGTTCCATTACACGCAATCAGATTTAGATTATCAACTTCAGCTTTAATCGCTTGGGAAGCACGTGCTACAAAATCTACTTTTTTGTCATCTAGCCCTTTTCCTGCTGTAACCAAACAGTAGCCTAAAGCTCCATAAGATTTTGCTTTTTTAGCTTCTTGGACAATGGTATCTATGGATTTGTAATTATAGCGTTCAATATCAGCATGGTAGCGTACACTCTGCGTACAAAATTTACAATCTTCTAAGCAAGTTCCTGACAAAATGTTGTTGATGGCACATAAAAATATCTCTTTTTTCATATTCGCATTATTCCTAATTTCAAAGAAGAGGTTGCTGAAAATAGTTTATAAAATTTTATACAGTATAATTACAAAAAAATAAAGGATACCATTGACAAAGCTACACACGACATTACTATTGTTAGTTATTATTTTAGCACCTTCTCTTTATGTTCTCTTAACGCAGGAGAAGAGTCATAAGCCTATTAAAATTGAACCAATTAAGGTGTCAGAGATAACAACCTTAAAAGTGTCAAAAGCACCAACAGAGATACTCTCTCAACTTAAAGTAGCTACGCAAACGGCAAAGGCAGGGATTAAAAAAGATAAAGAAGAGGTGGCTAGGTCACTGTTGGATTCTTTAGAAGAAAAAATTGTTGAACAAAAAATAGAAGAGATTAAACCTATTTCTCAAAGTGTACCTCTTAAGCAGACGAAATCACTACCAAAACAAAAACTTACTCAAAAAATCGTACACAAAAAAGTGGTTCACAAAACAGTCGTACATAAAAAAGTGGTTCAGAAAAAGAAAACGCTTCAGAAAAAAAGAGTTAAAGTGACAACAACGAAGAAAGTTAAGCAAAAAATGCCTAAAAAAATGCATTTAGTGACTAAGAAAACAAAAGAAGTTATTGCTGTTAATCCAAAGCGAAATGGTCTTACTCGTGAAGAGGAAGTAGCACTTTATGAAAAAAAATATGCTCATTCTTTAGAAGTAGTTAATGTTTCTAAGCCATTTGAAATAAAAGAAAAAAGTACTATTCCTGATGAAAAGTATTTTGAACCTATTAAAACAGTCAAAGAGGAAAATCCTAATGCACCCTTAAAATTTGTTAAAAAGCTAGGTGTGGTTGCTGTTTCTAATAAGTATGAAACAGATTTTGAAGTACCTAAAAAAGTGGAAGTTGCCAAAGAGGGAATTGTTAATGTACCAAGTGCGACAGTAGAAACAGAAGAGATTAAAAAATTAAAATTTGTAGATACACTGGGCGTAGTTGAAGTATCTAAGGAGTTTGAATCGATAAAAGCTAAGAACTAATCCTTAGCTTTTAGAGCTTAGACATCTAAGTGTTTAACATCTTTGGCATGGGTTTCAATGTAGGCACGTCGTGGCTCAACTTCATCTCCCATAAACAATACAAATGTATCAGAAGCTGTTTCATCATCGTCAATAACTACTTGCAGTAAACGTCTGTCTTCTGGGTTCATAGTGGTTTCCCAAAGTTGCTCTGGGTTCATTTCACCTAGACCTTTGTAACGTTGAATGTATGCTCCTCTTTTAGCACTCTCATTAACCATATTAAGTAGTGATAACAGGTCTTTGTCCTTATATTCATCGGTAATTCTATCTTGAATTTTTTGATTCATGTAAATCGCTTCATTGTAGTGTGGACTTGTAAATAGGTTATCATCAATAATAAGCTCTTCAAGTCCATCATTGGTCTGAACAAAATATTGAATAGATTCTTCATCTATTGACTTTGTTAAGATGTTATAACCAAGCTCATTAATGTATTTTTCTAGCGTAGCAGAAAGTGCTTGATTGTCTTTTGAGATAATGTCTGGGTTCTCTATCATGTGCCGAATGACCTCAGGCAAAGCAAAACGTTTTTCAATTTCGCCCAAGGTCATCTTGTAGTAAGCAACCAATTTAAAGAGTTCAGTTAAGTCTTGTTTTCCCATACTTTGAGATTCTAAAACACCAATTCCATTTTCAATTAAGAAGTCATTAAGGGATTTATCATCTTTTAAATAAGTTTCATTTTTACCTTTTTTGTATCGGTAAAGAGGTGGTTGAGCAAGATATAAATAACCTTTTTCAATAACAGGCTTTAAAAATCGGTAGAAGAACGTCATAAGAAGCGTTTGAATGTGCGAACCATCGACATCGGCATCGGTCATAATAATGACTTTGTGGTAACGCAGTTTCTCTTCATTAAACTCATCGCCAATCCCACAACCAAGAGCCGTAATCATATTTTTAATCTCATCAGATTTTAAGATTTTTTCTAAACGTGCTTTCTCAACATTTAAAATTTTACCTTTTAGGGGTAAAATCGCTTGGAAAACTCTGTCACGTCCTTGTTTGGCTGAACCCCCAGCAGAGTCCCCTTCGACCAGATAAATTTCAGAGAGTTCAGGGTCTTTACTTTGACAATCAGCCAATTTTCCAGGGAGTGTACCAATGCTCATGTTGTCTTTACGTTTGACCAAATCTTTGGCACGTTTAGCCGCGTCACGACCACGAGCAGCCAGAAGAATTTGAGCCATAAT
>Ga0256833_1002117_pt1 | contig 14252 bp, 15 predicted proteins | sample 356284metaG_FD_190535 | JGI IMG/M metagenome (GOLD analysis project Ga0256833, IMG submission 190535) | Hydrothermal vent microbial communities from Mid Atlantic Ridge, Atlantic Ocean - 356-284 | ecosystem: Environmental > Aquatic > Marine > Hydrothermal vents | place: Atlantic Ocean: Mid...
CGCACCCGCTACGCCACCGTAGGCCTCGCCGAAAGCCACCGCGAGAAAGCCCTTCGCGAGGTCGAGGGAAAGCACCATCAGTCCCGGCACTGGGCCCAGTACCCGGATCGCGTTCAGGGCCCCCGGGTTTTTCGACCCCAAGACAAGGAGGTTTTTGCGCCGAAGCAGCCCGAATAGCACCGCGAAGGGCACGGCGCCGAGGAGGTAGCCCGCGATCAGGGCCCGGATCATCGCCCGCGGAAGTAGTACTCCCGGTTCGGCTTGACGCCGAGGGCGTTCAATAGCCGGTTGGTGTAGTTGAACATGGCGGCGACCTCGGCGGCCTCGAAGATCGCCTCGTCGTCCAGGCCTACCGAGCGCAGCGCCTCGATGTCCTCGAGCTCAAGCCGCGCCGAGTCCAGGGTCACGGCCTCGGCGAAGGCAAGCAGCGCCCGCTCGCGCTCCGAAAGCTCCTCCACCCGGCGCCAGTTGGCCACGATGCGATCGGGTAGGGTGGGGTCCCCGGTGAGCTCGCGCAGATAAGAACTGTGGGAGGCAAGGCAGTACTCGCAGTCGTTCAGGCGGGAGACCACGAGCGCAATCATCTCCCGCTCCGCCCGGGAGAGCTTTCCCTCACCTCGCATCAGGGGATCGTAGTATCGCCACCAGGCGAGGAGGTGGTCCGGCCTTAAAGCCAGGGCGCGAAGCACGTTGGGCACGAAGCCGAGCTTCTCCTCGGCCGCCCGCAAGAGCTCTTTTAGCCCCTCGGGGAGCTCGGAGGGCTCTGGTACCCGGAGCCAACTGATCAAAGGCCCGCTTTCGCCCATCTCTTGGGCACCTCGCGCTTCAAGAAGTCCACGATGTCCTGGGTCAAGGTGCCGGGCCCGAAGACCGCGGCCACCCCCATCGCAAGGAGCTTGGGTACGTCCTCGTCGGGAATAATCCCGCCACCGAAGAGCAAGATGTCGGAAGCCCCCTGTTCGTCCAAAAGCCGCTTCACCTCGGAGAAGTAGTGCATGTGGGCGCCCGAGAGGATCGAGAGCCCGATCGCGTCCACGTCCTCTTGCAACGCGGCGGAGACGATCATCTCCGGGGTCTGGCGCAGCCCCGTATAGATCACCTCCATCCCCGCGTCCCGGAGCGCCCGGGCCACCACCTTGGCCCCCCGGTCGTGGCCGTCGAGGCCCGGCTTCGCGATGAGTACCCGGATCTTGCGGTCCATTGCGTTCATTTTATTAGGTGCGTGGTACGTAGTGCGTGGGAAAGAGACGGACCACGCACTCCTAGACCATCACCGGCTCCTCGTAGATCCCGTACACCTTGCGGAGCACGTCCATCATCTCGCCCAGGGTGGCGTAGGCGAGGGCGGCCTCCACGAAGTGGGGCATGGTGTTCTGACCGGTGACCGCCGCCTGGCGGAGCCCCTCGAGCGCCTCCTTCACCCGCGCTTCGTCGCGCTCCCGCCGCACCCGGGCGAGCCTTTCGGCCTGCACCCGCTCTACCTCGGGGTCGATGGTGAGAATCGGCACCTCGATCTCCTTCTCGTCCTTGAAGGCGTTCACCCCCACGATGATCCGCTCGCCCGACTCCACCTCCTGCTGGAAGCGATAGGAAGCATCGGCGATCTCCCGCTGGAAGTAGCCGTTCTCGATGCCGCGAATCACCCCGTAGAGGGTGGGGTAAGGCGTCCCCTCGCCCATCTTGCGGATCGCCTCGATGTAGTTCCGGGCCTCTTCCTCCACCTTGTCGGTGAGCCACTCGACGTAGTAGCTCCCCGCCAGGGGGTCGATCGTATGGGTGACGCCGGACTCGTAGGCGATGATCTGCTGGGTGCGAAGGGCGATCGTCGCCGCCTCCTCGGTGGGCAAGGCGAGGGCCTCGTCGTAGGAGTCGGTGTGCAGGCTGTTCGTCCCCCCGAGCACCGCCGCCAGCGCCTGGATCGCCACCCGGACGATGTTGTTCAGGGGCTGCTGGGCGGTGAGGCTGACGCCGGCGGTCTGGGCGTGGGTGCGGAGCATCCAGCTCCGGGGGTTCTTGGCGCCGTAGCGCTCCTTCATCTCGGTGGCCCAGATCCGGCGGGCCGCCCGGAACTTGGCGATCTCCTCGAAGAAGTCGTTGTGGACATCGAAGAAGAAGCTGATCCGGGGTGCGAAGTAGTCGATCTCGAGCCCACGCGCTAGCGCCGCCTCCACGTAGGCAAAACCATCGGCCAGCGTAAAGGCGAGCTCCTGCACCGCGGTCGCCCCCGCCTCGCGGATGTGATAGCCGGAGACCGAGATAAAGTTCCACCTTGGGACGTTCTTAGGTCCCCACTCGAAGGTATCGATCACCAGCTTGACGCTGGGCTCCGGCGGGTAGATGAACTCCTTTTGGGCGATGAACTCCTTGAGGATGTCGTTTTGGATCGTGCCGCCGAGCTTCTTCCAATCAAAGCCCTTCTTCTTGGCAAGCGCCAGGTACATCGCCCAGATCGCGTTGGCGGGCGAGTTGATCGTCATCGAGGTGGTGACCTCCTCGAGGTTGATCCCTTCGAAGAGCACCTCCATGTCGGCGAGGCTACTCACGGCCACCCCGCACTTGCCCACCTCCCCCTTGGCGAGCGGGTGGTCGGAGTCGTAGCCCATCAGGGTGGGGAGGTCAAAAGCCACGGAGAGCCCGGTCTGCCCGGCGGCGAGCAGCTTCTTGAAGCGCTCGTTGGTTTGCTCGGCGGTCCCAAACCCGGCGAACATCCGCATCGTCCAGAGCTTGGAGCGGTACATCGAACCGTAGACGCCGCGGGTGTAAGGGTACTCGCCGGGGTAGCCGAGCTTTTTCTCGTAGTCGAAGGGCTCGATGTCCTCGGGGGTGTAAAGGGGATCCGGGGCAATCCCCGAAAGCGTCCGGTGCGCTACCTTGCGCTCCGGCATGCGCTCGGTGCTCTTTTGATAGGTCTCGCGCATCCAGTCGTGCTTTTTGCGCATGGGCCCTCCCTTATGACGTTATTTTACACGGCCGGGAAAAAACCGTTACGAGAGGAGGCGGCGCAGGGCGCGGATACTCAAGAGCCCCTCGAGCTGGGCCTCGGCGTAGCGGAGGAGTGCCTCCACCAACCGGTCGAGCGGCGCCTTCTCCAGCTCGGCGATCGCCTCCTTTCCTGGGCGGGCGCGTACCGCCCGAAGCGCAGCCTCTCCGGCCTCGCCGAGGAAGACCGCGCCCGGTCCCGGTTCCCGGTCGAGCCGCCCCTCGAGCCGGAGGTAGGGCCCCGAACCCGCGGGAGCATAGCCCGCGTGCACCAAGAGGCGAAAACCCGCCCAGACCAGGGGGACGCGGGGATCCTCGGCGTCCCGAACCCCGCGCAAGCCCGAAAGGAGCACCGGGTAGCCCCGGGGAGCGACCTCGGGCGAGACCGCCTTCCAGGCGAGCTCCGCAAGGAAGCCCTGGGCGGCGTAGCGGAGCGGCTCCCGAGCGGCCAGCGCCTCCTTTAGCGCCACCTGGGTCAGGGTGAAAAGATCGCGCCCCGGCCTCCGGTAGACCTGGAAATCCACGCGGTAGAAAAGCCCGATCCGGCCCGAGCGGCCGCCGGGGCGCTGGGCGCTTTTGGCCAGGGCCTCGACCGGCCCCTCCGGGGTGAGGAGGCCCACCACCAGATCGCCGGAGGGTAGGGGCCGACGGCGCAAAACCACCCCCTCGTAGCTGCGGTAGCGATCGCGCACCGCTCCCATTATCGGCTTGCAAACCACGCATGCGGGCTTTAGCCTGACTCCAAAGGAGGGGCGGTGGCGAACTACACGTTGGAAGAAATCCTCGAATGGGTGGTGCTGGGGCTTTTGGTCGCGGTGATTGCCCTGGTGGCCTTTTGGCTCGGGGGATGGCTCTTCGTCCTCCTCGGCAAAATCTTCCTCGCGGTCTCCAAGCTGATCGTCGCGCTGCTTTACTTCCTGGTGCCCGCGCTCCTGGTGGCGGGCATCGTCTACCTGCTGGTGCAATGGCTCTCCCGAAAGGGCTCGAAGGCCGAAGGCTAGGCAAAGCTTTTTCCCTTTGCTAAAGTAGAAACTTAGTGGATCTTTTGGAGCTGATTCGCGCGCGCCGCGCCCGGGAAAGGGGGGCGATCCATAAGGACGCCCCGATCCGGGTGACCCTCGCGTATCCCAACACCTACAAGGTGGGCATGGCCTCGCTCGGCTTCCAGGTGGCCTACAAGCTCATGAACGTCGAACCCGATGTGGTAGCCGAGCGGGTGTTCCTGGAGGAGCTCCCCGGCGAGCTCATCACCTATGAGTCCGGGCGACGGGCGGGCGAGGCGGAGATCTTTGCAGTCTCCATCGCCTACGAGCTCGACCTCACCAACCTCGCGCGGCTTCTCCTGCGGAGCCGGATCGAGCCGCTCCGGACGAAGCGGGACGAGGGCGACCCCTTGGTGATCGTCGGGGGCCCGCTCACCTCCTCCAACCCCTGGCCGCTTACCCCCTTCGCCGACGTGATCCTGATCGGCGACGGGGAAGAGACGATCCCCGCCCTCTTCGAGGCCTACCGGAACGCGGAGAGCAGGGCCGAGTTTTTGGACCTTATCGAGGGACTTCCCGGGGTCTTTCTCCCGGACCGCATGACGCGCGAGCCCCACTTCGCCACCGCGAGGCCGGAAACCCTTCCGGCGGCGGCGCAGTTCGTCACCCCGGACGCCGAGTTCCCGAACACCTTCTTGATTGAGGTAGAGCGGGGTTGCCCCCGCCCCTGCACCTTTTGCCTCGCCCGGGTGATGTACGGGCCGACCCGGAACGTGCCCCTGGACCGGGTGCTTGCCGCGATCCCCGAGGATGTGCCCAAGGTGGGGCTGATCGGCGCCGCCCTCACCGACTACCCGTGGATCAAGGAGCTATCCCGGGCGCTGGTGGAACGGGGCCAGCAGTTCAGCTATTCCTCGATCCGCGCCGATCGGGTGGACCTCGAGCTCGCCGAGCTCATGCGCGCCGGCGGCATGCAGAGCTTCACCTTCGCCGCCGACGGCCCGAGCCAGCGCATCCGGGACCTCTTGAAAAAACAAATCACCACCGAAGACCTCCTTCGCACCGCCAAGATCGCCAAAGAGGCGGGCTTTAAGCGCTTTAAGCTCTACCAGATGATCGGCCTGCCCACCGAGACCGAGGCCGACCTCGAGGAGATGGTGGAGCTCGCCGTCGAGCTCAGCCAGTACGCCCGGCTCGCCCTCACCGTGAGCCCCTTCGTCCCCAAGCGCCACACCCCCCACTTCGCCGATGCCTTCGCCGGGGTGAAGACGATCGAAAAAAGACTCAAGTTCATCGCGAAAAAACTGGGGCGGCACCGGGCCCGCATCGAGCTCCGCTCGGTGAGCGCCCGTTGGGCCTGGGTGGAGGCGGTGATCGCCCGGGGCGGACCCGAGGTCGGGCTTGCCGCTTTGCGGCTTGCTGACCAGGAAAACTATGCCCGGTGGAAGGAAGCCCTCGCCGCCGTAGGCTGGAACGACCCCTTCAACCAGCCGGAGCCGGCGGTACCCGCTCCTCGGGTCAGCGTCGCCCTCTAAGCTTGTGAAACTTGCTTACAATGCGGACATGCGTCTTCTCTTCATCGGCGACGTCACCGCCGATCCGGGCCTACGGGCGGTCCGGCTGCATCTTCCCGACATTCGCGACCGATACCACCTGGTGATCGCGAACGCCGAGAACGCCTCCGGCGGCAAGGGGCTTACCAAGAAGCACTACCGGATGCTTCGGGACGCCGGGGTGGACGCGATCACGCTGGGAAACCACGCCTTCGATAAAAAGGAAATCCTCGAGTTCATCGAAACCGAGCCCATCCTCCGGGCGGCCAACTACCCGCCGGGCGCGCCCGGAAGGGACCGGCTCGTGCTCGAGGCCGGGGGCGAGCGGCTCTTGCTTTTCCAGCTCATGGGACGGGTCTTTTTGGAGCCGAACCTTGACTCCCCCTTTCAGACGGCGGACCGGATCCTCGCGGAAAACGAGGCCGAAAACCGGCTCGTGGACGTGCACGCCGAGGTCACCAGCGAAAAGTACGCCCTTTTTCACTATTTAGACGGCCGGGTGAGCGCCCTTCTCGGAACCCACACCCACGTCCCCACCGCCGACGCCCAAATCAGCGAGCGGGGCACCGCGTTCCTCACCGACGTGGGAATGACCGGGACCTACGACTCGATCATCGGCGGGGAGACCGAGAGCTTCCTCGCCCGCTTCCTCACCGCGCTGCCCCAGCCCTTCCGGGCGGCGAAGGGGCGGGCGAGCCTCTTAGCGGTGGAGCTCGAGCTTGAGGGCGGCCGCGCCACGGCGATCCGCCCCTACCGCTGGGACGAACCCTAGCGGGTAGAATGGCCTACGCATGCCGCGGGTCTACCACGTCTCCGACATCCACGTGGGTTCGAGCCACTTCGTGCCCGAGCTCTTCGAGCGGCTGATCGAGGAGATCAACGCGGACCACCCCGACCTCGTCGTCCTCGCCGGGGACCTCACCGACAAGGGGCTCGGCTACCAGTACGCCGAGGCCAAGGCCTGGATCGACCGGATCGAGGCGCCGATCCTGGTCACCCCGGGCAACCACGACTCGCGAAACGTGGGGTACGTCCACTTCGAGGAGCTCTTCGGCCCCCGCTACCGCACCCTCCGGCTCCCTGGGGTCTACTTCGTGGCCGCCGACTCCTCCGAGCCCGACCTCGACGAGGGCCGGATCGGGCGCACCATCTACCCCTGGCTGGAGGAGGCGCTCGCCCACGCCGACGAAGGGGCGCTGAAGGTCTTCGTCACCCACCACCACCTGCTCCCCGTGCCGGGGGCCGGGCGGGAGCGGAACATCCTGCAAGACGCCGGGGACCTCCTCAAGCTCCTCGTGGACCACGGGGTGGACCTGGTGCTCACCGGGCACAAGCACGTCCCCTGGGTCTGGCGGTTCGAGGGGATGCTGATCGTGAACGCGGGCACCGCCACCACCAACCGGGTGCGCGGCAAGGGGCTCCCGAGCTACGCGGTGCTCGAGCTCGAGCCCGCCCGCATCACCGTCCGCCAGCGCTACTACGGCGAGCGCCCCGAAGACGTCTTCGTCCACGTGCCCCGCCTCGCCCGGGAGGTGATGCACCCGTGAACTGCCGCGCCCTGCCCCGGGTTGGGCTCTTCGTCGACACCCAAAACCTCTACCACTCCGCCAAGGAGAACTACGGCGCCAATATCAACTTCGAAAGCCTCCTCAAGTTCGCCACCGAGGGCCGCGAGCTCGTCCACGCCATCGCCTACGTGGTCGAGCGCGAGGGGGACACCTCCGCCTGGCCCTTCATCTACAAGCTCTCGACAATCGGCTACCGCGTCCGCCGGATGACCCTTCAGGTCCACCACACCACCGACGACGGCAAGCCGATCTACGAGGGGAACTGGGACATGGGGATCGCCGCCGACATGGTGCGGCTGATGGACCACCTCGACGTGGTCGTGCTCGGGAGCGGCGACGGCGACTTCGTGGACATCCTGGAAGTCCTCATGGACCGGGGTATCCGGGTCGAGGTGGTGGCCTTTCGGGAGACCACGGCGCAAAAGCTCATCGACGCGGTGGACCGCTTCACCCCCCTGCCTGAGATCCCCAACCCCTTCATGCCGCAAAAAGAGAGAAACGGCACCTCCCCCGAGCGCTGAGCGAAAAGCAACATTTACGCCCAGTTAACGCCTTCGCTCTACGCTCCGGGTCGGAGGTGAAAGAATGAAACGCGCCCTGTTCCTTATCCCGCTTGCCTTGGTTTTTTCAGCCTGCGGCCCCCTCCCCGTTACGGTGGACCTCTTGCCCGCACTGCGGGACGCGGGGCTCGACCAGCAAGCCTTCCACCGCGCCCTGGACGTTCCGCAAAACACCGACCTCAGCACGATCGGAAACCTCGCCCTGAACCTTCCGAGCGACGACGGCCTCACCGTCGAGTTTCCCGCGCCCAACCTGCCGGCGAGCCCGGCAAGCCTGGTGCTCGACTTCAAGGCCCGGGTAAACTACAACTTCGACTGCGTGAGCGGGCTCGGGGGCACCCTCCGGGCCACCGGCTACCTGGCGCCCGAACCCCCGCCCTGGGACGCGCCGCTAAGTGGTCTCGCCACCGAGATCACGCTCGAGCCCTCGGGTGGCTTCGTCCTCGAAGGCCGCGCCGCGCTCGACCGGGACCAGATCCAAGCGATCCTCTCGGGCCAGGCCACCTTGGGAATCCGGATCGAGCTCGAAGGGCTCACCGGCCAGACCGAAAACTGCACTCCGACGGTTTCGGGAAGCTACGAGATCGAGCGCGCGGTGATTGAAGCGCGCTTCCTCTAACCGCCCCACCTCCCGGTCTCCAGGGGGCGGCGGCCGGGCCGCCCCCTGGGGGCTTTTAGCGGCGATCCAGGAGCAAGCCTTCGGGAAGCTCGGGGCGCGCCACGACCCGGTCGGGCCGGATACCGGTACGGGCCCGCACCGCCTCCGCCACCCCCTCGGGCACCGCCTCGGCCACCACCTCGAGCACGAACGCGTCGGTCCCCGAGGGCTTCCGCTCCACCACCACCCGGTAGCGCTCGATCCCAAAGGCCCGGAGCACGCTCGCAAGCTCCGAGGGGTAGAGCTTCACCCCCTTGACCTTGACCATCCCATCCACCCGGCCGACCACGCCGTGGGGGAGCACCACCCGCCCGGCTCGCCTGCCCCCGTAAACCGCGAGGTCGCCGGTGCGGAAGCGGACCATCGGCATCAGGGTGCGGGAAAGGGCGGTGACCACGAGCTCGCCCCGCTCCCCCTCGGCCACCGGCTGGAGGGTTTCGGGGTCCAAAACCTCGAGCACCGCCATCCACGGAAGCTCCAAAAGCCCCGCCTGCTCCGGCCCCTCCCCTGCCACCAGGCCGAGCTCGGAGGTGCCGAAGACGTCGAAGGCTTTGGCACCGAGCGCGGCCTCGACCCGCTCCCTAAGCCCCGCCACCGAGGTAAAGGGCTCCCCCGCCCCGAGCATCCAGCGCACCCGGAGCCCCGCCTCGGCGAGCCGGAGGGCGAACGAGGGGTTGGTCACGAGCCCCGCTGCCCCGCTTCTCCTTGCGAGCTCCACCGCCCGCTCGGCCTCGCCCGGGCCGTGGGGTAAAACCCCCACCCCCGCCTCGACAAGGCCCTGGGTGAAGAGCCATCCGCCGGCGAAAACGTGGTAGCCGAAGGTAACGAGGGCCACGCCCCCGAGCCCGAGCTCCCGGAAGTAGGCCGCGGTCCCCTCGGCCTGAAGCCTGAGATCCTCGGCCGAGAGGTACTCCGGCATCCAGCCGAGCGCCGGGCTTGGGGTGAAGTGAACGAGTGCCGTGCCCTCGGGTGCTCTCGGGTTTTCCGCCAGGTACATAAGCCAGTCCTCGCGGGTGGTGGGGGGGAGCTCGGCGAGGTCGGAAAGGGTAAAGCGCTCGGGATCCAGGCCGCGAAACCGATCGGCGTAGACAGGGTGGCGCCTAGCGGCCAAAAGCACTCGGCGAAGCCGGTCTTCCCGGTTCAACGAAACCCCCTTACGGGGAGTCTAACCCAAGGGGCTAGCCCTCGTCGCGCCCCGCCTTTAAAACCGCGAGGAAGGCTTCCTGGGGCACCTCGACCTGTCCGATCGCCTTGAGGCGCTTCTTACCCTCCTTTTGGCGCTCGAGGAGCTTCTTCTTGCGGGTGACGTCGCCGCCGTAGCACTTGGCGAGGACGTCCTTCCGGAGGGCCTTCACCGTAGCCCGGGCGATCACCTTGGTACCGATCGCGGCCTGCACCGCCACCGGGAAGAGCTGCCTCGGGATCACCTCGGCGAGCTTGTCCACCACCTGGCGGGCAACGCGGTAGGCCTTCTCGCGGTGGGCGATGAAGGCGAGCGCGTCCACCTTCTGGCCGTGGACCAGGATGTCCACCTTGACGAGGTCCCCGGGCCGGTAGCCGATCTGCTCGTAGTCCATGCTGGCGTAGCCGCGGGAGATCGATTTCAGCCGGTCGTGGAAGTCGTAGAGGATTTCGCCGAAGGGGACCTCGTAGACGAGCTCGACCCGCTTGCCGTGGTAGCGCATGTCGAGCATCTTGCCCCGCTTCTCCTGGAGGAGTTGCATGATGGGGCCGACGTAGTCCTCCGGGGTGTAGACCGAAAGACGCACGTAGGGCTCGAGCACCGCCTCGATCTTGGTGGGCTCGGGGAGCTCGGAGGGGTTATGCACCTCGATCTCGCTCCCGTCCTTGAGCTTCACTCGGTAGACCACGTTGGGGGCGGTGGCGATGAGCTCGAGGCCGAACTCGCGCTCGAGCCGCTCCTGCACGATCTCGGCGTGGAGAAGCCCCAGAAAGCCCACCCGGAAACCAAACCCGAGCGCCTCCGAGCTCTCGGGCTCGAAGGTGAGGGCGGCGTCGTTGAGCTTGAGCTTTTCGAGCGCGTCCCGAAGGCGGTTGTATTCCTGGTTATCCACCGGGAAAAGCCCGGCGAAGACCACCGGCTTCGCCGGCTTGAAGCCGGGGTAGGGAGCGTCGGTGGGGCGGTCGGCGTGGGTGATGGTGTCGCCCACCTGGGCGTCCCCGATCTCGCGGATCCCCGCCATCAGCCAGCCCACCTCCCCCACCGAGAGCGCCTCGGTATCCTCGATCGCCCCGGGGCGGAAGACCCCGACCCGGGTGACCTCGTAGTCCTTGCCGGTGGACCAGATGCGGATCCGCTCGCCGGGTCGCACCGTGCCCTCGAAGACCCGGAGGTAGGGAACCACGCCCTGGTACTTGTCGTAGACCGAGTCGAAGATAAGCGCCTTGAGGGGCGCGCCCGGGTCCCCCTTGGGGGGAGGGATGCGGGAAACGATCGCCTCCAGAATCTCCGGCACCCCCTCCCCGGTCTTGCCGGAGGCGAAGATCACCTCGTCGGCGGGGATGCCAAAGGTCTCCTCGATCTCGAGCGCCACCTCCTCCGGCCTTGCGCTCGGGAGGTCGATCTTGTTGACCACCGGGATGATCGCGTGGTCGTGCTCTAAGGCTAGAAAGAAGTTCGCGATGGTCTGGGCCTCGATCCCCTGGGAGGCGTCGACGACGAGGAGCACCCCCTCCACCGCCGCCAGCGCCCGGCTCACCTCGTAGTGGAAGTCCACGTGGCCGGGGGTGTCGATCAGGTTGAAGACGTAGGTCTTGCCGTCCCTCGCCTGGTAGTTCAGTCGGACCGCCGCCGCCTTGATGGTGATGCCGCGCTCGCGCTCGAGGTCGAGCTGGTCCAGGTACTGCGCGCGCATCTCCCGCTCGCTCACCGCCCGGGTGAGCTCGAGGATGCGGTCCGCCAACGTGGACTTGCCGTGGTCCACGTGGGCGATGATGGAGAAGTTGCGGATCAGGCGCGGATCGGTCACGCCCTTAAGTTTAGCCGGCCGCCGCCCGGGGCCCAAAGCGGTAGCATGGGGGCGATGCGCGCGCCCACCCGGCTCCGCTACCAGCTCAAGTACGCCGGCATGCCGGCGGGCGAGGAGACCCTCACCCTGGAAAAGAAGGGCGAGGGCTACCGGATGCGGCTCGTGGCCGACGTCGCCCTCCCCCTGCCCAAGACCCGCCAGGAGTGGGAGAGCGTGATGGACGCACGCGGCATCCCCCTCCGCTATGTGGAGCGGGTCGAGGGACGGGGGACGCGGGTCCTTGACCTCGAGTTCCTGCGCGACGAGGGCGTGGTGGTCGGAAAGGACCTGGTGCTCCCCTACGTGGTCGACTACCACGACCCCCTCTCGCTCATCCTCAAGCTGGGCAGGAGCGAAGAAGCGACCCTTACCCTCCCGATGGTGGGCGGTCGGGTCCACGCTACCCGACTCCCCGACACCGAGCTCGCCTTTCCCTGGGGCCAGGTGCCGGTCAAGGTCTACCGGCTGAGGCCCGGGGTGAGCTACGTCTACTACGACCGGGAAGGCAGGCCGGTGAAGTTCGTGCAAAAACTCGGGCAGCATCTTTTCGAAGCAGTCCTTCTCGAGGCCTTCGAAGGCGAAACCGAATCCGAGCGCCGGCCTGGCCGCAAGCGGCGCAGGAGGAAACGATGAAGCGCTACCGACCGGAAGAGGTGCGGGCGCGTTTCGCGACCCGCCGGCTCCACTTCGAGGGAACGCCCGAGCTTAAAAGCGCGCTCGCCGAGCTCTTCGGCGAGCCCCTCTCCCCCGCCGAGGCGGTGCGAAGGATCGTCGCCGAGGTGCGGGAAAAGGGCGACGTCGCGCTGAACGCCTGGAGCCTGAGGCTCGACGGGCAGGAGGTCTACGAGGTCCCGAAGAAGCTCTGGCGCGAGGCCTACGACGAGCTTCCCCGCGAGCTCCGGGAGGCGCTCGAGGAAGCCCGGGTGCGCGTCAAAGCCTTTTACCAGCAAGAACCCAAAGGCGGCTTCCTCGAAGCCGGCCCGGACGGCGTCTTGGGTCAGCTGGTGCGGCCACTTTCCCGGGTCGGGGTCTACGTCCCCGGGGGCACCGCGCCGCTGCTTTCCACCGTGCTGATGACGGTGGTACCGGCAAGGGTGGCCGGGGTCGGTGAGATCGTCGTGGCCACGCCCCCCAAACCCCACCCCGCGATCCTCGCCGCCGCCTGGGCCGCGGGCGCCGACCGGCTTTTCGCCATGGGCGGGGCCCAGGCGATCGCCGCCCTCGCCTACGGCACCGAGCGCGTCCCCAGGGTGGACAAGATCGTGGGGCCGGGGAACCTTTTCGTGACCCTCGCCAAGAAGGAGGTCTACGGCGACGTAGGGATCGAGGGCCTGGCCGGTCCTACCGAGACCCTGATCGTCGCCGACGAGAGCGCGAACCCCGAGCTCGTCGCCGCCGACCTCCTCGCTCAGGCGGAGCACGACCGGCTCGCCGAGCCCTGGCTCGTGACCCCGAGCGAGGCCCTCGCGGACGCGGTGGAAGCGGCGCTCGAGCGCCAGCTTGCGGACCTACCCCGCGAAGAGGTGGCAAGGCGCGCGCTCGCCAACGGCGGCATCGTGCTGGCTGGGGACCTCGAGGAAGCGCTCGAGCTCGCAAACCTCTACGCCCCCGAGCACCTCTGCCTCTCGGTGGCGGACCCCTACCGCTACCTCGGCCAGGTGCAGAACGCGGGCGGGGTCTTTTTGGGCGAGCACTCGGGCGAAGCGCTCGGCGACTACATCGCGGGGCCGAGCCACGTCATGCCCACCTCGGGCACCGCCCGCTACTCAGCGGCGCTCGCGGTGCGGGACTTCTTGAAGGCGATCCCGGTGGTGGGCCTCTCCCCGGAAGCGGCGAAGAGGCTCGCAGGCCCCGCCGCCCTGCTCGCCCGGGCGGAAGGGCTCGAAGCGCACGCGAGAGCGCTGGAGAAAAGGCGTATGTAGTGCGTAGTCGTTTGCTCGACTACGCACCACGCACCCGCTACAACTTGTACCCAAAACGCCTCAAAAGCTCCTTCCGTGCTTTCTCGTGCGCTTCGTCCTCGACCCCAAGCGGCGTGAGGCCGTCGAGGACACCGAGAACGCCGCGCTGCTCACCTTCTTCAACCACCACGACCTTCAGGGGATTCGCGGTGGCGGCAAAGAGCGTCACCACCTCGGGGACCTGCCTGAGGTAAGGGAGCACGTTAATGGGAAAGACCCCGGGCCCGAGCATCACGATGAAGAAGTGCCCCGCTCCCACCGCGAGGGCGTTTTTCACCGCGAGCTCGACGAGCTTTGGATCCGTGCCCGAGCGGCGCACCCGGCGCTCTTGGCTCGCCTCGTTGAAGGCGAGGCCGAACTTGATGCCGGGCACCGCGTTCACCATCGCCTCGTGCACGTCCTCCACCGTCTTAATGAAGTGGGCGTGGCCGAGGATGACGTTCACCTCTTCGGGCTTTTCGATCGGCACCAGCTTTAGTTCCATAACCCCCATTCTAGGCTCGGGGCGGGCCGGGTAGGATGAAGCCATGGACCTTTTGGAGAAGGCGGTCGCCGGGGAGAGGCTCAGCCTTGAGGAGATCGAGGCGCTTTTTTCCTACCCCCTCCCCGAGCTCGCCGCCGCCGCCCACGCGCGCAGGCTCGCGGTCACCGATCCCGAGATCGTCACTTACCTGATCGACCGCAACATCAACTACACCAACGTCTGTACCGTGGGCTGCCCCTACTGCGCCTTCTGGCGGAGCAAGAACCACCCCGAGGCCTACGTGCAGAGCTTCGAGGAGATCTCGCAAAGGGTGACCGAGCTCGAAGCGGTGGGCGGCAAGCGCATCCTTCTCCAGGGCGGCGTCCACCCCGAACTCCCCCTCTCCTGGTACGAGGAGATGCTCCGCTACTTAAAACGCCACCACCCCAAGGTCCGCATCGACGCCTTCAGCCCGGAGGAGATCCTGGGCCTGGAGCG
>Ga0256833_1002119_pt1 | contig 14242 bp, 20 predicted proteins | sample 356284metaG_FD_190535 | JGI IMG/M metagenome (GOLD analysis project Ga0256833, IMG submission 190535) | Hydrothermal vent microbial communities from Mid Atlantic Ridge, Atlantic Ocean - 356-284 | ecosystem: Environmental > Aquatic > Marine > Hydrothermal vents | place: Atlantic Ocean: Mid...
CTCTATACTTCTTAAAGAATAGTCCTATTGACAGAATCTTCTCCATCGTTTCCCTACTTATGGTTAAGGGAACTACAGCACTGAGCTTGATCTCTTTCAACGCGGATCCCTGTTGTAGGCTCTGGAACAGGCTTACTTATTAAGTTCGAAGCCTAATCCCGACCCCGTTCTATTTCGTAACTTTATGTAGTACGTCAACAAATATATATGTTGGAGGTGAGGCATACGGCAAAAAACAAGGTACGGATAGCTCATGTAGGACCCCCAGAGGATGTTGTTTACGAAGATGACTATATGGTCATAGACAGAGCACCAACAGATGAGGAGCTGAAGAAGATACTGAAGGAGATAATCCGGGAGAAAGGTAGGCCAGTAACATGGGACGAGTTGAGGAGAGAGCTAAGCGGAATTGCTGGAGAGGATCGACTGAGGAGAGTTCTGACCGACATGATATGGGCTGATGAAGTGGTGGAGATGATAGACGGTAGCTTTGGCCTACCAGGCATGGAGACCATATATGTGCCGAGGCAGATAAAGAAGCGTGTTAGGCCACTAGTACCGCCTAAGTTTAGGGAAAGATGGGGTGACCTAATCGATACGTACGGAAGTATAAGGGCCGCCATAAGAGCACTCGCCCGGGGAAGGGTGAAGATTGCGAAAAGGGAGAAAAAGGTTGTGGCGTACCGCTGAGGGGATGGCGCTAATTGGGTGCGGACGTCTGCTCGGAGAGAATAGTGCGCATAGAGAAGGCTGGGGGTACCTACCTCATAACGACCGATAAGGGCGCTACTGCATTCATACCAATTGACAAGATATGTGACCTCGTGAAGAGATTCGGTCTCTGCTTACCCAAGGACTCTCCTGTAAAGTGTAACTGATTTTTTCTCTTAATAACGCCATATTACTCAGGTGTTCGCTTTTGTGGAAGTCGCTGGGGTTGCCCGAGGGCTTCATAAAGTATATTTTCTACGAGAGGGTCGACGCCATACGCTCCATGATTAGCGGAAAATCAACTGATAAGGAGATTTACTTGGCGTTCACAAGGACCTCTCCCGTCGTGATAACCTATGGTCCAGCAGGGCTCTCTGGCTCCGTCAAGATGGTGGGCTTCATCCCCAGGAAGGAGTACCTTGGTGAGTCTCTCAATGAACTAAGGAGTATTAGGGAAAGGTCGACGGGCAGGGGATTCAGAGGAATAATAAATGACTTCTTGAGGATCGCGTATGACGAGGAAAGGATAGATTTCACCGCCCTAGGGGGCTTGGAGTTGGCGATGAAACATAGCTGGATCAACATAAGGGAGACTCATAAGGCAACCCTCCTATTCTTCACGCCCCCAATAACGTCCTACGAGGTCAGGTGCTCTGTAGAGATCCATGAGGACGGGCCGGTGTGGGAGTACCTGAACCTAATGCACGACGTCTTCCACAGGGTCCCGGGCGAGCCGCCGGGCAAGCACCCTGCTTACGTGTTCAGGTTCGAGGAGATATACGATAACTCAGCGACGAGGAAGGGATTCGGTAGGCTTATATGGAGGAGGTCAGAGACCGCCTGATAACTCGATCACTACGCCGGTCAGGTGCCGCGCTTCCCTAATCACCCAGGACACAGTCCTCGCTACCTCCTCCGGCTCTATGGGTCTGCCTAAGGGCGCTTCCGAGGCCTCTCTCAGGTGGGACTCCCTCATTCTTCCTGACCTCACCCACCCCGGAGCGATCCCCACTACCCTCACTCCTGGCCCCAGCTCCTTAGCCAGCCATGCCACGGCGTAGTCAAGGCCGGCCTTGCTCACTAAGTAAGCTAGTGAGGGCCTCAGGCTCCTGTACAGCCATGGCCTCCTCCTAGCGATCACGTCCGTAAGCACCACAATCACTCCATTATCCATCGCTGCCCCGAGCCTTGATGCTATCACTAGATGTGAGATTAGGTTGATCCTCAAGATCCGTTCGAGGTCCTCCGTACTGACTCCCTCGACACTGCCTTCCTCATAAACGCCGTGTGACAGCACTACTGCCCAGGGAGGCCCCCACTCACTGAGGACGAGGTTCACAAACTCCACAGCGTCCTTGCTGAAGTCGTAGGAGAGGGTGGCGAAGGCGTTGACCCCCTTAAGACCCCTCCCAGCCCTTCCCACGTGGGCTATGACGTCGAAGTGCTTGCTCAGCTCAGCAACTATGGCGGAACCTATGAGGCCCCCAGCACCAGTTACTAGCGCCTTAAGCCTCCCGGGCAAGGCCCTCGATCACCCTCGCAAGGATTAGGCCGTAGAGGGGAGCGGTCAGCGGGTCTGTCCTGATCCTTAGCTCAGCGAACTTCGTCGCGGCTGTGAGGGAGAGAGACTTGATGTGCTTTAAGGAGTACTCCTCGACGTCGGTCTGAACGACCAGCACCCTATTGATGAAGCGCACGACCTCCGACACTGCGGAGGGCCTGACCAATAATCTCCTGGCCCCCAGGCTCCTCGAGTAAGCCAGTGCCTCAGCAACTGCCCACAGGGTGGGGGTGGCGGTCACTATGTACGGCTCGCGGACGAATGACGCCAGCCTGCCCAATACCCTCTCGTAATGCGATATGAGGTCGTCAACGACTTCCTCGAGGGTTAGGGCCTCCTCTGAGACCCTGGAACGCCTGACCTCAGGCCCCTTCCCGGCCCCGGAACCCGCCAGCGCTATGGATACGAGTGAAGCGAGAAGCCACGGTCCCTCACTCGGCCCGAGATCGATGAATGAGACGTTCTCGAGCTTCGCCCGTATGACCTCCGGTAACGGGGTCGGTGCCGCTACCGCTATCCTGTGACCGGTCCACCTGAGCTGGTCCAGGAGTATGTTTAGCTCGGTTAAACCCGCCGGTGACACGAACACTATGACTGGCTTCTCCCTCCCCTCGTCGTATGGTGCTACATAGTAGTTCAGCATGAGGTCGTCCACGGCGACGGCGTTAATGCCTAGGCTACTCATCACTGACGCCGCGTACGTTGATTGCCCGACATACGGGCCAGCAGACGTGACTATCACTGATGTGACGTCCCGGAGGAAGGACTTTAGAGTCTCGGCCGCTTCTTTCCCCCTCCTTACCGCCTCCCGAACCCAGGCCCTTAATCCCTTCATATGAGGGCCTCCCTTAGGGCCTCTTCGCACCCGCACCCGGGCCTCTCCCCAGGCTTGGGTATCTTGGGTATCACGAGTCTCAGGAGCTTCTTAGCCTTCTCAACATTCTCCGCCATGACCTTGGCGACCTCCTCAGCCGTCACCGGCTTCTCGGCCCACACGTCGTAGTCCGTCACCATGGCTATGGTGGCGTAGTGTATCTGGGCCTCCCTAGCGAGCACGACCTCCGGAACCAGGGTCATCCCGATTATGTCGGCCCCGAACATCCTCCACAGCCTTGACTCGGCCCTGGTCGAGAACCTCGGCCCCTCGATACATACGTAGGTACCGCTCCCGTGGTACCTTATCCCGGCCTCCTTAGCTGCCTCGGTGAGGAGCTTCCTCAGTGTCGGGCAGAACGGGTCAGCCATGCTCACATGCGCTACCACAGGGCCCTCGAAGAACGTGTACTCCCTTTTCTTGGTCATGTCTATGAACTGGTCCGGGAAGACTATGTCGCCGGGCCTGTAGTCCTCCCTAAGTGAGCCGACTGCACTGACTGCTATGACCCACCTCACACCGAGGGATTTCAAGGCCCAGATGTTGGCCCTGTAGTTTATCTTGTGCGGCGGTATCTTGTGTCCTCGTCCGTGCCTCGGTATGAACGCCACCCTCCTGCCCTCAAGGGTGCCCACGATGACGTTGTCGGAGGGCCTGCCGTAGGGCGTGTATATCTTGAACTCCCTCGCATCCCTCACTATCTCCGGGTCGTAGAGGCCTGAACCGCCGATGATCCCTATCTCAGCCCTCGCCTCCCTGGGAATAGGTGCGAGCAATCGTCCCACCGCTTAGGTTATGAGCCACTGCCTAAATCAGTAATGGTGCCCCGGAGACTTGGTAGAGACAGCAATAGTGCCTCTCAGGTGGGGTGCGGTAGCGCACTACTTCGGCACAGTGCTGGCCCTAATAGGCCCCGTTTCAGCACTCCCCGCGCTCTTCGGCATATGGGACGGGACTGCCCCACCCTTCGTCGTTGGTGCTGCCCTCACCCTCATCATCGGTCTGCTTCTCATGAAGGCTGAGGCGGAGGGTATGGGTTTCAAGGAGGCTATGGCCGTTGCTGCCCTAACCTTCCTCTACCCCGCCATCCTCCTGGGTACGGAGATATGGGCGCTCGGTTACCCTGCGATTGACTCCTTCTTCGAGGGCGTCTCGGCCATAACTACGACGGGGTTAACGACGTTCTCCCCGGACGAGATATCTCCATCGATACACTTCGCGAGGTCGCTCTACCAGTGGGTTGGGGGGATAGGCTTTGCCGTATTCGTTATACTCTTCCTAACGAGGCCCGGAACAGCGGCGCACAGACTCCTAACGGTGCATATCTCCGACAAGGTTTCCCCAACGGCGAGGAAGAGCGTGATGCTCCTCACAGGCATATACGTGGGCATAACCGCGGTGTCGGGGCTTCTCTACCTCCTCAGCGGCGAAGCCCCTTACGATGCACTCATCCACGCGCTAACAACGGCATCAACTGGAGGGTTCTCAACACATCCCCTGCTTCCTCCCGGTGCTGTGCCGGCGGCGATCGTTATGATGGCCATTAGTGCACAGTCATACACAACCTACTATAGGGCCTTAGCTAAGAAAGACCTGGCAGTTCTCATGAGGGATTATCAGCTCATCTCATTCGTTATAGTGATAATAGCCACAGCGCTCATACTTCTAGCATCAGGCTGGGGCATCTCCCCGGGCAATGCATTCCTGGTTGCGTCATCAGCCGCATCAACAACCGGGTACTCGAGCGTTGATATCTCTCGTTCGCCTGATTCCGCCAAGTTCCTCCTCTCAGCAGTAATGCTTGTTGGGGCATCCCTTGGCTCCACAGGCGGGGGCTTCAAGCAGCTCCGCTTAATCATCGTTGTGAAGGGGCTGAAGCGCTCGATTATCAGGTATCTCCTCCCCAAGCACGCCGTCAAACCTGTAAGGCTCGGTGGTCAGGTCATTGATGAGGAGGAGATAGGCTTTGCTATGACCCTAGTCCTCGTATATGTAATCATAGTTTTCGTATCAGCGCTGGCGTTCACCCTCCACGGCTACAGCTTGAGCGACTCACTCTTCGAGACGAGCTCGGCCCTCGCCACGACGGGATTGTCTGCTGGCCTAACATCGCCTAACTTACCAGGCGCTCTAAAGCTGGTCTTGATGGTCGACATGTTACTGGGGAGGCTCGAAGTATTCCCATATCTAGCGCTGCTCCATCCGAGGAACTATTTGAGGCGATAGGGATATTTAGTTGGTTAAGCCGGAGGTTTACGGGTTATTCTTGAGGGTCAGACTCTACGGGATACTGAAGGACATAGTAGGGCCGGAGGTCAAGATCGGTACTGACAAGCCCCTCACGGTTCGGGAGCTTCTAGCATTGCTCAACGACATGAGCGGCGGGGGCCTAGGAGAGTGGCTAGATAAGGTGCGGGTAGCAGTGAACGGCGAGGTCGTTGAATCCGATGAAGCCATCATAAGACCGGGTGACGACGTAGCACTGCTACCGCCGTCTGCCGGTGGTTGAGTTGAGGAGGGTTCTCGTAGGTATAGTGCGTGAGGAGGTCGACGTAGGCAGGATCGTGGAGGGGTTCAAGCCCCTCGGTAAGGAGGGTTACGGAGCCATAGTGATCTTCGTGGGGGTCGTGAAAGGGGTCGTCGACGGTCTGGGCGTTGAGGAGCTCAGGTACGAGGCATACGAGGAACTCGCCGAGAAGGTGCTCGCGAGGATAGCTGAGGAGGAGATGAGGAAGCACGAACTAGGAGCCGTGGCGATATACCACAGGGTGGGGGATCTTAGGCCGGGTGACACGACGGTCTACATAGTCGTCGCTGCTAGGGGGAGGAGGGAAGGCTTCGCCGCCGCTGCGGAGATACTTGACAGGGTGAAGCATGAGGCACCGGTTTATAAGCTCGAGGTACGTGAAGACGGCGAGTTCTGGGTCATAGGTGACGGTGAGAGGGTGCCGAGGCCTCCTAGGCCCCGCGGCCCTTGACCTTCCTCACGACCCTGATGAACTCTATCTTCGTGTTGGGGTATTGGCCGGCCTCGTCCTTCTCGTACTTCTTCACCACATCCCAGATGTTCAGGAGCGCTGCCGCCACGGCGGTCAATGCCTCCATCTCCACACCGGTCTTGGCTGTCGTCACAACCTCTACCCTGGCTAACACGCCGTCTTCACGGACATCGAATTCCGGCTTCACGGAGGTTATCGGTATGTTGTGTGCGAGCATCACTATGTGAGGTGTGTTCTTCACGGCCATTACCGCCGCTAGGGCCGCTATGCTCAGGGGGTCACCCTTCTCCACCTCCCCCCGCCTTATCCTCTCTACGGTCTCTCTCCTAAGCTTGATGAAGCCCTCTGCAACCGCCACCCTGATCACGTCCGGTTTATGGGTGATGTCAACCATCCGCGGGGTTCTCTGCACCCGTCCTCACCCCAAATTCCTTAGTAGGGATCTTCTTGAAGAACGGTTCCCTCGCATCGACGGCTTTCCGGAACACCTTTATTAGTGCGTCCCTGTCCCTCGCCTTGATCGCTGGGAGTGCGTCTATGTAGTCCTGCCTGTATATGCATGTCTTGAATCTCCCGTCGGGCGTCATCCTTATCCTGGTGCAGGCGGCACACAGTTCGGGGTTGCCGTAGCCCTTAATCACGTAGACCGAGATCCCTTCGGGCATTCTGTACACTGTCCTGTTCTGGAAGGGTAGTCTCTCAACCCTCACCGCCTTCTCGGCGAGCCACTCCTCTATTGGGGCGACGTCCGCGTGGAGCCTCTTCCACTCATGGAACCCCATCCCTATCGGTATGAGTTCGATTAGGTTGATGTCGGCCCCAACCTTTATGGCGAACCTGACAAGATCCTGTAGCTCTCTCGAGTTATGCTTTAGGATGACGACGTCGAACTTTATGGGTAGTCCGGCATCGACGGCTGCCCTAACACCCTCAAGTACCTGCTCGAGCCTACCCCTGGTTATTTCTCTGAACACTGAAGGGTTGAGGGAATGGAGGCTTATGTTAAGCCTAGCAAGACCGGCCTCCGCGAGGCCTGAGGCGAAGTGCTTTAGGAGAGAGCCGTTTGTCACCATAGATACCTCTGCGTGCGGGGATATCGCCCTAACTATCTCAACTATGTCCCCCCGAACAAGTGGCTCCCCACCAGTGAGTTTGACGTACTTCACGCCGACGCTCGATAGCACCTCGGTGAGGAACCCTATCTCATCTGGGCTCATCTCGTACTCTGGTGACTTAAGTATCCCTTCCCTATGGCAGAATATGCAGTCGTGGTTGCACCTATTTGTGACGCTGAGCCTTAGGTGCGTGACCGGTCTACCGAATCGATCGACAAAGGGCCCTATCTTAGGCACCAAGACCTGATCGTGTCAAATCGTATTAATTGTTTCCTCACCCTACGTGATGGTGTCATCGAGTGCGCGTGATCGTAGCAGGCGGAGGCGCGACGGGGAAAGCGATAGCGGAGGCCCTGATCAGTGAGGGTCACGAGGTCGTGATCATAGAGAAGGATAAGGTGGTTGCCGATGCTCTTGCCTCAGAGCTGGACTGCTCGGTGATACACGGCGACGCCGCGTCGCCCGAGACGATCAAGGAGGCGGGCGTCGAGCACGCTGACGCCGTCGTAGCGGCGACAGGGAGCGACAGGGACAATATCGTGGCGGCCCTGGTGGCGAGGCACTTGGGCGCTAAGAACGTGATAGTTGTTCTGGAGGACGACACATACGCCGACGCATTACAGGCTCTCGGCGTCGATAAGGTCATAATACCGCAGAAGCTGGCGGCGATCCAGACAATAGCCCTCCTCTTTGAGGAGGTTAGCCTCAACTTGAGCGACCTCCTGAGGCATGGAGCGAGATTCTTTATAGTGCCTGCGGGCGAGGAACTCGACGGGTTGAAAGTCTCTGACCTCACGGTCGAGGGTGTATCCCTGGTCGCCGGTATTTATAGAGGCAAGGAATTCGTGATACCTACCGAGGACACACAGATAAAGAAAGGAGACGAGGTACTCATAGTGACTAAGGAGGGGATGCTCGCCGACGTACTCAAGAAACTGGACAAGTTAACCAAGCACGGACATGGTTAGGCCTCAGAGCACTCACAAGAGCAGTCACTGATCTCGCACTCAAGACCACCGCTCTCAACACACTCCTCAGCAGCCGACGAAGCCTCCTCAACAGAACCAGCTACGATCTCAACTTCGCAATCACATCGACAGATGAACTTCATTCTACAACCACCATACATATCCTCCGTAGATGCTGTTTTAGGTTTATTACGTAGCTATATGCGATTTAAACCAGTCAATCATAGGTAGTCAGCTCATCCTCTGGAGCGTTTCGATAAATGATGGTTAGGTATGGTGAAGATAAGGCCCTTAATAATCGTGGTGCTATTGCTGAAAACCTAGCAACGTATGGTGCGGGGGGTGGGATTCGAACCCACGCAGGCCTACGCCATCGGGGCCTAAGCCCGACCCCTTTGACCTGGCTCGGGCACCCCCGCGCCGTAAGTGTCTATGCTGGGGGTGTTATAGGTTTAATCTCGCCTTGGCACAGCGTGCCAAGGGTAAAAATAGGTGTTTGTTACTCTTTCTCGGGTAGCAGTTTGTCTTGAAGGTAGCGGAGCGAGAAGCTGGAGAAGCTATACAGGATCTTCCCCTGGCCCGAGGAGGTAGGGAGCGAGAGGCTAGCTGATAGGTTAAGAGAGGCCAGGCGGCACTTCGAAATACTCGTCACCCACCCTTGGGTGAAGGAGGCTGTTAGGGGCGCTGAGGCAACTATTGTGGATGTGTGCGGTGGGGTCGGCGTTGGCGGGGTGGCGCTTGCCTTGGTGCTTCGGGGCATGGGAATAGGAATAAGTATCAGGCTCGTCGTGGTCGACCTCCGGAGGACGGCACTGGAGAGAGCGAAGGAACTCAGCGGGGAGGTACTCGGCTCCGAGGCAGAGGTCGTTGAGGCGGACGCTACCGAGGTTCACAAGCATATCTCTGGCGCCAGCATGGCCCTGATGTTCGGTTACACATCACCTCACTTCTGCCCCTACGAACTCCTCCGACTAACGACTAGCGTGGCAGCCTCGCTGAAATCCTCTGGAGTGTTTGTGCTAGAGGAGCACGACAGGTTCGGCGACATACTGATGAGGATAGGGTACAGGTACGTCGTGCCAGAGCACGCCGACGAAGACATGATAACCCTCTCAATACACTCACGCTACGACCACCTAAGGGGGATGACAGAGAGTTTTCGTGAAGCTACCGGACTACGAGGCGGCAAAGATGCCAGTAAGGCTCTGGGATCTCGCAGGCATAGCGGCGACGCTGTGGGCCGGATTCAGGGATGTTGACTTCCTCCCAATAAGGACGGCGAGGAGCGGGTTCCTCATAGCTAGGGAGCCAAGGGGGCTTGACCCAGAGGAGTTCTCCGAGGACCCAAGAATCATTAGGAAGGCTGATTAAGCGCCCTCAGTAGCGGCCCTGATCTCGTCACGCCCGAGGCCACGGCATCGGCGGCGTATATGGGTAGGGGGATCGGTGAGGTCACCTGATAGTATCTCATGACGTCAGCAGCGCTAACTAAATCCGTGCCTACAGGGAGCACGTGCTTGGCGCCCCATGGGCTGGGTAGTGGGCGGGATGAGGTGAAGGCTTTCTTAATGACTAAGTACCTCTCCTTAGCGTCGCTGAAGTGCTTCTCCAGCGCCGCCCAGATCCTCTCGAGGTTGAGGGGGTGCCTGAAGAAAACGATCACGGGCACGCCTAGCGCTTCATTAACCTCCCATGGATCCACGATGTTAAAGCCTGCGACGATGACCGAGTCAAGCATCACGTAATCCATGTCCCCGAGCCTCTCAAGGGCTCTGACACAGACTTCGGTACCGTCCTTCCCGTCGACGGTGACGGGCTCGAGGACAGCCCTCATCGGCTGGTGCCCGTGAAAAGAGACGGCGGCGAGGACTGTTCGGGAACCCCTAACCTCCTTGTAGGATGGGGGGAAGTACCCGTCGTCAACGCCGGCGACGATCAAGCCAGCACCTCCCTCAAGCCCTCCTCAACGCTCAACACCTTCTTCACCGTATCCGGGCTCACCGTTAAGGCAATCACCCTGGTCTTGCCGTACCTGCCTTTACTGATTACCCTTGCAGTGACGATCCCCAGCATGTCTAGCTCACCCACGAGATCCGAGACCCTCCTCTGCGTGACCGGCTCAGTCCCCAGAGCTCTGCATATCTGCCTGTAAGCTATGTAGAGGTCTCCCGTCGACTGGGCTTTTCCGCCGAGGATGAGTAGTGCCGCTAGGACAAGCTTGCCGTGGTAAGGGAGGGTCTTGATGACCTCGCTCACGGTGTCGAGCTCGATCTCCTGCCTCGCCCTTTTCACGTGGTCGACTGTCACTCTCTCAGCGCCCTCTCTCTCAGCTATTTCGCCAGCAACCCTGAGCAGGTCGAGGGCCCTCCTAGCGTCTCCGTGCTCCTTCGCCGCAACAGCCGCGCAGTACTCTATGACTCCAGGGGCTAAAGTGCCTGGCCTGAACGCCATCTCAGCCCTCTCCATCAGGATATCAGTTAGTTGCTCTGCCGTGTATGGTGGGAAGACCAGCTCGACCTCGCCGAGGCTCGACATAACCCTCGCATCGAGGCGCTCGACGAAGCTTATGTCGTTTGTTATTCCTATCAGCGTCACCTTTCCCCGCTTCAGCTCTCCGTTGATCCTCGTTAGCCTGTAAAGGAGTTCGTCTCCATGCTTCTTGACGAGGAAATCTATTTCGTCCAAAACCACAACAACTACTCTGCCGAATTCATCGATCGCCGCCTTAACCCTTGAGAAGACCTCGGCTGTTGAGAGGCCAGTGAATGGCACCCTCTCACCTAGGGCGTCAGCTATCCTGGCGAGCACTCTGTACGTGGTGTCGTCGTGTCTGCAGTTCACGTAGACGTAGGTGAAGCCAGTTCCCCTGCCCTCCACGTACTCCTTTATTTTCATGAGGACATACCTTGTGACGGCGGTCTTGCCCGTGCCCGTGAGGCCGTATATAAAGACGTTGCTGGGTCTTTCTCCCCTCACTAGTGGGGCAAGTATCTGGGTTAGTCTACGGATCTGTTCTTCCCTATGCGGGAGTTTCTCGGGGACGTAGTCGGGTCTCAGCACCTCCCTATTAACGAATACTGACTTGCTGAGCCTCATGAGCTCCTCAAGCACTATGTCCTCTGGGGTCACTCCACCAGCACCAAAGGAAATAGTGGTCTAGGTAGGTGTTAAAGCCGCGGGCTCAAACCTCCTCATACCACGTGAGGATGTTGAAGATCACAGGTATTATCGCGGACGTCATCAGCGAGACACCTATTATTGAAGTGTAGAGCTGCGGCCCTATCACCCCGTAGCTGAGTGCGAGGAGGGCCAGGGCTGGCTCGATGGAGCCCCTCACGTTCATGGCTATGCCTATCGCGAGGGCCTCCTTGTACCTCCCACGGATTATGTGAGGTAGTGACGACCCAACGGTCTTGCCGATTATGGCTAGCGCGAGTATCATCCCGAAGGTCGGGGTCATTAAGTAGGAGACGACGGTGGCGTAGCCGACGAACACGAAAAATATCGGGGCAACGAAGAGGTCGAGGACCGTGGTCACCCTGCTCATGAGCTCCTCAACCCTGACGGTGTAGACCAGTGTCGGGTCATGTATGAGCCTGAGGGTGCTTAGCACCAGCCCTGCAACGTATGCGCCCATTATGTCGCTTATGCCCGTGACCCTCGCGGCGACCAAGGTGCCGAAGAATATGAGTGAGGCGAGCATGACGAACATGTCCCACTCAATCACTAGCCTGTATATCCTGGAGGAATTCTTGACAAAGATGAAGTAGGCGGCGAGCAGGAACGCTGCCATGAACCCGGTTATCTTGAGAAGGTCTGTGCCGACGCCTGCGACGTCACCGGAGATCACCCCGGCCAGGAGTGACATGAACACTATGGCCACTATGTCGTCCATGAAGGACGCCATGATCAGCACCCTCTTGAACTCCTCGCTCACGCCGTAGGAGTGGTGAAGCATTATCACGACCACCTCAGTGGCGGTGTTCCCAAGTGATATGCCGACGACGAGCGATGGGAGGAGGCCGAAGCCCGCCCACGTCATGGCAGCGACCGTTATGCCGACTGTGAAGCCCACGCCTATCAAGGTTGTCTCGAGGGCGAGGCCTAGGTAGCTCCTAAGCCCCTTAAAGTCTACGTTCAGTCCTGTGTAGAATAAGAGGAGGAGCAGGGAAAAGGTTATGAGCTGCCCTTCCGTGACATCCTGCACCAGCCCCAGCACTGAAGGCCCGAGGAGTATACCGGTGAAGATATAGGCGGCTATGGGCGGGACACTCACCCTCCTTAAGACGAATGCGATGGCGTTGGCGATGAAGACCGAGAAAGCGATCAGGTAAAGCTCCATCGGGCCATCACTTTCTCAGGCCCGCTCACTCCTCAGCCGTAGGAGGAGGCTACTACTAGGTCTACTGACCTGATGACGCCCTTGTTCTGCTCTATCGTCTGCTTAACGTCATCGAAGTCGAACTCATCTCCCTGCACGGTCACGAGCATAGTTATTGTCTCGGTGTCCGTCTCAGTTACCTTGATGATTACCTTCTTAACCCCCTCCACCTTGGCTATGGACTCGGCTAGGTCGACTATTGAGGGGCCCTTAATTGGTTTCATTACGTCGAGGACGACCGAGTTTAAGGGCACCCGTCCTCTCACCACCACTGAAGATGAGTCATAATTAGGATTATTACGGTTTCCCCATCACTTAATCCTTACCCTATTGACTTTCTTAGCCGCCCACCTGTACCTCCTCATTCTCTTAGACCTGCCGAAGCCGCAGGCGGCGCAGTACCCCTTAGCAACGTTGAAGGCGTGCCTGCCGCACCTCCTGCACCTTATGTGGGTCTTCGACCTCCCGTGCTTACCCATCGACGGCGTTCCCTTACCCATGGGGACTCACCCCCTCAGAGCCTCCCCGCGGGGGACACGAATATGACGTTCTCCCCCCTGATAATGACTGTTCCGAGCCTCTCGGTCTCGCCGCCCTCCTTTATGGCGTCCGCCTCCTCAAGCACTATGTTTAGGTGTATGTCGAATGACCTGAGCTTGCCCCTCAAGAGCTTGTTACCCCTTAGCTTGACCAGCACTATCCGCCCCAGGTTCTCCTCGAGTAGCCTCTGTGCGGCATCACTCATTTCATGTCCCAGTCCTAGCCTGCTGGGTGGTTTAAAAGCTGTTCCGTCTATTTCCTCGGTGGTTGCGTGCCGTACCAGCTCATGAGGAAGAAGGATGTTCAGCGCCTGAGGAAGAGGCTGTGCGAGGAGTACCCGGGGATATGCCCAGTGATAGAAGAGACGAGGAGAGGGGCTTTTGCGGTGATTGAGAAGCCGAGGGCAAAGGTCTATATAATCGGTTCCCTGACGGCGGCGTTCGAGTTCGAGGGGAAGCTATACCCAACACTCATAGCGGTGAGGATGGCAGGCATAGAGGCCCTACCCTACGCCATAGTTGATGACGGTGCAGTAAAGCCGCTCCTAAACGGGGCAGACGTGATGGCGCCCGGGATAAGGGAGCACTCAGGCTTTCAGCGCGGGGACGTCGTCGCAGTGTGGAGGCTCGACAGGAAGACACCGCTCGTCGTCGGTGTGGCTCTGATGAGTTCAGAGGAGATCAACGAGAAGAGAAAGGGAAAGGCGATAAAGAACGTGCATAGGGCAGGCGACGGCATATGGCAGGCGTGCCTCTCTCTGATGAGGGAATTCACCAAAAGTTAATAAGGTACAATCCATGAGGAGAAATCGGGCCGGTAGCTCAGCCTGGAAGAGCGCTCGGTTGGCATCCGAGAGGTCCCGGGTTCAAATCCCGGCCGGTCCACCAAACCTGGCGTCTACAGAGACCGCTTAGTAACCACATATTTCCTCCTAGCACCCACTTAGCTCAGGTGGGGTAGCACGGCCGAATACTCAGTCCTGCTCAAGGGCGTTGTCAAAAAGTTCGGTAAGGTCACGGCACTGAACGGCCTCGACTTCGCTGTACGGGAGGGCGAGGTGCACGGTCTCATAGGGCCGAACGGGTCCGGCAAG
>Ga0256833_1002120_pt1 | contig 14238 bp, 10 predicted proteins | sample 356284metaG_FD_190535 | JGI IMG/M metagenome (GOLD analysis project Ga0256833, IMG submission 190535) | Hydrothermal vent microbial communities from Mid Atlantic Ridge, Atlantic Ocean - 356-284 | ecosystem: Environmental > Aquatic > Marine > Hydrothermal vents | place: Atlantic Ocean: Mid...
CCGGATCACCTGGTGGATACCCTGCTTGATGTGGCGGCTATGGGGATGAATTACGTGGAAAGGGAGGGAGTGAGTTTCTCTCACGCCGCCCGTTTCGTCCTGGTGGGGACCATGAATCCTGAGGAGGGAGAAATCCGTCCCCAGCTCCTTGATCGTTTCGGACTCTGCGTGACGGTTGAGGGCTTAAAAGAGCCGAGGGCCCGGGTGCTCATCATGGAGCGCTGGGAGGAATTTGTGCGGGATCCTGAAGGCTTCAAAGAGAAATTTAAAGCTGAAACCGAGGCCCTGGTGTCCCGGATCGTTAAGGCCAGAGAGAGGCTTGCGGAAGTAAAGCTTCCGGAAGAGATGCTTTACGCTATTGCCAAAAAGACCATAACACTTGGGGTTGACGGGCACCGGGCCGATCTTACCATGGCCCGTGTGGCCAGGGCGCACGCGGCCTTTTCTGGAAGGAGCGAGGTTACCGAAGAGGATCTTCAGGTGGCCGAGCGCCTGGCCCTCCCTCATCGCCTGCGCCGCAGACCTTTTGACGAAATCTAATAGTATAGGAAGGCAATAGCACAAAACTTTATTAGGTGTTATGAAGTTATTCATGTTTTTTTGGCTAATGCTTTTTATTTGGGGTTGGGTTTCTTGTTCTTGGGCTGCCAAGGTGGAGGTCCCTCCGGGGGCACGTGAGATACTTTTTTCTGACCGCACAGGAACCCCTCTTGAGCTTTTGAAAGATCTTGATGGTGATGGATTCTTTGAAACCAAAGTCTGCTTCAAAGAGGGCCGGGCCTTTTTACAGCTTAAAGATTCCAATAAAGACGGGATTCCGGAAGAAAAGCTTTTTTTAGATAAAAATGGGTTCCCGCAAAAGCTTCTCTTAGATCGTAACGCAGATGGCAAACCTGATAAATGGCAATTTTACCGCCAAGGCCGACCTTACCTCTTGCGGGAAGATGAAGACTTCGATGGAAAGATTGAGCTTGAGGTGTTGTTTGCCCCTGACTCGACTCCTCTCATCTTTAGAAAAGATGAAGATGATGATGGCTGTTTGGAGCGAGAAGAGCGCCTGCAGGGAAAGGATAGACTTGTCTTCCTCTTTAAATTTACAGATCCTCACAAATGTGAGGGCCGTAAACTTTGGTCTAAAATTTATTATCGCCACAATCTTCCTGTTAAACGCTTGGTTGACAAAGACGGGGATGGCTTTTTTGAGCTTGAGGAAATATTAAAAGCTGGCAAGAGGTGTCTTGTGATTAAAAAAGAAGCCCGAAAACTTGAGGCCTTTTTTTATCAGGGAGGAAATCTCTGGGAAGGTTTTGAAGATTTTGACGGAGATGGAAAACTTGACCGAAAGTATAATTTTCAAAAACGGACTTGGGAAACTTTAGCTTCTCCCTTAAGTCTTGAAAATCTTAGGAAACGTTGCGGTCCATGATGCCTTTTTGGTCTTTCCTCGAGAAAGGAGGAATTCTTCTCTGGCCTATTTTTTTGTGCTCGGTACTTGGTGTAGCCATATTTTTCAACCGCCTTTTCGTTTTATGGAACCTCAAAAAAGAAAAATCTCTTTATGATTTTCCATGGAAACGTTTGGGCGCTGAAGATCTGGACCATTTGTCCCAAGGGGAGGGCATTTTAGCTCGAATGGCGCGGGAAATTGCTCCTGTGTGTTGTAAAGATCGGGCCCTTTTAGAATCCCTTTTAGGGCATCTGATTGATCAACACCTGGCACGACTTTCCCGGCCTCTTGATCACCTAGCTACGTTGGCTTCTGTTGCCCCTTTACTCGGTCTTTTGGGAACCGTTACCGGCCTTATAAAGGCCTTCATGGTGGTAGAAAAGGCCGGAGGAAAGGTAAATGCTGCCATGCTTGCTGGTGGAATATGGGAAGCCATGTTGACTACCGCTGCAGGGTTGGCTGTAGCTATTCCGCTTATCATTGGGCACCGATATCTTTTGAGCTCTTTAGAGAGCTACGCGGAGTCGCTGGAAATTTTAGCCTTTCGCCTTTTGAAGGCCGTTTTTAGTAGAGCCAATGAGACGTAAACGCTTCAAAAGAAAAGGGGTTGATATCCCTTTTACCCCTCTCATCGATATCGTCTTTTTGCTCCTTATCTACTTTCTCCTTACTAGTCATTTTGTAGAACAACAAACTCTTAAAGTGAAACTTCCTGAAACCTCTCTCCACGGCCGTGCTCTTCAACAAGAAATATTAACTATCACTATTACTAAAGAAGGAGAATTTTTTATCAACCAGAGGAAGGTTCCCACTTTTCATCTCAAAGAAGAGTTAAAGAAGATAACCAAAGAAAAGGTTATTTCTCAGGTACATCTTGAGGCTGACCGTGAAGCCAAAGTGCAATGGCTTATAAAAGCCATGGAAGCTGCTAAAGAAGCTGGGCTAAAAAATATCTTGGTGAAAACTTTGAGGAAAGGGGCAAAACTTTGAAAGTTCGGCTAAATGAGCCCCCTTTTTTTTATTTTTTACTAGGCTCTCTCCTCTTGCATCTTTTCTTTTTGATTTTCTTTTTCGGGAATAAAAGCCCCCTTGAAAAGTCTCAGAGCGTTTCTTTTGAACTTGTAGGTTTAAGTAAAGAGAATCCTTCTTGGTTCTCACCTCCCTCTGTACCCTCTCTTCCCGCTCTGAAGCCCCTTTTCCCAACACTATCCAAAATCGAAAAAATCAGGCCCTTTAAGCGGATTTCCCTTAAAAAGGTATCTTATCGGGTTTCCAGAATAGAAGAAATTACAGTTAAGGAACCGTTTTTTTCTGGCAGAAATATTTCATCTTCACTCAGAATTCCTGTCCTTCCTCGGGAGGAAACTCTTGGGAGACGGTCTGAAAAAAGCGGTAAAGAGGATTATTTTTCCCGGATAAGAAGCCTCATTGAAGAGGCCAAGATTTATCCCTTAAAGGCAAGGCTTGCAGGCTATGAAGGAAACGTAAAAATATCTTTCTGTATTTTGCCTGACGGACAAGTCTCTCATCTCAAAATTTTAAGCCCGGCGCCTTATAAGGTTTTAAATGAGGCTGCTATCAAAACCATTAAAAGGGCCGCTCCGTTTCCTCCTCCTCCGCCAAGGCTTTCTCCACCCCTTAAGATAACCTTAAAAATGACCTTTCGTTTGGAAAGTGAGGCACGTTTTTAAAAAGCGTCTAAAAAACGTGGCAAATATTTTTTAATTTTAGCTAATCTTTTTTGACAAAAAGATTTTCCTCATTTAGCTTTTCGGCATGTCTAGTTCTTTGAAAGGGGCCTTGGGTGCCTGCTTAGGCAGGTGAAACGGGAAGTCCGGTGAAAATCCGGCGCTGGCCCGCAACCGTGACCGGGGACGAAAGCCGCTAGGCCCAAAATGGGCGACAGGCCACTGGGGCTGGAGGCCGAAAAGGTCGAAGGCCCTGGGAAGGTGCGGTGAGTAGGATGATCCGGAAGCCGGGAGACCGGCCCGAGGCCTTTTAAGGAAGCGGGGCTTCGGGGCTTCCTGCTCCGTTTCCGAAAAAGGTTCCACGCCTTTTCGGAAACCTCCCGAAGCTCCCTTCTGCGAGAAAAATTCTCAAAGGAGGGAGTAGATGTCAAAGAGTATTTCTATTTTTTCCCTTTTGATGTTTGTCTTTCTTTTCTCTTTTTCGGTAAGGGCCCAGGAGGCCAAAGAATTAGGAGAACTTGTTGTTACTGCTACAAGGGCTCCTATAGAACTCGTCAAGCTTCCGGATTCCGTAACAGTTATTAGCAAGGAAGAAATTGACCAGCGTGAAATTCAAGGCCTTTATCAGGCCCTTGAGACCTTTCCTTCTATTTCTATTAAACACAACGGCTGGTTTGGACAATGGGGATATCTACGCCTGCGGGGCGGAAAAAATCAAGATGTAGCGGTGCTTTTCAATGGGGTTCGTATTTATGATCCTACGTATCCTGCTAACGATTTTGGAGATCTTTGGAGCTGGATGGAGGCGGAAAATTTTGAAAAAATCGAAGTTGTCCGTGGCCCTCAAAGTTCCCTTTATGGTTCTAACGCCATGACAGGTGTTATCAACCTTATCCCCCGCAAAGGAGGAGGCCCCTTTCGGTACGAAGCCAAAGGTTTTTACGGACGATACGAGACCAAACGCGGCTTGGCCAGGGTACAGGGTTCATGGAGGAAGATGGGATATTATGTCGGCTGGGCTGGGGTTAATACTGAAGGGCTTTATAGAGATTCTAAATTTCGCCAGAATACAATTGATGCCAATTTAAATGTTGCTCCTTTTTCTCGGGGGCTTCTTAAGGGCCTCAAACTGGATTGGACTACTCGCTATTCTTATGGTTTTCTCAATTATCCTCAGTGGGATTGGGAGAGTTTTAAGGCTTACAACGATCCCCATAGCCAGCGTCGCCAAACGATTTTGTTTTCTCATCTTAAATGTATCCTCCCCTTAAAGCCCTGGTGGGATGTCTCTTTTACCGTGGGTTACCATTTCACCCGGCGACATTATTCTGATAAGGATGACGGTGTTTTGGGTTACCGGCCAGATGGGTCTCCGGTAAATGATAGCCCCAGTAAGGGCCTTTACCGGGGCAACGTTTACCCGGTGGTTTTTCTCAACCACTTCCGGTTAAAAGATTTCGGTCTCCTTACAGCCGGGATGGAATATTACCATGAAAAGGGCGATTTTTCCCGGATCTCTCCTTGGGGAAAGAGGAAATATGAAGACGATGTCGATACTACCGCTTATTTTGCCAATCTCTTCTTGCTTCTTTTGAATGAAAAATTGGCCCTGAATATAGGCGGACGTCTGGATGATCATGAAGAGTTTGGCACACACGGAACCTACAAAATCGGGCTTGCCTATTTTTTGCCTTACGGCTTCAAATTTAAAGCGAATTTGGCGACCGGGTTTCGCGCTCCCTCTCTCTTCAATCTTTACGATCCACGTTATGGAAATCCCCATCTTGACCCGGAAGAAAGCACCGGGGGAGAGGTAGGCTTAGAACAGGTTCTTTGGCGTGGCAAAATGCGTTGGTCTTTGGTCTGGTTCAATACCCATTATGAAGATCGGATCAACTTTAATTATGCTACCTGGAAATATTACAATTCTGGAGGAGCCAATACTACGGGTATTGAATTCGAATTTGACTGGCGCCCTACTTCCTGGTTTCGCCTGGCAGGAAACTATACCTACACCGAAGGGCAAGAAGGCAGGGCGGAAAGGCTTTCTCTCGTACCCTATCATCAGGTAGGTCTTCGAGCCCATCTTAGATGGAAAGATTTTTCGGGAAATATTTATTACAAATACGTAAGTCGCAGGCCGGCTTATGATTATACCCATTTCATGCCAGATTATAGCCGGGTTGATGTTACGGGAAGTTATAAACTTCACAAAGGAGTTGAGATTTTTCTTCGTGCCGAAAATCTTTTTGACGTGAATTACGAATGGGCTGCAGGTTATAGGGCCCCGGGGCTTGCTATTTCTGCCGGCCTTAAATTTTACCATTTCTAATATGCAGGAGCTAATCTCTCTCTCTACCGGTATTAAAGAACAGCGGGCCTTTGCAGAAGGCCTGCTCCCTTTTCTGGAAGAATTTTCTTTAGCAGGAATTGAGCTTTTACCTTTAGGGGATGTTCCTCCGGCCTTCTTCTCCTGCATCATTGGGGTTCACCTTCCTTTTCAGCCTGTATGGCTTCCCTTCTGGTTAGAAGATCACCATTATCTTGCCCAGGTTTTTCCAGGGCTTGAGAACTTGGAAAGGTTTTTTGGGGGGAAGAAGCCGGAGGATTTTATCACTAAAGTAAAAGTTTGGTTTAAAAAAGCCTTAGCTTTACGGCCTTCTTACATTGTTATACATGCTAGCCATTGCGGCTTGGAAGAAGTTTTTTCTCTACATTTCCGCTATGATTCCCAAACAGTCCTTTCTGCTGTAGCAGAACTTTTAAATTTGGTCTTTGAAGAATTTAGCTCAGAAGCGTTACCCTGGATTCTTTTTGAAAATCTCTGGTGGCCGGGGCTTCGAACATTTTCACCAGCAGAAATAGAATTTTTTTTCAAAAAACTTGCCATTTCCGAAAAAGTTGTAGGTTTGGTTTTAGACACAAGCCATCTTCTCAATACTTCATATCTCCTCGGGCAACCTTATCCTATTAGAGGCCCTTTATCGCCACGGCAGGCCTTTTCCCTTCTTTTGACACTTTTGGAGGGTTTCCCAAGAGAAATAAGAAAACTTATCAAGGTGGTACATCTTAATTTTTCTCCCCGCGCCGATCTTTTCCGCCCAGACATGGAAGGGCTCAAGAAATTATGGGAGGAGAAAGACCCTCTCAAACGCTATTGTCTTGCAAGAAAGAAGGTTCTCTCCCTTGATCCCCATCTTCCTTTTGAGGGCGTGGAGCTGAAAAAGCTCGAAGAATTTTTAGAGCCTATTTTTCTTGTTCATGAATTACGGTTTGAGAACTTAGCTACATTTAAAGATTTTTTTCAAAGACAGAGACAAAGTCTATGAAAGTGTTTTATTACACCGCTTCAGGAACAGAGCTACTTTCTTTGGCGGCAGCGGTAAAAGATCTCTTAAAGGAAGGTCTTCCGCTTGAGATTCGAGCTTTTACCGCTGAAAATTTTGCTTCCCAGAAAGTAGAGGCCTTAAAATTTGCCGCTTCTGCTGACGTTTTGGTCTTTTTGCCTCATGGAGGAGAGAAATCTCTTCCGGGGCTTTCCCGGATAATAGAAACCGCCGGAAAGGCAAGTCTAATTCATGTCCAACCAGTAGGAGGAAGTGATGAAGATCAACTTTTAGTGGAAAAAATGGCCTGGCCAAAAGATCAAAGGTTTCTTGCCAGGGTGTTTTATCTTCGTTATGGGGGAAGAGAAAATTTTAAAAATTTTTTCAAAGAGCTTTATCACACCCTCGGCGGGCAAAAATTTCCTTATTCTCCTCCCAAACCCCTTCCAGCCCAAGGAATTTATCACCCCAAAGGAGGCTTCTTTTCAGATCTCGATGGGTATCTTCATTGGCTTCGCGAAGAAGGTTATACCCTTTCACTTCCAAAAGTAGGAATTTGGTTTTACCAAGGCCTTTGGGTAAATGGTGATCTGGCCCCGGTAAAGGCCTTGGTGGAAGCTATCGAAAGGGCTGGAGGGATAGCCATACCTGTCTTCCATCGCCGTTTTGTGGAAAAGGAGGAGAAAGCCTTAAAGCCGCTTGAGGTGGCCCGCAAGTTTTTTATGCGGGACGATAAGACCTACATAGATGTTCTCATCAGTCTGCAGCCTTTTGCTCAAACTCTTCTGTGGCCAGAAACAAAAGAAATTTACCCATATCTCAATGTTTGCGTCCTCCAAGGGCTTTTAAGTTTTTCTTCTAGTAAAAACTGGGAAGAAAGTTCCGCCGGTCTTTCTCCTCTTGAGTTGGGCATTTGGGTGGCACAGCCGGAATTTGATGGCACTCTTATCACCTATTTAATTGCCACCCGGGAGGAGGCAGAATGGATATCTGAGCTGGGATTACGTTTGAAACGCTATGAACCTTTACCTGAAAGAACAGAGAAACTGGCGATTTTGGCCTTCAATTGGGCGCGTCTAAGGCGCACCCCTCCTTGTAAGCGTAAAATAGCCGTTGTCTTTCATCATTATCCCCCTCGGGCCGATCGTCTAGGATGCGCTTTTGGGCTTGATAGCTTTGCTTCAGTAGCAAAACTTCTAAAGAAGCTTCAACAGGAAGGTTACTATGTGAGAGAAACTTATTCTTCTGGGGAAGAGCTGGCTCAAAAACTCCTTAAAACTCTCATTTCAGATACGCGTTATCTCGCTCCTTCTTCTTTTGAGAGGCGGGCGCCTTTTAGCCTTCCCGAAAATAGAGTTCAGGCTTGGATAGCAGCTTTGCCAGAAGAGATAAGACAAGCTTTAGAAGAAAACTGGGGTAAGCCTCCCGGAAAGCTATTTGTCCATGATGGAAATCTATTTTTTGGTGGTATCAAGAATGGAAATATTCTTCTGACTTACCAACCACCCCGAGGGCATCATGAAAGGCTACAAGGCTTTTCGGGAGATCCCTCTTTGATCCATGATCCTCATCTTCCTCCTACTTATCATTACATTGCTTTTTATCGTTTTTTGGCCGAAGATTTCGGGGCCCATGCCGTTATTCACGTAGGTAAACACGGAACTTTAGAGTGGCTTCCCGGTAAAGCGGTGGCCCTTTCGGAGAAATGTTATCCGGATCTCGTGCTCGGAACACTTCCAAATATTTATCCTTATATTGTGAATGATCCTGGGGAGGGAACCCAGGCCAAAAGAAGAAGCTATTGTGTGATTATTGATCACATGATCCCCCCTCAGATGTTTGTGGGACGGTATGGTGAGCTCGACGAACTGTCTCGACTTCTTGAAGAATATCACCTTCTCAAAAAGGAAAATCCAACTCAAACCGAAAATTTGAAGGCGAAGATTATCGAAAAGGCCTTTTCTTTGGCCCTTGAAAAGGACCTTTCTTGGTCCAAAGAAAAGGCTCAGCAGGCTCCGGAGGAATTTTTGAGAGCCCTTCACGATTATTTAGACGAAATAGCTCACAGTTTCGTAAATGACGGTCTTCACATATTAGGCCAAGTCCCAAAAGAAGAATTTCAGACTCTTGCGGCGATGGCCGAAGCCACCGGGCAGACTCCTGAAGAGTTAAGACCCCTTTTATTTTCGGTAGAAAAAGAAATCACCTATTGTTTGAAGGCCTTAAATGGTGAGTTTGTGGATCCCGGTCCTTCAGGGGCCCCTACCCGGGGAGAATTGGATATTTTTCCTACTGGTCGCAATTTCTTTTCGGTTGACCCCCAAAAGATACCTTCTGAATTGGCCTGGGAACGAGGGGTCCGGCAGGCCAAGGCCCTTCTTGCGCGTCATTACAAGGATCATGGTGTTTATCCTCGAACGCTGGCTATGGTGATCTGGGGTTCACCTACCATGAGGACACGCGGGGAAGATTTGGCCTGTGCCCTTTACCTTTTAGGAGTACGGCCAATTTGGCACCCAAAAAACAAACGCGTTGAAGGGTTAGAACTTATTTCTCTTCAAGAGCTTGCCCGTCCTCGTATAGACGTTTTGTTACGCACAAGCGGCTTTTTCCGAGACGCCTTTCCTAATTTGATAGAGCTCTTCGATCAAGCCGTGCAAATGGTAGCCCTGCTTGACGAAAAAGACGAAGAGAATTTTGTGGCGGCCAACTTTCGCAAGGACTTGGCTGCGCTTCTCACGCAGAACCACCCTTGGGAGAAGGCTCAAAGATTAGCCACCTTGCGGGTGTTTTCTGATCCCCCTGGTGCTTATGGAGCAGGCGTGGGGCAGGTGCTTGATACCGGAAGCTGGAAATCAAAAAGAGACTTGGCAGAGGTTTATGTTTTCTGGGGTGGTTATGCCTACGGTGTGGGCTTTTATGGGAAAGAAGCCCACGATGTCTTCCGTAATATTCTTGCTCGTACGGAAGTTACTTACAAAAATGATGATACCAGAGAAGTGGATATTCTCTCCTGTGATTGTCCAAACGCCTATCACGGTGGTTTAAACGCTGCGATAGAGGTTTTGAGAGGACAAAGACCTGTTTCTTACAGCGGAAGTACTAAAGATCCCGAACGCCCTAAAATAAGGACTACTGAAGAGGAGATGCGATTTTTAATGCGCACTAAAGTGTTCAACCCTCGCTGGATTGAAGGGCTTAAAAGACACGGCTACAAAGGTGCTGGAGACCTTTCTCGTCTTATTGATTATTGTTTTCAGTGGGATGCCACCAGTAAAGTTTTGACTGACGATTTATATGAAAAAATTGCCCAAACTTATGCCCTTTCTCAGAAGATGCAGGCCTTCTTTCTAAAACATAACCCCGCAGCCCTCTTTAACATCGTTGAGCGCTTGTTGGAGGCTGTGAAACGGGGCCTTTGGCAAGATCCTTCTTCAGAAACGCTTGAAAAATTAGAAAATCTCTTTCTGCAAATGGAGTCCCTTCTAGAATGAAGCCCATTTTAGTATGTAATCTTTACGATGGGCTTGAGATTTACCGCGGGGAAAAAATCCTTTATGGAAAGTTCTTGGCCCCTCACCGGGTTATCTCTACCTGTCGTCTAAATGGTGGCTTGCGGGAAGATTTACTCTTTGTAGCGAACCACCAAGCCTGTGAGCCCAAACCATGTCCGGGAAAAGAACATGGCAGGTGCTTAGCGGTACGTAAGCCGGAAAGATACCACCACCTAGTGTGCGAATATCACGGTTTGCCGCCGAAAAAGACGGCTCTCCTGGGTACTGCCGCTAACATGACCCTTGCAGGGTGGGCAGAAGAAAGCTTTGACATTCCTAATACAGAGGAAGTTCTTAAGGTAATGGCAGTGGTAACCGCTGGGGTAGAAACAAATGCCGGCCGTGCAGGAGATCCAGCGCAAGTTTACGAATGGGAAGGTCATTTCTCCAAGTTTCTTCCACCAGGAACTATCAATATCTTGCTGTTTATTAATCAGGAACTTGCCCCTTGCGCTTTGGTAAGGGCGGTGAAAATGGCTACAGAGGCTAAGACGGCGGCCCTACAAGAGTTAAATGTTCCTTCACGTTATTCCTGTGGACTTGCTACTGGTACTGGAACAGACCAGATCGCCATTGCTTCTCTTCTTACCGGACGCATACCATTGCGAGGAGTGGGGAAACACGTAAAACTCGGAGAACTTGTGGCCCGGGCGGTTAAAAGAGCTCTTAAAGAAGGCCTTTCACGCCAAAATCAATTAACTCCCGAGACTTTACGTTACGTACCCAGACTTCTTGGAAGATTTGGTCTTACCGAAGAGATCTTCTTTGAGGCCCTCAAACCTTACCTCTCCAGAGAACATCATCTCTGGCTCTTCAAGAATCGCAAGGTGGTTCTTTCTGATACTAAACTGGTAGCCGCAGTGCTGTCATATATTCATCTTTGGGATCAATATCTTTGGGGAGTGCTTCCTCCCGAAATCATTCAAGAGGCCCTTCTGGAACAAGCAGTTTTAATAGCAATAGCCCTTAGTGGGAAAACTTCATCTTTTGAAGATTTCAGGGCTTATCTTGCAAGATTCCAGGGCTTTGAACCCCTTTTGCTGGCAGCCATCGCTTTAGGTTTTAGTGAAAAATGGAACGTAACCTATTTTCATTTTCTATCTTGATCCTTGTGGCAAGTCTTATTTTGGGTGGTTGCCAAAAGGGGAAAGATACCCTCCAAATCACTTTTAAGCCCTGGGGAATAGAAGTAAAAGGGGTAAGGCCGGGGGTTAGACTACGATTGTATGACACCCAAAGAGAACTAATTTTAGCCTATCCCCCTTTATGGGGAGAGAATCAAAGACTCATTTTTTCTTGGAATCCCGGAAAACACTATTTGTTGGAATATGAAGGCCATCTTTACCCTTTAAAGGCCCCGGATTCTAACATTATTTCTTCTCTTGAAATTTTTGCCCCTTGGGGGCAGCCCCCTCTTAAAATATGGCTTTATCAAAAAGAAAAGCCCTTTTGGGAAACTCCCTTTCCGGCAAAGGATATCCTTCTCACGGGTGAAGGGAATTGTTTCGAAGTGGGTCTTTTGGTGACTTCCTTTACAGAGAAACTCTTGATAGAGATAGGTCCAAAGCAATTTTCTTTGGGGCGTTATGAAAAACACCTGGAGAATTTGCCCCTCTGTTTTGAAAATTCTTTTGAGAAGAAAATAGCGATAAAGATTGGGCTAAGAGAGATCCTTCTTCCTTTTCGTTGGGAAAGGCGTTCTTTAGACAGGGCAGTAGAACTTCTTTCATGGGAATTGCCAACGGATGCTTACGGTTATCAAGAAAAACGACGTCTTAAAGACACCCTAGTGGTTCCTAATCCCTTTTGGGAAAAGCTGGCTTATCATTTAGGTATTAAAGCCAAAGGGTTTAGCCGTTATGAGCCCTTTGCCTATCAGTGTCTAGTACTTAAAAACAGGCTTTCTGTACCTCTTACCTTTCTAATCAAGGGAGCTTTTTTAGAACCCGGAGCGCAAAAGATTGTTCGTGGTTTTTATCCCCCACGTTTTTTCTCTCATGGCCAATTTCGGGAGCCATTGGTTCTTGTAAGATTGCCGGCCCGTGGAAGAGCAAAGGCCGTTCTTCCTATTTTTGTTTCACAAGAAATTTCCAGTGGTGAGTATCTGGCTCGAGTTGAAATTTATGCTTTCGGAGCCAAAAAACCTCTTTTGGTAAGAGAAAAACGATTTGGTGTGGTGCGCGGGAGCCCTATTGTCTCTGAGGCTTTACTTTTGATCTTAATTTTTGGGGGAAGTTATACAATTTTTTTGCTTTTAAGAATCAAGTATTGGCTTGAAAAATTTCCTCTAAGGGAACTTACTCTTCTTGCCCTTACAGGGGCGGTGGGATTTGGGCTTGATTTTTTAGGAGGTCTTCTCTCAAACGTCCTTTATGCTTTTCTAGGCCCTTTCAATATTTTAGTAGGTGGTCTAATTACGGAGATAGCCCATTATCTAGTCCTCACAGCCGTTTTGTGGCTTCTTCCTAGGCCGGCAGTGGTGACTATTTCAGGGATTATTACTTACTTTATGGGTTGTATTCTTTTTGGTGGTTTCCGTTTTACAGATCCATTCTTTTTGGGAGCGAGGCTTTTAGTCTTGGAAGTTTTCGTTTATTTGGCTAATAAAGCGCGTTATCGGGCCAAGGCTTTGATCTTTGCCTTGGCTGTAGCAGATGCCCTTAATACAGCCATTTCCCTTCTTCTCCACATGGCTTTTTATAGGCTTTTTTTCCCTTCTTGGTATATCTGGCTTTCGGTTTTGGTAAAAGGCTTTCTTTATACGCTATTGGGAGCCTTTTTAGGGGTGCAAACGGGTAAGCTCCTCCAAAAGGTGGAAAGATGAAAGTAGTAGAAGTAAAAAAACTCACCTATTTTTATCCGGGGAGGCCCTCACCGGCCCTTAAAGATATATCCTTTACTTTAAAAAAAGGTGAATTCGTCCTTGTTTGCGGAGAGACAGGTTCTGGAAAAAGCACCCTTCTTGCCTGTCTGAACGGCTTAATCCCCTTTGAAGCAGGAGGGACACTCACTGGAGAAATCTATCTCTTGGGCCGAAAAGGCCCTCTTCCACCCAAAGAGATCTTTCCTCAGGTGACAACTGTCTTTCAAAATCCTGCTACTCAAATTCTTTCAGAAAGTGTTTGGGGAGAAGTAATTTTTGCTTTAGAAAACTTAGGACTCTCTGAAAAAGAAATCGTATCTCGTGCCTCTCAAGCCCTTTCTTTTGTGGGTCTTTTGGGTCTCAAAGACCTTTCTCCAAGACAACTTTCCGGAGGCCAAAAACAACGCTTGGCGCTAGCTGCTGCCCTGGCTGTGAAGCCTAAGATTCTGATTTTAGACGAACCCCTCTCGCAACTCGATCCTAAGGCTTCAAAGGAGATTCTTTCTCACTTGAAAACTTTGGCTTCCAAAGGTTTGACCATTGTGCTGGTGGAACATCGAATAAAAGAGGTACTACCTTGGGTGGAGCGAATTCTCTATCTAAAAAAGGGATTTCTTATATTTGATGGTTCTCCGAAGGAATTCTCTCCACCGTCAAGAAGTTGGCCTCAGCGCCAAAAGAAGGCGTATAAAAAAAGAGAAATAGTTCTTAAAGTAGAAGACCTTTCTTTTGCTTACCCAGGAAGAAACCCCCTTTTTGAAGGTGTTAGTTTTTCTTTTTTTCGAGGAGAATGGGTTGCCCTTATTGGTGAAAATGGAAGCGGTAAATCTACATTTTTGGCACTTTTAGCAGGTCTTTTAAAACCCACAGGTGGTAAAATTTCCTTTCTGCTTTCCCCCGAAAAAGGAAGACTTACCAGGGCTCTTCTTCTACAGGACCCTGATCTCATGCTTTTTTCTCGTTCCGTCTGGGAGGAACTTTCATTTGTGCCTAAAATGTTGAAACTTCCTAAAGCGGAAAAGAAGAGGCGCTTAGAAAGGATTCTTTCTTCTTTATCTTTACTCCCTTACGCTAAAGATCCTCCCTTTTCGCTTTCCCGGGGAGAGCGTCTCAGACTGGCTTTGGGCTCCCTTTTAACAGGTGCCCCCCAGGTGCTACTTCTTGATGAACCAACTACCGCCCAAGACGAAGACAATTTACAAAAAATATTGGCTCATTTGCAGGCTGAGCTGATTGTCTTTTCTACCCACGACGAAGAAATCGCCACCGCCTTGGCAGACCGCATCATCACTTTCCCCCTTTAAAAAACTTTCTTAGAAAAGACCTTGCAAAATTGCCAAGGCCAGTATTGCAAGCACAA
>Ga0256833_1002121_pt1 | contig 14238 bp, 9 predicted proteins | sample 356284metaG_FD_190535 | JGI IMG/M metagenome (GOLD analysis project Ga0256833, IMG submission 190535) | Hydrothermal vent microbial communities from Mid Atlantic Ridge, Atlantic Ocean - 356-284 | ecosystem: Environmental > Aquatic > Marine > Hydrothermal vents | place: Atlantic Ocean: Mid...
AAAATCGGATCGGTGCGGGTTAATACGTCAACCCGATCCGGTCCCGGACCAGGTCGAGGGTAGCTGTTGCCTTTGCCCGAGCCTTGTCCGCGCCCTGTCGCAAGACCTGCCGTAAATAGTCCTGGTCGGCCAGCAGCTCTTTTTTCTTTTGCCGGGCATCAGCATAGTAATCCCTGATAAGTTCAAACAAATCCTGCTTGATATAGCCGTAGGCCGCGCCGCCATTGATGTAGAGGTCCCGGACCTCGGCCAGTTTATCCTCCGGGGCAAAGAGTTTGAGCAAGGCAAAAAGATTGCAGGTATCAGGATCTTTGGGATCTTCCACCGGGGTCGCATCGGTCTGGATGGCCATTACCTTCTTGCGCAGCGGCTTGTCATCCAGGAAGATCGGGATGGTGTTGCCATAGGATTTGGACATTTTTTGTCCATCCAGACCCGGCACAGTGGCAGTGGTTTCACCGATTGCCGGTTCCGGTACCACAAAGGTTTCACCATAGGTGTTATTGAATTTGATGGCAATATCGCGGGCAACTTCCAGGTGCTGTTTCTGATCTTTGCCCACCGGCACAATCTCGGACTGGTAGAGAAGAATATCGGCTGCCATCAACACCGGGTAGGTGAACAGTCCATGGCTTGGGGCAATACCCTTGGCCACTTTGTCCTTGTAGGAATGGCAGCGCTCAAGCAGGCCCATGGGCGTCAGGGTGGACAGCACCCACATCAGCTCGCAAACCTCGGGCACGTCTGACTGGACCCAGAAGGTGCAGCGGTCGGGATCCAGGCCAAGCGCCAGAAAGTCAGCTGCTGCCTCCAGCGTACCCTGCTGCAGTTTTTCCCGGTCATGGACGGTGGTCAAGGCGTGGAGGTCAACGATGAAAACATAGAGATCAGAGGTCTCCATGTTGGATATCATGGTTTTCATCATACCGAAATAGTTGCCGATGTGAAGCTGGCCCGAAGGCTGGATGCCGGATAGAATGCGTTTCATGGTAAGCTGTTCAAAGTTCAAAGTTCATGGTTCCGGGTTTAAGGTTTGTAACCGGGAAGGATACCCCAAAACAAAAAAAAAGGGGAGTGCGGATTTACATCCACACTCCCCTTTTTTTATTACCTGACTTCCGGGTCTATTTTACTTCTTCAAAGTCGGCATCGACAACATCGTCATCGTCGCCTCCTCCGGAAGATCCTGCTGCGCCTCCTGCCGCTCCGGCTCCCGGACCTCCGGCAGCGCCTCCGGCCTCCGGACCACCCGTTGCGCCGCCTTGCTGGGAGGCCTGGGCATACATCAGCTCCGCCAGCTTGTGGGAGGCCTGGGTCAATTTCTCCGTGGCGCCCTTAATGGCCTCCACGTCATCGCCTTCCAGCGCCTTTTTCAGGTTTTCGATCTCACGCTCCACATTACCCTTGGTTTCGGCATCCACTTTATCGCCGAGTTCAGTCAAACTCTTTTCGGTCATGTGAATCATGGAGTCGCCATTATTCTTTGCCTCCACCAGTTCCTTGCGTTTTTTGTCCTCTTCAGCATGGAGTTCCGCATCCTTTTTCATCCGTTCAATCTCTTCTTCAGAAAGACCCGAGGAAGCCGTGATACGGATGGACTGTTCCTTGCCGGTGCCCATGTCTTTGGCGGAAACATGGAGAATGCCGTTGGCATCAAGATCAAAGGTAACCTCGATCTGGGGCACGCCACGCGGAGCCGGTGGAATATCGGTCAATTCAAAGCGACCGATTGTCTTGTTGTCCGATGCCATCTCCCGCTCACCCTGGAGTACATGGATGGAAACCGCAGGTTGGTTATCTGCGGCTGTGGAGAATATCTGACTCTTTTTAGTCGGCACCGTGGTGTTCTTCTCGATCAGCTTGGTCATAACGCCGCCAAGGGTTTCGATGCCAAGAGACAGCGGTGTAACATCGAGGAGCAGTACGTCCTTGACGTCGCCCTTGAGTACTCCGCCCTGGATGGCCGCGCCGATGGCTACAACCTCATCGGGGTTTACGCCCTTGTGCGGTTCCTTGCCGAATATCTCCTTAACCTTTTCCTGTACCTTGGGCATGCGGGTCATGCCGCCGACCAGAATAACCTCGTTGATGTCGGATGCGGATAATCCCGCATCTTTCAATGCAGTCTGGCAGGGTCCTGCGGTCCGTGCGATAAGGTCATCGACCAGGCTTTCCAGTTTAGCCCGTGACAGCTTGATATTCAGATGCTTGGGACCGGTGGCGTCAGCTGTAATGAATGGCAGGTTGATGTCGGTTTCCATGGCGGTCGACAGTTCCTTTTTGGCCTTTTCCGCCTCTTCTTTCAATCGCTGCAGGGCCATGTTATCATTACGCAGGTCAACGCCCTGATCACGTTTGAATTCGTCGGCCAGCCAGTTGACAATACGCATGTCAAAGTCTTCGCCGCCGAGGAAGGTGTCACCGTTGGTGGATTTAACCTCAAAAACACCATCGCCGATCTCCAGGATGGATACATCGAAGGTACCGCCGCCGAGATCGAATACCGCGATCTTTTCTTCACCTTTTTTGTCAAGGCCGTAGGCCAGCGATGCAGCTGTCGGCTCGTTGATGATCCGCTGTACGTCCAGTCCGGCAATTTTACCGGCATCTTTGGTCGCCTGGCGCTGCGAGTCGTTGAAGTAGGCGGGTACGGTAATAACGGCTTCGGTTACCGGTTCGCCCAGGTATTCTTCAGCGGTCTGTTTCATCTTGCCCAGGATCATGGCCGAGATTTCAGCGGCGCTGTATTTCTTGCCGTCGACTTCGACCATGGCATCGCCATTCGGGCCTTCCACGATCTTAAACGGACTTATTTCAATGGATTTCTGCACTTCGGCATCGGTAAATTTCCGCCCGATAAGCCGCTTAATGGCAAACAGTGTTTTGGTGGGGTTGGTGACCGCCTGTCGTTTAGCCACCTGTCCGACCAGTCGTTCACCGTTGTCGGTAAACGCAACCACGGACGGGGTTGTTCTGTTGCCCTCGCTGTTTTCGATTACCTTGGGTTCGCCGCCCTCCATGATAGCGACACACGAATTGGTCGTTCCCAGATCTATTCCGATTATTTTCCCCATGATTATATCTCCTGTCTCCTTTTGGTATCTGTCATCGGCTCTGAGGCCGGTTGTGTGATGAATAAAAAAAAATTAATATAAAAAAACTCAGAAAAAAACGGTTACAAATTACTGCGTGAAGCTTTTGCCGGATCACATGCTTGTTGATCCGTATGGGCTTCCTTCTTCCGACCGTTTTATTCGACGTTTTTCAACGCATGAGCGTTTCTTTACGCACCATTACAATGCGCATGATTGCCGCTTTGTCAAGGGTGTATCTCTATGAATCTTTGCCGCTGGAAACAACAACCTGCGCATGGCGCAGTATCCGATCTTTAAAACGGTAGCCACGGGCGAATTCGCGCAGCACGTGGTTGGCGGGCATTTCGTCGCTGGCTTCCATGGTCAGCGCATCCATCTCGTCGGGATTAAATTCCCTGCCGACGGATTCAATGGGCTTGACGTCAAATTTTTCCAGTACGGATAACAGCCCTTTGTAGGTCAGTTCAATACCCTCAACCATGGAGGCAAGTTTGCTTTCGGCGTCTTTCGTCTCCGTTTTAGCCTGTTCCAGGGCACGTTCAAGGTTATCCACTGTGGGCAGCAGTTCGCGCAGGATGTTTTCCCCTGCATATTTGACCATTTTTTCCTTTTCCCGCTCCATGCGTTTTTTGTAATTATCGGCATCAGCGGCAATACGAAGCATTTTTTCCTTTGTCTGTTCAAGCTCTTCCTCAAGAGATACCGAATCCTCGGCCTGCTTGTCTTCCTGGTCGCTGATTTCATCAACCGCCCCAAGGTTTTCGGGAATTTCCATTTCCTCGCTGGTGTTGTTTATGTCCTGTCCCCTTCTTTTCTCTCCCACCTGATCACTCCTGTCAGCTATTTATTTTATTAATTTTAACTGAACCCGAATATTTCACAATCGGTCTGCTGCAGCGCGTGAAGGCACCGAATCTACGCCTAATCTCTTGAAAATTGTTTTCGATATATTGCAAATATGATGGCGTCGTAAAAACTTCGATCTACTGCGTCGTGTGTCCTGTGGCGATTCTCAACATACTACATGTATAGTTAAGACCCGCCACAGAACACTACTCCTTGTATATCCGTGTTTTTACTTAGCCATCTAATAGAATGATTTTTACTTTTTACGAGTTTATCAAATATGCCTGCAAACAATTTCCTGCGTGAATGGGTGTATCTCCGGCACTTTCACGCGTTTCGTCACGACCTTTGTGAAATATCCGAGTTAACTGTTTTTCAGTTTTCCGGCACGGGGCATGTTTGCCTTCCGTAATCGTTCACCGAGATGCTGGTGAACGTTTACTGCCTTCCATTGATCCGGCCCGAATAAATCTGACGGAACAATAAGTATGGGGAAAACCAGTGTCAAGGGGATGGCGAATGGTAAATGGTACGGAAAAAAGGGAAAGTATTCCGCACCGGGATAGAGCCGGTGCGGAAGGATGGGCTGAAATCGCAGGAGATATCAGGAGGCAAGATATCTGTCGATGGCCGTGGAGATCGTGCTGAAAATTTTGATAAATTCCTCTTCGTCGCGTTCCAGCAAGGTGATGCGGAAACCCTGAAGAGTGGTGGCAAACGAGGATAGAGGGACCACACACACCCCGGTGGAGGCCAGCAGATAATAGACAAAGCGTTTATCCAGGGATACATCCGGCCCGGACACCAGCTGTTCAACGGTTTTTCTGACCTCATCATTTTCTATGGGCAGGGTCTGCTTGTGGGTGAGCAGCCCGTCGGTGAAGGCAGCGCTCATATAAAATGCGCCGTTTGTGCGATTAACAAGTATTCCCTTGTTTTCTTTGAGAATATCATAGGCAATGTTTGAGTATCGTTCATATCTTCGAATACGCTCATTTAGATAGACCTGGTACTCCGGGTGACTCTTAATTCGGGGCAGGACAACCTGGGGCAGGGTTGTGGAACATACTTCCAGCATCTTGGCGTTGAGGATTGAGTTGACATAGGTTTCAAACATCGGGTCAAGGTGACCGTTATACACCTCTATCCAGCCACAGCGTCCGCCGGGCCAGGGCATTTCCTTTGAGGTGCCCCGCATGCAGAGTGCAGGTACCTTGTCACCGATGACCGTACATAAAGGCGCGGCAACGGTCCCGTTGTAGGTGATGTTTTGATACACCTCGTCGCAGATAATAAAGAGATCATTCTTTTCGCAGATTTCAACTATTGCCCGGATAACTTCCGCCGGGTACACTGCCCCGGTCGGATTGTCCGGGTTTATCACCAGGATACCGGCAACCGCCGGATTATATTTGATGTGATTTTCAATATCCTCCAGGTCCGGATACCAGAGGTTATTGGGATTTAAAATATAGGTAACCGGCTGGTCCCCGGCATGGGCAGCTTCTGCAGAGGAATGGGTGGTATAGCTCGGGGTCGGTACAATAACCCTGGCCGTGCGTTTGAGAAACCCGAATACCTTGGAAATGGCATCACCGAGACCGTTGAAAAAGATAATATCCTCGGCATCGATCTGGGCGCCGCCCATGGTATTGGTGTCATTTGCCAGATACTCGCGGGTTTTTAAAACACCTTTTGTCGGACTGTAGCCATAAGTCGCATTTTCACGTACTGCTTCAGCAACGATATCTTTCATCCAGCCGGGGATTTCCTCTCCTTTGGCGATCGGATCGCCAATGTTTTCCCAGTTGACCCGCACCCCGAGATTTTGCAGCTTGGCGCCGACATTTACTATGTTCCGAATTTCATAGGTCAGCTCGCCGGCGCCTATATGAAGGATATCAGTCCGCATAAATTCATTCTCCGCTTACCTTCTTTTCTTCTTCTGCAATGGCCGGTCTGACGGCCGGCTGAGCATCATCGGGTTGAAAATTATTTTTCCATCTCGTCCTGTGGAAGTTTGCCTCATACCACAGGAACCCTGCATCGTCAACTCACAGACCGGCTGTTTTCCTCTTCTCCTTCCCCGACCCGTGGATTGTCTGTTTCCTGACCCATCTCCGGACTATACAGCCGATATTTGTTGCGCCCGGCTTCCTTGGCCCGGTAAAGGGCAATGTCAGCCAGTTTTATCACGCCGTCAATGTCCGTTGAATCGTCCGGGTAGAGAGCAATACCAATACTGGTGGAAATCTGCAATTCATGATTGCTTACTTTTATTGGTCGCTCCAGGGCGGTCAGAATTTTTTTGGCCACGACTTCGGCCCCCTCTTTGCCACGGAGATTATCAAGAATGAAAACAAATTCATCGCCGCCGAGTCTTGCCACCGTATCCGACTGGCGGCATTGATTTTGTAAACGTTTAGAAACTGCCACCAGTAATTCGTCACCAACGTCATGCCCCAGGGTGTCGTTTATATGCTTGAATCGATCAAGGTCCAGAAAAAGGATGCCCAGCTTTGTTGTGTTACGTCGGGCTTTTAAAATGGCCTGATCAAGACGGTCTTCAAAGAGCAACCGATTGGGCAGGCCGGTCAGCGCGTCATGATGGGCCAGGCGGTAGAGTCTGGATCTGCTTTCCCGCAGCTCTTTTTCAATGCGCAATCGGTCGGTGATATTTCTGGCTACTTCAATGGCGCCGTAAATATTACCCTCTTGATCATGCAACGGAGATGCTTCTATTTCAAATATATTGTTAACACCGTTGCCATGGTAGGATCGGTGGATCAGGGTAACGGAACGTTTTTGCCTGCGTACTTCCTGCACAGGGCAGGGGAACTCACTGTCCGAGCAGGGGTGGTTATGACCGAAAAAAAACTGATAGCATTTTTCTCCGTACAGGGAAATGGTTTCCGGGTCCACATGCAGCATCGTTGCGGCGATTTTGTTCATCAGTAATATATTATAATCCACATCAATGGCCATAACCGGGTCGGCTGCGCCGTCAATGACAGTCTGCAGAAAGTTTCGCTCGTGATTCACCGCCTCGTGCATCTGCTTTTCAACAGCGGCCAGGGTCTCTTCCTGATGCTTCTGCCTTGTGATATCCTGATGGGTTCCGGTCATGCGGATCGGCATGTTTTTGTTATCCCGCTCCACAACCCTGCCGCGATCAAGAAACCACTTCCAATTACCCTGGCGATCCTTGATGCGATATTCTATGCGGTATTCATCTGTTTTGCCGGCCAGATGATCATTGAGTACCTCCATGACTTTTTCCTGATCATCGGGATGGATGAGCCCCTGCAACGGCGAGACTCCGGGGTCATCATCTCCATCCTGATAATGAAGAAATTTTTTTCGGTCCGGGCTGGTAAACATTTCCCCTGTCTTGATATTCCAGTCCCAGAGTCCCGCCCTGGAGGCGTAAAGGGCGAGCTCGAACCTTTCTTCCACCCGTTTTAATTCAAGTTCTCTCTGTCGGGCCTCTTCAGCTGTAAACAGTCTGCCCAGAGCCTGGCTGATAGATCCGGCCAGTTCCCGGTACGTTTCAAGGAGTGTATGGTCCGATGAACAGGAAAGCTCGACAACCAGAAAGCCGACGAGTCCAGGGTGGCAGCGAATAGCGGTGGCAACGGCTTTGTTTTTTCCCTGCGGTCCGTTACTGCAGACCCCGCAGCTGCAATCTTCACAGAGAATTGCCGCGTTTCCTTTTTCTTCCAGACATGCCCTGCCGCAACCGGGCAGCTCCGAATCCCGCAATCGTTTCATGATTCGGTCAAAACGATTGCCAAGACCGGCTTCCGCTGTAATGACACTTCCCACATCATTATCAAAGAGCACGATCATGGCGGCATGGTTGAGAGTATTGTCAATCAGCAGGTCACAGATTCCCTGGAGCAGTGTCGGCAGATCCTGTTCCCGAAGGAGCAGTCGATGGACGGCAAGGGAGGCGGCAAGCAGGGCGTTGGTGGTGGACGAAGCGGTTAGCTGCATAATAGAGAGTCAAAGGCCTCCGGAGGTGATAAGCAGGTGTCGGAGGGGAAATATTATTGTTCCTTGTTGTATGTTTTAAGCTTGTTGAGCAGTGTTTTTCTGGTAATCTGCAGGCGTCGGGCTGCTTCGCTGCGATTTCCACCGGTTTCTTCCAGTGTTTTCAGGATTAATGCCTTTTCCGCCTCTTTTAAAGTCGCCGGTTGGACGGTTTCTTCCGGTGCATGGTTGTCGGCCCATCGCTGAATGGTCAACGGCAGGCCGCTGATGTCCAGGTATTCACCCCGCATGAGAATGACTCCGCGTTCAATGGCGTTTTCCAGTTCGCGCACATTTCCCGGCCAGGGATAGCGACCCAGGACATCCATGCATTCCGGGGTTATGCCGACCACCTGCCGATTGTTCTTCCCGGCGAATTCTTTAAGGAAAAATTCGGCGAGCAGGGGGATGTCACCTTTTCTTTCCCGTAATGCCGGTACATCAAGGACAACTACATTTAGGCGATAAAAGAGATCTTCCCTGAAAGTACCCCGGGCAACTTCTTCTTCGAGATTGCGATTGCTGGCGGCGAGAATCCGGACATCAATGGACAGTGTTTCCTGGCCGCCCACTCTCTGCAGCTCATGTTCCTGGAGTACCCGTAAGAGTTTGGCCTGCATGGCCGGAGAGGTTTCCCCGATTTCATCGAGGAACAGTGTGCCTCCCTGGGCCTGGACAAAGCGTCCTTCGCGTCTTTGATCCGCACCTGTAAAAGCTCCTTTTTCGTGTCCGAATAATTCAGACTCAAGCAGGTTTTCTGCAAGAGCTGCGCAGTTCACCTTGATAAACGGTCCGTTGGCCCGTTGACTTTTGTGGTGCAGCGCCGAGGCGACCAGTTCCTTGCCGGTTCCGGACTCCCCGGTAATCAGAACGGTTGCCTCTGTGGGAGCAACATGGAGAATCATATCCCATAGATTTCGCATGGATTCAGAGGCGCCGATGATCTGATCGTCTTCGCCAAAGGGATCGCCGGAAACGGATGGGGCCTGCGTCTGTTTACGATGCCCCATGGCGATTTCCAGTGTTTCCCGCAGACGATCAAAATCCAGAGGTTTGGTCAGATAATCGTGGGCGCCCTGCTTAATGGCTGCAACTGCGGAGTCGACCGAGGAGTAAGCTGTCATGATGATGACCGGAATGGCCGGATTGACGGCATGGATCTTCTGCAATGCCTCCATGCCGTCCATTGTGGTCATCCGCACGTCCATGAGGATGGCATCAAAAGGTCCTTCTTCAACGGCTTTGAGCGCTGTTATTCCGTCATCGGCCTCGGTAGCCTCCCAGCCCCATTCGGCAAAAAGGGTGGTTAACATGTAGCGGTGAACCTGCTCATCGTCAACGACCAGGATTTGCGGTTGTGTTTTATTCGGGGTCATGAATTGAATGGCTCGGAAAAAATCGACCTTCTTTATAACAGGCTTGTACCATAAAAAAAGTATGATTACTTTGCTTTCAACCTACATTCTTCGATGCGGTGAAGAAAAAAAAAGAGTAGATAAGGTGGGCCCGGCGATCCGGACATGATCGTAACTCCTCACAGGATTTATAACTGGGCGTTTGCACATACTAAAATTTTGTAATTGATCAGCCTGGTTGCCGGATCCTTTAATTCCCATGTACTGTACCATTAAATGAGCTTTCTGTGCAAACGGAACATACCCTTGAAATAAAAAAGATTATAGCGGGTGGCAGCGGACTGGGACAGCTGGATGACGGGCTGGTGGTCATGGCGCCATTTGTCCTGCCCGGCGAATTGGTGCGCGTTGTTGAAAAAAAGCGTTGTTCCGGCCATATTCTGGCAGAACTCCGGCAGGTGCTTCGTTCATCTCCTTTGCGCTGTCAGCCGCTGTGCCGCCATTTTGGCCGATGCGGCGGCTGTAACCTGCAACAGGCTCCGTATGTTGAACAATTGCCGTTAAAGCTGGAAATTGTGCGGGAATTGCTCGAGAGGGCCCGCCTCTCTTCGACACCGGTAATAAAGGCGGTCGTGCCTTCGCCGCAGTCGCAGGGCTATCGGTACAAGGTGCGGTTTCACCTGTCGCGCAATGGTGAAATCGGTTTTCATCGGATGGGGAGCAATGATCTGATTGCAATTACAAAATGTCCTCTGGCAACGCCTGTTATCAACGACGCTTTGGGCGAATTGATGGAATCCGGGTTGGTGTCGCCGGCCGCCAGGTATTGCCGGCAGATTGAATATATCTGCTCGCCCGACGATACATCGGTAATTGCCACCTTTTTTCTCTCAGGTGGCCGGAAACCGCCGAATTCTTTTATCAGTGCGATTTGTGCCCTTAAAAAATGTGCCGGTGTGGCGTTTTGCCGTGGCAGAAAAACAATTTTTTCAAGAGGAAAATTCGGTTGCAGCCAATTGTTTGCCACAGGGCAGACATCCTATACCCTGCATTGGAATAAACATAGTTTTTTTCAGGTCAACCCCGGGCAAAACAGGCAACTTGTACAACTTGTGTGTGAGCTTGCGGGCGATCTGTCCGAGAGTCGGGTGCTTGATCTTTTTTGCGGTATGGGAAATTTTTCCATTCCGCTGGCGCTTGCCGGAGCCGCAGTGACCGGAGTTGAGTTAAATAAAAAAGCGATATCAGATGCCGGGAAGAATGCGCAAAATGCCGGTATAAAAGGAATCAGGTTCATTGCCGCTGATGTCACCCGCTATCTCCAGGGCCTTGTCGGCGGTAAAAATCATTTTGATGTTCTTGTCCTTGATCCACCACGCCGGGGGCTCGGTCGTACGACTGAACTTTTAGTCTCCATTGGCAGCGGTATGATTATTTATATTTCCTGTGATCCGGCAACCATGATGCGGGATATACGGATTCTTGCTCAAGGGGGGTATCGCCTGTCAACCATTATCCCGGTTGATATGTTCCCCCATACCCACCATATTGAATGCGTAGCGGTTCTGGAAAAAAATTGACATCACCCTTTGTTCGCACTACTTATATCAATTCGTGTCGGTAAAGAAAATTTCCTGTTGTCAGCCTGGTGCCCGGCAGGAAGAGAAAGGTTGAATATATAAGACGCCTGGTGACTGAAGTCCAGCCACCAGGAATCGATTTGCTAATACCAGAGGTTAGATAATGACGACCGCTATCAAAGGTCGATTTTCAACAGACGGGTTGCCTGTACTGATCGGCAGCGTACCCTTGTCTGATCATAAGGAGGCCCTGGAATGGATATTTTCGACAACACCGGAGATTCCTCTCTGGCCGCAGTTGCCCCATCATTCTTTGGAACGAATGATGCCGCAGTTTGCAGAGGGCATTCCCTGTATTGTCGAGGAAAATATAACTGATCCGGAAGGGCGCATTCTCTTTGATATTTCCCATGCCGGTTTTGAAGAAGAAATGCTTGCCTTTTATGAAGAGTATCTGGCGGTTCAGGAAGATCTCTCCACCCTTGTCGGTTCCCGTTTTCAGGTGAGCCGGGAACGGGCTGCAGGTCTGTATCTTTTCCTTGATGCCTTGCCGGAACATTATGATGACCTGATTGGTGTTAAGGGGCAGGTGTCCGGCCCATTCACCATGCTGACCGGAATAAAGGACAGAGAGGGTCGGGCAGGCTATTTTGATGACACTATTCGCGATATGGTAATTAAGGGCATCAGCATGAAGGCGGCCTGGCAGACCAGGCTGCTGGCCGGGACAATGGAAAAGATTGCCGCAGGTAATGACAAACCGGTATTGTTGTTTATTGATGAACCTGCCCTGGCCGGGTTGGGTTCATCCGCCTTTATCGGGGTCACCGACGAGGAAATCAGAGAGATGATCAATGAAGTTGCCGAGGCTGTTCATCAGGCAGGCGGCCTTGTCGGCATTCATGTATGCGCCAACACCAACTGGTCGATTCTCCTTGGTTCTGCCATTGATATTATCAGTTTTGATGCCTATGGTTTTTTCGATAAGATGGCCGCCCTGAAACTCGAAGTCGCTGATTTCCTTGATCGCGGTTCCCTGATTGCCTGGGGCGGAATCCCTACCTCCCGGGAAGAGGAGATCAACAGTCAGACAACGACCTCTCTTGTCGAGTTGTTTGTCCGGCAGATGCAGGCCTTTGTTACACCGGATCGCGACATGAAAGGCCTGCTCAAGCAGACCCTGATTACTCCTAGCTGCGGCACGGGATCGGTTTCCAGGCAGGCGGCGGAAAAAGTACTTTCCCTGACCAGGTCCACGGCAGACAGTCTACGGGCACAATTCCTTTAGCCGGAACGGCAGGACCAATTTTTTACACCCATAACCGGCATGAAAATCAACCGGAATGGCTTCCCTTTTGAGCCGATTGCCGGATAAACCAGCATGGCTGGACCAGATTTTTAACGTCACAGCCATAACAGCCATAACAGCCATAACGAAGTATGAAAATCGACTGAAACGACACCGCTCAATAGTCAATTTTCGGATAAATAATGCCTCTTTTTGCGGGCGCAATCTTTTTTATTTTTACTCTTTCTACGTTAAGTGTGTCATCTCAATGAATAATGAAAACAATCTATTAAAAGCACGCCGGGAAAAAGCCAATACTCTTGCCGAATCCGGGGTAGTCTTGTTCAGTAACACTTTTACCTCTCCTCAGCCCGTGAAGGAAATTTTGCCCCGTGGTGAAACACTGGCTCCTGAATCCCATGAGCAGGACGGTGGAACCTACAGGGTCGCCGGTCGAATTATGTCCATGCGTAAGTTCGGCAAGGCGGCTTTTTTTCACATCCAGGATGAAAGTGGTCGGATCCAGATTTATGCCAAACGGGACCTGCTTGGAGATGAAGTGTTCGCCCAGTTTAAAAAATGGGACGTGGGGGATATCGTCGGTATTGAGGGCAAGTTGTTTAAAACCAAAACCGGTGAGCTTTCAATAGAGGCTGCATCCCTGCAGATGATTACCAAGTCTCTGCGGCCGCTGCCGGAAAAATTTCACGGCCTGACCGACGTTGAGACCCGTTATCGACAGCGATATGTCGATCTGGTTGTTAATCCCGAGGTGCGTGAGACTTTTCGCAAGCGTGTGGAGATTATTCGGTTGATCCGTGAATTCTTCAGTAATCGCGGCTTTCTTGAAGTGGAAACGCCCATGATGCAGCCGGTACCGGGTGGCGCTACGGCTAAACCTTTTAAAACCCACCACAATGCCCTGGACATGGATCTTTTTCTGCGCATTGCTCCGGAACTGTATCTTAAGCGGTTGTTGGTGGGTGGTTTTGAGCGGGTTTTTGAAATTAACCGCAACTTCCGCAATGAGGGATTATCCACCCGGCATAATCCCGAGTTTACCATGCTGGAGTTTTACCAGGCTTATGCCACGTATCATGATCTGATGGACATGACCGAAGAGTTGATCTCCTGGATTGCCTATGAGGTTACCGGATCCATGCAAATCACTTACCAGGGAGTGGAGGTAGACCTGTCGCCCCCATGGCAGCGGTATACGATGGATGAGGCCCTCGTGCAGGTGGCCGGTATTGATCCCGATATTCTGGCTGATGAGCAGAGGGTAAAGGCCCTTGTTCAGGATAAAGGTATTGCGCTGCAGCCAGGTGCAGGTATCGGCAAGGCAAAAACGGAGTTATTTGAGTTGCTGGTCGAGGAGAAATTGATTAATCCGACCTTTATCACCTCCTATCCGACAGAAGTATCACCCCTGGCAAGGCGGAACGAGCACGATCCCACGGTAACTGATCGCTTTGAACTTTTTGTCACCGGCCGGGAAATTGCCAATGCCTTTTCCGAGCTCAACGACCCCATGGATCAGTATGAGCGATTTGCCCGTCAGATAGAGGATCGTGGAGATGATGAGGAGATCCATCCGGAGCTTGATTATGATTATGTGCGAGCCCTGGAATATGGTATGCCTGCTGCTGCCGGCGAGGGAATAGGAATTGATCGACTTGTCATGCTGTTGACGGATTCGCCTTCCATTCGTGATGTGATACTTTTTCCACATCTGAAGCCGGAGGCAACCGGTGCTTCGCAGAAGAAAAAATCGCTCAATTTAGGAAAAAAGAAATGAGAGTTTGACAAGGAGGAGTGACATGCGAATTGGTTTTCTGTTGATTTTTTTCTTCTTTACCTGGTGCACGGTTTTGTCTGCAAGAGAAGTGAACCTGGGAATGTGCACTTCATATATCAATAATTACTGCTCCCGCTGTCATACGACCGAGCGTATTTGTACCGGTCTGAAGACAAATGATAAAGAGGGCTGGCAAAAGGTTTTACAGCAGATGGCGAAAAATGATCCGGATATAGATAAGGAC
>Ga0256833_1002122_pt1 | contig 14232 bp, 13 predicted proteins | sample 356284metaG_FD_190535 | JGI IMG/M metagenome (GOLD analysis project Ga0256833, IMG submission 190535) | Hydrothermal vent microbial communities from Mid Atlantic Ridge, Atlantic Ocean - 356-284 | ecosystem: Environmental > Aquatic > Marine > Hydrothermal vents | place: Atlantic Ocean: Mid...
CTGCAAAGGCGAATAAAATAATAGGAAACTCCTTAAAAGACAATGAGGCATATCTAAGATATATTTGGATAAAAGGTTTAAATGATGGAAAAGGGGAGAGAATATATATCCCAACAGAAGCTGGTTTACCCATACTAGAAGCAGGTGGAGTTAAAAAATAGATATTTGCAGATAAAATTATTAATATTTTATAGTGCTAGTTAGTTATAGTTTTTAAAGTAAAATTGATTACTCTTTTTTCGGACCCTCGAATTTATTCGAGGCAATAGTCAAAATTAACTTTTTTATCTCAAATAGACGCGAATGAATTCGCGTGTCCGTATTGTTTGAAATCTGTTTATTACTTAGAGTGTGATTTTAACTTAAAGTTTATAACCAATTACAGAGTTACTAAAATTAACTTTTTTAAATGATATTTTTTTATACTTTCTAGCACCTTTTTTAGATGCAAATCTTTCTGGATGGTATCTTTTATACTTTATCCATTTAGCATCTTTAACTAGTGCTATAAATCCTTTTATCTCTTTTATTTTTTTTAACTTTTGATATCTGCTGTATTTAGTTGATTTAGCTACTCTTAATGCATCTAATTTTCCTTTTTTTAAGAGTTGGTTTAATTTTTTATAACTTAATTTTGAGTAGCGATTCATCAATTTTGCTCTCTGTTTATATGCTACTTTGTAGGTAGATTTATCAATCTTTAAAGCTTTTGTTTTTTTACTATTTTTAGCTAATTTAAAGTAACTTATAAAGCCTCTACCTCTTCTTGCTACTCTTCTTGGGGCTTTACCTTTTACTACAACTTTAGTTCCTACTCTAGCCCAGTTATATAGCTGTTTTGCAAAGCTTTTTTGTAACCTTATGCAACCGTGCGATGCTGGTTTGTTTGGTGTGTAACCAGAGTGAAGAGCTACCCCACTCCATGTAATTCTTAGCATATATGGCATCTTAGCTCCACCACTTGGCTTTGGCCACTCATTAGATATATGCATCTTCTCTTTTGCCAAAACAGTAAAAACACCTCTTGGTGACTCAAATTTTCTTTTGCCAGATGATATCCACCCCTTATATACCAACTGTTTGCCATTATAAGCATAAGCCTCTTGCTTTGTTAAATCTACAACTATCTTTTTAGCTCCAGCAGATGATACTACTGTTGCCATAATTAATATAAAAATTGCTCTTATTAAATTTTTCATAATATAAACTCCACCACTAAATGGCAAGATTATAGCAAAACATTAACTATGATACAATTTTTATTTCATTTTGTCATAAATTATTTTTCTTAAACTTTTATCTATATCTTTTAAACTCTTTAGAGTTGCAAAACAGCTTTGTAATCCACATATTTGATAATTTTTATAGTCTTGAGCCTCTTTATATATGTATGGATATCTAATTTTAAATTTTAAATTTAACAAACCACTCTTCTTGCCTTTAACAACATACAATCCCTCTTTAAACATCAATGCACTATTTAAAAAAGTTGCATAGTAGTGTGGTGTCTCTTTTAAGTAGATGGCATTACTTTTTAGTGTATTTTTTACTACATTTAAAAGTTTATACTCTCCTGCAATTGCAATATCTAGCAAAATATTCTCAACCATTAGGGCTGATGGACTTTTATAACCACTATCTTCAAGAGAAGATTTAACTCTCATTTTTCCTTTACTGTTTGCATACCAAGAGCCATTAGTGTAAAATAGCTTTACACTTTTTTTGACAACCTTATTAAAGAGTGTTAAATATCTGCTGTCAAGTGTTGTCTCATAAGCAGTAATAAGCATATTTGCAACAAAGCTATAATCTTCTAAAAGTCCATTTTGAGTAGGTTTATTAGGAAGTAGAGTTTGATGATATAGCTTGTCATTTTTGTAAAATAGTTTAAGTAGATTATTGGCTCTGTTAATTGCCATTTTTGTAAATTTTTTGTCAATATATCCAGCATCAAATAGAGCCTTAATATATAGTGCATTCCAAGCTGTATTTATTTTTTTATCAATAAAAGGATACTCCTTTGTCTCTCTTAAATTCAGTAACAATTTTCTCTCTTTTGAAAAGTTATTAATTTTACCATTAAGGGTTGGGTTAGAGTAATCACCACCCTCAAAGTTACCCATTTGCTCAATTCCGAAATATTTTAAAGCTGCTTTTGCTCTTTTTTTATCTATACCACTTTTAAGTAGATAATCTAGTGCCTTTTGATACTCATAAACAAAGTAGTATCCCTCTTGCTCTATGCCATCTTCATTTTTACTATCAGCGTTACTTGCACTATAGTATAATCCATTTTTATTAAATCTATTCTCTATATTGGAGATAGTCTCTTTTACAACTTTTGCAAATAGTGGCTTTTTAGTAATTTTGTAAGCTTTTGAATAGAGTGAAATTAACTCTGCATTTGTATATAGCATCTTTTCAAAGTGAGGAATTTCCCATTTTGCATCTACGCTATATCTAAAAAATCCACCCTCTATTTGGTCATATATTCCACCTTTTGCCATAGCTTCTAATATAGCTGTAGCCATATTTAAAGCCTCTTTATTGCCAGTTAGCTCATAGATATTTAAAAGCGCATCTATTGAGCTAGGCTGAGGGAATTTAGGTGCATGACTAAAGCCTTTATATTTTTTATCGTATATAGATTTAAAGCCTACTAATGCTCTTTTTGCTAAATTATGTGGAATTTTTGCACTTGGGAGTTTACTGTTTTGTCTCTTTTTTATTGCATTTTCTATATTTGTGCCAACCCTGTTTAACTCAACTCTATCCATTGTGGCAACATTGTTAAGAGTCTCTATTAATATATCTTTTGGCATATATGTAGCAAAATAGATAGGTTTTCTATTAGGCAGCAAAATAACACTCAAAGGCCATCCACCACCCCTTCCATTTACAATACGATAACCTAGCTGATAGTAACTATCTATATCACTCCTACGCTCTCGATCTACCTTTATTGATATATAGTTTTTATTTAAAACTTTGGCTACATCTTTTTGAGAAAAGCTCTCTCTTGCCATAACATGACACCAGTGGCAAGTGCTATATCCAATAGACAAAAATATAAGCTTATTCTCTCTTTTTGCCTTTTTAAAAGCCTTATTACCCCACTCCATCCAATTTACAGGATTATCTTTATGTTGTAAAAGATATGGAGATTTAGAGTTTTTTAAATCGTTAGCGTATGTTATAGTCAATATTAAAAAAATTGTTAGTAAAAATCGCATAAATACCCTTTTTAAAAGTATTATATCATAAGTTGTGGGCTGTAAAGTGTAATAGACTTTTTATTCTATCTTTTGGTAGAGAGGTAATAAAGCAGGTAGAACCTACTTATTTTTATCTTCTGCTTTTGGCATTTGTGTTTGTTTTGATACTTTATTAAAACTCTTCATAAAAGATGATAATTTCTCTTTTAACTCTTCAAAAATATCTTTTGTGCTTTCATCGCCATTTAGAATTTGCTCTATTTTTTCAATTTGACTTAACAGTTCAGTATAATCCTCTTCAATTTTACCATAACCTAAAGCTTGTGCTAATACTAATTGCTCTTTAGCATAGGCCAAAAGCTCTTTTAACTCATCTTTATTAGCATCTTCTTTATCTTTTGTAAGTTCACTTGCTTTAATAATTGTTTGTTCTGCTCTTAATATCGGCAGTGGCAATACAATTTTTTCTAAAACAAGTGTATCTATTACTTTTGCTACTAAAACAATAGCCTCTTCAAATTTCTCATCTTCTATAAGTGGAACTATAGCTTTTAATGCAGCTGGATATGCTGCAACTGGTAGAGCTGTAACATATATATCTAGTTCACTTGCAAGTTGAGTCATAATCTCTCTTGCTTTTTGCAACTCTTCGTTATCGATTAACTCTTTTACAACTTCTCTTGTAAATACAATATCTTCTAGTGTTCCTGGATAGTCGATAACTTGCTCTTTTACATCAACAGGAATTAACTCTTTTGAAGGATCTTTTGCAATTAAAACCTCTAATTTACCCAAAACACTCTCTATTGTTTTAAGCGACTCTTCTTTATTTTTACTTTTTAGTTGCTCAATAACACCAACAATCATATTTATAATTTCAATAGCATCATTTGATACTTTTTTATCTTGCTCATTAATATATTCGCCTTGTGAATTTGCCACTTTTGAAGTAACCTCTTTATTCTCTTGTAATTTTTTGTTTTCAGCCATTTTCTATCCTTTTACATAAATTTTTGATAGTGGAATTATATTCTTTTTGTTACTTTTAAAATGCTACTAAGATTGCAAAATAAATTAAAGAAAAGTTATATAATTAATGAGATATTTTGTATAAAAATAGTAAAAGTTTAAAGGAGAATAGAATGGTAGAGTTTTTAAAAAAGATGATGGAGTGGGCATTAGAGAAAGAGGAAGAGTTAGCCAAAGAGTGCAAAATAGACCCAAAAGAGATAGATGCACAACTCTATAAAATTACTCAAAAAAAGAGTGACTTAGAAAAAAGGTGTCAATATGAGATAGCTAAAATAGATAAATTAATAGAGAGATTAGATAATATTAAAAAAGAGAGTTCAAGTTGCGAGAGTAAAAATGGGTAATTTTTTATTAAAATTAGAAGATTGGATTATATCTCAAGAAGAGAAATTAGCCAAAGAGTGTAAAGTAGATATTGATACTATTGAAAAAGAGTTAAATTCTCTAATGTTATACAAAAAAAAATTAGAATCCAAGTGCCATCAAGAGAAAAAAGATTTAGAGTATTTAGAGAACAGGTTGCACTGGACAAAAGCTTACTCAATTAAGTGTAAAGAGTTCCTTGAGAGAAATTATAAGAAAAATTAATTTCTAACTCTTCTCTTTTTTTATTACATCTCTTCTTTTAATATTAAAAATTAAATCTGATAGATACTCTACTAAAATAACGATAATAGCAGTTGCCACCACCACATTGTAATCAAAGGTTGTCTCTAAAGAGAGTATAACAGCAGTTAGAGGCAATTTCATTATAACACCCATAAATACAGATGAACCAATTGCAGCAAAGTAGAATGGTTCAATATTTAAATAGCTATAATTGCTTATAATTTCTCCAAAGCCATAACCAGCCAATGCTCCAATACTCATAAGAGGCAAGAAGATTCCACCTACTGCATTTGAATATATGGCTAATGTGGTTGATATTATTCTTAAAAATAGAATTAAAAAAATTACACTTAATGCTATTTTATGTTGAGAGTTTATTAAGTATAATACCAATTCATGCCCACTAAAAGCTGCTCTTGGCTCTAATGTTAATATTGTTCCAACACTCAAACCTCCAATTAGAGCAAATATATAATTTTTATACTTTATTGATATGCTCTTTACTATCTCTAAATTTATAAAACTAAAGAATCTCTTTTTAAAAAAGAGATAGAGGTATATAAAAAATGTAATGTATGGAATAAATATTAAGTATGCAAAGATATGCCTCCACTCAAAAGTTTTGCCTTGGGTATGCAAAAAAAATATAGGTTCTAAAAATGATACAGAAACAACAAAAGCTAAAATTGCAGATAGTATTAAATAGCTTATATACTTTTTTACAAATTGATGAGCTATCATCTCTACAGCAAATGCAATACCAGTAACAGGAGATACAAATATAGCGGCAATGCCACTACTTGCACCAACACTTATCATCATTTTAATTAACATCTTTGGCAATTTAAACCATTTATGAATATGATAAGCAACCATCGCCCCAATTGTTGCGCTAGGACCTTCTGTTCCGACACTAAAACCACTAGATAACGATATTGTAGAGGCAACTATTTTTAAAAAGAGAGTTTTTAACCTAAATACCAATCTGTTTTCTATAATTGAATCTGTAATCTCATTTAATCCATACTCTCTAACATTTTTATCTTTAGATATAATATAATTGACTATTAATATTGCAACCGTTGGTAAAGTGTAAAGATACCAAATTGGCAAAGTTTTTGCTGTCTCAATAGGGTTACCACTAAAGAAAAAATATGTTAAAAAAGTAATAGAGAGTGAATAAAAAACTATAAAAAAACCACTAATTAATCCAGTAATTACTGATGCTATAAGAATTTTTAAATACATTATTTTTACTTTTTTATAAGTATAACTCTAATTAGCTAAAATAGTATATAGCTACACTTTTTTTTATAGATTTTTTATCATATAGTAAACACTTTTAACCCACTATTTCAATAAATCTTTAATACACTTAAAGCTAAAAGCAGGAACTTTTCTCTTATACTCTATATAGTCATCTCCAAATTTGTCAATTGCCTCTTTCTCTTCTAATGTCAGCACCATTACAATAATAAAAATCATCTCTAACGGAGCTATTATAAAGATAAAAGTTGGCAATCCAAGAAGCATAGCCCAGCCAAGTGGCAAAAGGGTAAGTCCAAAGAGCATAGGGTGACGCAAACAAGCATATATACCATCTTTTGCAAGTTTGTTTGTCTCTAATCTTGGAAGATTGCCCTCTCTTCCATACTTCTTTAAAGCTCTACCACCATTTGCAGCAGCTTTGAAGCTAATTTTTATAACTAAAAATCCAATAATAATACTGATAATATGAAAATAGATATTATTAAACCAAGGATTGTTAATATCAATATATAACGAATAAATTGCCCCACCAATGAGCATTAAAAGCCATAGAACAACTCTTATTATTACCGATTTTGTAGTCTTCATTTAATCTCTTTTTAACTGTAATTATAGTAAATTAGTGAGCATATGTCAATAAGGAGTTTCTGTGCATTTTTATGATTTACTTTTATATGGAGGAATTACTCTTGTTCTTTCTGCAATATTCTCAATGGGTGGTAGTGGTTCAGGAATTGCTTTGATTCCAGTTTTAAGTTTTTTGGGATTAGATTTTTTATATGCCAAGGCTTATGGATTGTTTGCTGGTTTAACTACAACTGTTACTTCGAGTGTTATGAATATAAAAAGAGGAGCAGTTAATATAAAAGAGTCTCTACCTATTGCTATTGCAATGTTGCTTTTTGCTCCTATTGGAGCATACCTTAGCAAAGAGGTAAATCAAGAGATTATCAAAACATTTTTTGCAATAATGCTTCTTTACTCTGCTTCTATGATGCTATTTGGAAAGAAGAAGCAACTATTTAAAGCCAATGGAAAATTGGTTCTATTTTTAGTTGGTGCATCTGTTGGATTTATTGCAGGAATGCTTGGAGTGGGTGGAGGTAATATCTTAATTCCACTACTGATTATGGTTGGCTTCGAGCCAAAAAAAATTGCTACAACAGTTAGCTTCGTTGTGCCATTTTCTGCCATAAGCTCTTTTGCAACTTATGCAAGTATGATAAATTTAGATTACATTACTTTGGCTACAATAGCTATTTGTGCAATTATTGGTGGATATATCGGCAACTATATGATGCAATTTAAATTAAATCAAAAGCAAGTTAAAAAACTATTAGCAATAATGCTGTATATTTTGGCTCTTAAGATGATATTTAGTTTATAGTGATAGTTATTTTTAATTTGAGTTAAATTCATTAATAGACCACAGTTATTCTATATGTTATAAGCCAATATGTAGTTAAAAAAGTTGGCAAAGTTATTTAAAATAATCCGATTAAATTTAAGATTATTAAAATATAGTTTATGTGAAAAATATTTAAATAAACTTATGATATACTACAGCATCAGTAGAAGCCTGTATTTTAGCCAAAGAGATTAGACTCATCATCTTATCATAGTTTTAAAAGACAGATGCTTCTTTAGTTAAGATGAAAAAATATATAATACTCCAAGAGGATAAATTCCTGTTATAGTAGTTATTTTCTCTTGTTAGATTTGATTTAGTAGAAGGCTTAAAATGGCAACACTTGGAAGATTAGATAAACTCATACTTAAAGGTTATAAATCAATCAAAGAGGTTGAAATAGAGTTTAGTGCAACTAATATTTTAATTGGTGCAAACGGTGTGGGTAAAAGTAACTTTATAGGCTTTTTTAATTTTATGAGAAAATTGGTTGATAAAGAGTTAGAGCTTACTGTTGCGCAAATGGGTGGGGCAAATAAGATTTTACATTTTGGTAGGAAAGTAACTTCCGAAATTGAAGTTGGGTTAATATTTAAGCCTAATGGTTATAAAGGGATTTTAATACCTGATGAACAAAATGGCTTAATTTTTAGAGAAGAAAATGGTTATTTTTTTCCTGATAAAATTAATTATTTTGGTGGAAATAAAAAATATTTACTTGACAATATTGGAGGTAAAGAGTCTAAATTACCTACTCATTTTACTTATAGTCCATTAGGATATATCGTTAAATATATCAACGATTGGAAAGTATATCATTTTCATGATACAAGTAAATCATCACCGATGAAGCAACCTTGTAGAGTTGACGATTACTACTCATTAGCCGTAGATGGACATAATTTACCTGCATATCTCTACTATATAAAACAAAATTATCAAAAAAATTATCAAAAAATTGTAAAGACTATTCAAAGAGTGGCACCGTTTTTTCATGATTTTATTCTCGAGCCTGATATAGCCAATGAAGAGATGATAAAACTTAGATGGAAGCATAAAGGAAGTGATCTCTATTTTGATGCGAATGATCTCTCAGATGGGACAATACGGTTTATTTGCCTAACAACTCTTCTTTTGCAACCAAATATGCCAACAATGATACTTATAGATGAACCTGAACTTGGGCTTCATCCTTTTGCATTAAAAATCTTGGCAAGTTTGTTTAGAGTTGCATCTAAAAAAACTCAAATAATTGCATCTACTCAGTCTGCTACATTTGCTGATTTCTTTGAGATAGATGATATACTAGTTGTCGATACGAAGGATAATGCAACAGTTTTTAAGAGATTAAATAGTGAAGAGTTTAAAGAGTGGACTAACGAATATACGGTTGGAGATATGTGGCAAAAAAACTTGATAGGTGGAGTGCCATCTTATGATTAGGGTAGCTATCTCTGTAGAGGGGCAGACTGAGATGGAGTTTTGCAAAAAGGTTTTGACTCCTTTTTTTAGAGATTTTAATATAGAGATGACTCCAATTGTTGTATCAACTAGTAGAGACAAGTGTGGCACCAAACATAAAGGTGGGTGTATTAATATAGGTCGTATCAAAAGTGAAGTTAGTAGATTGTTGAATAGTTTTGATTATGTAACAACTTTTTATGATTTTTACGGCTTTAACGACAGACCAACAAATGATATTGATGAATTAGAAGAGATGATATTTGAACTTTTTAATGATAACAGACTAATACCGTATATACAGCAGTATGAGTTTGAAACACTTCTTTTTAGTAAGCCAGAATATTATGAAGATTATTTTAATGATAGTTATGTTGCAGATAAAATGAAGCAGATTATTGAAGAGTTTCAAGAAGATATAGAAAAGATAAACGACTCACCTCAAACTGCACCATCTAAAAGAATTGAAAAACTTTTTGATGAAGTTGGTGAGCCGTATGATAAAGTATTGCATGGAGAAGGTATTGCTAGAGATATTGGAATTAAGCATATTATAAATAGGGCAAATAGATTTAGAGAGTGGGTTGAGAAGATAAAAGCTTTAGAGAAGAAAAATACTCATTAAAACAATAATTTTAATTTGTAGTAGGTTTATTATAATAATATATGTATCTTTCTTTATTTTTTACACAACTTAATTGCACTTATAGTCTAATATTTTAATTACATAGCTACCACCCAAAATCATTGGTTTAAGTTTAGGTTTAATACTCTTGATAGCTCCTCTTTTGTCATAAGTTACAATAAGCCCTTTTGTATCTTTTGCTAAAACTTTTTGTATCACTTTAACTCCAGGTGTGCCATTTTTGTTTTGTAAATCTTTTACACTAATTATTTTGTCATCTTTAATTGTCAGTTTTAATTTACGATTTCCATTTACTGGTCCTAGTGATGGGTTATTAAAGCTGTAAACCATTTTACATATTTTTGAAGATTTATTAATATTGTTTGCAGTCGATTGACAAGCACTAATAATAACAAAAATTAAAAGTAAAAGTATAGTTTTCAACATAATCTACTCCTTCTTTAAGGCAATTGTTTTTTATTGCAAGAGTAGCTCTAATTGTTAGGATAAAAATAATTTACTCTCATTGCTTCTATAACTTTAGCAATTAATTCATCTAGCTCTAATCCTAACATATTGGCACCTCTTTTTACCACTTCTCTATCAACTCCTGCTGCAAAACTTTTGCTTTTAAATTTCTTTTTTACAGACTTTACCCCTAAATCTTCTATCGATTTAGATGGTCTAACAAGCACACAAGCATTCACTAAACCGCTTAATTCATCAACAGCATATAGTGTTTTTTCCATTAAACTCTTTGGCTCAATATCTGTGCATATTCCATAAGCGTGGCTCATTATAGCTCTGATAATTTCATCACTATAACCTGCATCTTTCATAATCTCTGCTGATTTAAAGCAGTGTTGTTCTGGGAACATTTCGTAATCTAAATCGTGCAAAAGACCTACTATTGCCCATTTTTCTTCATCTTCTTTTTCATTTTTTGCAAAATATTTCATACAAGCTTCTACCTGCAAACCATGTTGAACAAGAGCTTCACTTTTGTTATACTCTTTTAATAGTTTTAACGCATCTTCTCTATTTGGCACAACAGACTCCTTTAAACATTATTAATTATATATTAAGCCTCTAAAACAGCCCCTTTACTTGCATTTGTAACTAATTTTCTGTATTGTCGTAGCCATCTGCTTTTTAGTGGTTTCTCTAGTGGCTTAAAGTTAGATTTTCTTTTTTCAATCTCCTCTTTGCTAACAAGTAATTCTATTTTATACTCATCTACATCTATAAAGATTTCATCTCCATCTTCAACCAAACCAATTACTCCTCCTTCTGCTGCTTCTGGGCTTACATGACCAATGCTTAGCCCTCTGGTTGCTCCACTAAATCTGCCATCTGTAATTAATGCTACGCTATCGCCTAAGCCCATACCCATAATTAGGCTTGTTGGGGCTAACATCTCTTGCATACCAGGACCACCCTTTGGTCCTTCGTATCTGAGAACAACCACATCTCCTGCTTTTACTTTTCCACCTGTAATTCCTGCTATTGCATCATCTTGAGAGTTAAAACATACTGCCTTTCCTTTAAAGCTTCGCTCTCCTGTAATTCCAGCCGTTTTAATAACTGCTCCTTGCTCTGCTAAATTTCCAAAGAGAATAGCCAATCCTCCAACTTCTGAGTATGGATTATCTATTGTATGAATAATCTCTTCATCTTTTATTTTGGCATCTGCAATTCGCTCAAATAGGCTCTCTCCTGTAATTGTAGGGTTATCTAAAAGCACACTGTTATCTCGTTTGGTCATCTCTTTTAACACTGCACTTACACCACCAGCTGTGTGGATATCTTCCATATGAACAGTTGTTAAGCTTGGGCTAATTTTAGCGATATGGCTTACACTTTTGCTTATTTTATTGATATCTGCGATATTAAAATTAACATCTGCCTCATTTGCAATAGCTAACATATGCAATACTGTATTTGAGCTTCCTCCCATTGCCATATCTACGGCAAATGCATTTCTAACAGCATTTTCATTTAAGATATTTCTAAATCTCATCTTCTCTCGAGTCTCTTGGCTACTTAATGCAATTTCACAAATGCGTCTTGCAGCAGTTCTAAATAGCTCTTCTCTCTCTTTTGTAAGTGCTAAAATTGTTCCATTTCCAGGAAGTGCAATACCCATTGCTTCCATTAGCGTATTCATAGAGTTTGCAGTAAACATACCAGAGCAGCTTCCACCACTAGGACATGCATTGCACTCCATCTCTGTTAAAGTATCTTCGCTAATCTCTCCAGCCTCATAAGCTCCAACACCCTCAAAAACAGTAGCTAAATCTATTGGTGTTCCATCTGCCATTGCACCAGCAGCCATTGGACCACCACTTACAAAAACTGTTGGAACATCTACTCTTAATGCGCCCATAATCATACCAGGAACAATTTTATCACAATTTGGAATAGCTATCATTGCATCTAACTTGTGTGCATTCATAACTGTCTCTATAGAGTTTGCAATAATTTCACGGCTAGGGAGCGAGTAGAGCATACCATCATGCCCCATTGCAATTCCATCATCTACACCTATTGTATTAAATTCAAATGGCACACAAGCATTTTTTCTTATCTCATCTTTAATAATTTCTGCTACTTTATTTAGATAAAAGTGCCCAGGAATTATCTCGATAAAAGAGTTTGCAACTCCTATAAATGGCTTATCAAAATCTTCATCTTTTAAGCCAGTAGCTCTTAATAGACTTCTATGTGGTGCTCTTGCATAACCTTTTTTAACTTCATCACTTCTCATATTTTTACCTTTAATTAAATTGCTATAATTATAGCAAAAGTTGATTAAGAGATAATTTTACAAAATATTTATATTGCAATAGTTATTTAAACTTTTTTTAAAGTTATGTAGCTATAATTTCGCTCACAAACAGGTAAGATGTTTGCGGGAGTAGCTCAGGGGTAGAGCATAACCTTGCCAAGGTTAGGGCCGCGAGTTCGAATCTCGTCTCCCGCTCCAGTATGTGGTGTCTAACCAGCATTATATTTGCCCGGGTGGTGGAATTGGTAGACACAGGGGACTTAAAATCCCCCGGTCATTGCGACCGTGCCGGTTCAAGTCCGGCCTCGGGCACCACTATAAATCAAAAATTATTATAAGTATTGAGTTATAATATATTTTATAGTTTTTTAAGTAGCGGCAAGGGCGGCATAGCCAAGTGGCTAAGGCAGGAGCCTGCAAAGCTCTGATCCCCGGTTCGAATCCGGGTGCCGCCTCCATATTTTTTTGTTCGGGAGATGTCGGAGCGGTTGAACGTGCCGGTCTTGAAAACCGGTGAGGGTAATACCTCCGGGGGTTCGAATCCCCCTCTCCCGGCCACTTATTTAACCAAAGAGACATTTAAAAAATATAAAATAAGTTTTATACCTTAATCCTCCTCCTTTTTTTCATTAAAGATTAAAGTAGAAATCCCCTCGAAAGAGGGGCTCCTTGTTTATAAAAGAGTCTCAAGACTCCAAATTATCCATTAATCCTAATATGCAGTATAAGTTTGTAAAGATGTGCTAATGCTTTGTAAACAGAACTACCTATTGGTTAATTCAAAAAATTTAAGGAGTTTGTCTATTTGTAAATGATTAGTGTAAATTTTTATTTCACAATCTGGGTTAATATGCACCATCTCTTTTAAGAACAACTTTAATGGTTTTAAAGAGTATGACAATATCTAACCATATTGACCAATTTACAACATACCATCTATCTATTTTTACTCTAAAATCGTAATTGGTATCGCTTCTTCCACTTACTTGCCAAAGCCCTGTAATTCCTGGTTTTACCATATAGTAGTATTGTGCATTCTCTTTATAGTAGCTATCAATCTCATTTTGAATAACAGGTCTAGGACCTACAAAGTTCATTTCACCCTTTAATACATTAAGTATCTGAGGAAGCTCATCTAGTGAAGTTTTTCTTAAAAATCTACCAACTTTTGTAACTCTTGGGTCATCTTTGAGTTTAAAACAGCTCTCCCACTCTTCTTTTATTTTACTATCACTCTCTAATAACTCTTTTAATATTTCGTTAGAGTTAGTAAACATACTTCTAAATTTTACAACAGGTATAGTTTTGCCATCTTTTCCTACCCTATTGTGCATAAAAAAGATTGGACCTTTAGATTCTAATTTAATTGCAATAGCTATAATAGCTAATATTGGTAAAATTACTGGTAGCAAAATAATTGCTAAAATGTAGTTTAATATATTTTGCAATGCTCTTGTATGCCAACTCATTAATCTATTTTTAAATACTATTAAATTTGTTCTTGTGTTTGAGAGTTCATATATATGAGAGTGGGTTAAGTCATACTCATCTAAAATAGGTGTAAATATTACATTTTTTCTTACCTTTATCTCCTCTTCAATTAAACTCTTAATACTCTCTATATTGCTCTTTTTAGAGTTAATAAAAAGAGTAGAAAAGTCACTCTTATCTGACTTTATATACCCTAAGTAGTGGTTTCCATAAATCTCTTTTTGTAAAAATGGATCTTCCCCATGAATATTTGCTTTTTTGCGCCACAAAGATAGTTTATAGAGTATCTTTTTTACAACTATTTTTTGAATTGGAATTAAAAAAATCAAAAGCA
>Ga0256833_1002123_pt1 | contig 14232 bp, 14 predicted proteins | sample 356284metaG_FD_190535 | JGI IMG/M metagenome (GOLD analysis project Ga0256833, IMG submission 190535) | Hydrothermal vent microbial communities from Mid Atlantic Ridge, Atlantic Ocean - 356-284 | ecosystem: Environmental > Aquatic > Marine > Hydrothermal vents | place: Atlantic Ocean: Mid...
ATATATGATAGAAGTCGTAATGCCTTAAGAGTCAATTGTGTTTGTTGATTATTGTCATTATTTTAATCAAACTTGTTTAAATGGGTTTTCACTACTTGTAAATACATTATGTTTTTGTTTTAAGAGATTGCTTATAGTGAAAATTATAGGTGATTATTAAGCGGTCATTTCGTAAAAGTGCAATGAAATATTATATTTTTTTGTTCTAAAATATTACATTTGTGAATTACTAAATTGATTTTGCACTAGTTTTTTATCTGACATAAAAGTTAATATTGTATGTTAAAAGAAAAAATGAAAGCTTTTGATTTGCCTCAAAAAATACAAAAGCAAGGGTTATATCCGTATTTTAGAGTTATAGAATCAGAACAAGATACTGTTGTCAAAATAAATGGTAAAGATGTATTAATGTTTGGGTCAAACAGCTATCTGGGTTTAACAAATCATCCGAAATTAAAAGAAGCGTCAAAAAAAGCAATAGACAAATACGGATCCGGTTGTGCGGGATCACGTTTTTTAAACGGGACTTTGGATATTCATATTGAATTGGAAGAAAAAATTGCAAATTTTGTAAATAAAGATGCAGCTTTGGTTTTTAGTACCGGTTATCAGGTAAATTTGGGTGTTATATCAGCTTTACCCGGCAGACATGATTTTGTGATATTAGACGAACTTGATCATGCATGCATTTACGATGGTTCCAGATTGTCATTTGCAAAAATGAAAAAATACAAGCACAATGATATGGATTCATTAGAAAAAGTATTAAGCTCTTTGCCGGATAGTGAAATAAAATTATTGATAATGGACGGGGTATTCAGTATGGAAGGGGATATAGCAAAATTACCTGAAATAGTTGAATTGGCAAAAAAATACAATGCTAATGTTATGGTTGATGATGCCCATGGACTTGGGGTCTTGGGAGAAAGAGGAAAAGGAACCGTTAATCATTTTGGACTCAATAATGAAGTTGATTTAATAATGGGAACATTTTCAAAATCCCTGGCATCTATCGGTGGTTTTATAGCTACGGATTTTGATACTATTAATTATTTGAAGCATTATGCCAGATCACTGGTTTTTAGTGCCAGTATAGCTCCTTCAAATGCAGCGAGTGTAATTGCGGCTATTGATATAATGCAAAATGAACCGGAAAGACAGGAAAAATTGTGGGAAAACACCCGTCATGCTAAAGAAAGATTAATTAGTGCTGGTTTCAATACCGGTAAATCAGAAACTCCGATTATTCCTATTTTTGTAGGTAATGATTTAAAAACATTTATGCTGACCAGAACTCTTTTGGATGAAGGCGTTTTTATCAATCCGGTTATTTCACCTGCTGTTCCTCCAGGTGACGAACTTATAAGATTTTCATTGATGGCAACTCATTCCATTGATCAAATAGATGAAGGAATTGACAAAATAGTCAAAATATCAAAACAAATTGGAATTATTTAATAGATAATATTTTTTAACAATAATAAATTTAAGCCATGAGTATAGATATAAAAAAAGTAGAAACAAAAAAAGAATTAAAAATATTTATAAATTTTCCACATGATCTATACAAAGATGATCCCAATTACGTACCAATGTTGGATATGGCTGCTAAAGAATTGTTTTCTAAAAAGAAAAATCCTTTTTTCGAACATTCTTCAGTTCAAAATTATCTTGCGTATAAAGATGGAGAATTAGCCGGAAGGATTTCTGCTATAAGGAATAATAATTACAATAAATACCATAATAGCAATGTAGGCTTTTGGGGATTTTTTGATGTTATCAATGACTATGAAGTAGCCAAAGCTATGTTTGATACAGTAAAGAAATGGCATCAAAATCATAATTTTGAAGCAATGATCGGACCGGTTAATTTTTCAACAAATGATACAGCCGGATTGTTAATTGAAGGATTTGATATGCCCCCCATTACGGAAATGACCTATAACAAACCATATTATAAAGAATTAATAGAAAAATACGGGTTTAAAAAGGATATGGATCTTTTTGCTTATATGATTTATGCTAAAAACGTATCGGAAAAATCTGTAAAATTGGCTGATTTAATTCAAAAAAGACTGGAACAAAAAGGCATTACTATCAGGCAAATTAATATGAAGGACTTTAAAAATGAAGTTGCAAAAATAAAAGAAGTGTATAATAAGGCCTGGGAAAAAAACTGGGGTTTTGTCCCTGCCACCGATAAAGAATTTGAATTTCTTGCCGAAGGATTGAAAATGATTGTAAATCCTCAATATGCTCTTGTTGCAGAACATGAAGGAAAATTTATCGGTTTTGCTCTTACTATTCCAAATATCAATGAAATAACAATCAATTTCAAAAAAGGAAAACTGTTTCCTTTTAATATTTTTAAGCTTTTGATGAAGAAAAACAAAACCAAATACGTTAGAATAATTACACTCGGAGTTATTGAAGGATACAGAAAAATGGGAATCGAAGCAGTTTTTTTCGCAAGAATAATAGAATCTGCAAAGAAAAATAATATCATCGGTGGCGAAGCTTCGTGGATATTGGAAAACAATGAAATGATGAATATGGCTGCTGAAAAACTTAATGGCGAAAAATATAAAACCTATCGTATCTACAGAAAAGATATTTGAGTCTTTAATCGTATATTATATAAAATATGAACAAAAATTACCGGCTTAGTGCAGTTGATATAGTGAATTTCATCTATTGGCTCTTTATGGTCTTTTTTTATTTATTTGCTTTTAGGGAAATTGAACAAAAAATTTACGGTTTTATTCTGTTAAGTTTTTTGATGGTTTTTGAAATTTTCATAATCAAATACAGAAAAACAAAAAATAGTAATAATTTAGTGAAACTTCTTCATCTTCTGTACCCTGCTTTATTTTTAATTTTTGTTTTTGATAGCATTCATATTTCACTTCCGTACATTAACCCTAATGTGTATGATGAATTTCTTGCCAATATTGATTTTAAATTATTGGGATTTAATCCTACGGTGGCGATTGAAAAAATCTTAAATCCCTATCTTACGGAATTGATGTATTATCTGTATTTGTTTTATTTCTTCATGCCATTTATTATAGTAATTTATTTGTATAGAAAAAAAATGTATCGCGAATTGGATAAAACGGTTTTGTTTCTATTGATGACTTTTTACGGTTCATATCTTTTATATTATGTATTTCCTGCCTTAGGACCAAGGTTTTATCCACCTTTGGAGGCATTGCAAACAGTTCCTTTAAAAGGCATATTGTTTACGGATATAATAAGAGATACGATTTCAAAACTTGAACACAATAAATTTGATGCTTTTCCCAGTTTGCATGCTGCGGTATCACTATCTGTTTTGATGTCTATTGCAAAATATAATAAAAGATGGTTTTATTTATTTTTGCCAATAGTTACTGGAATTTTTATATCTTTGATTTATTGTCGATATCATTATTTTATAGATATTATTGGAGGGGTATTGTGGACCTTTATTTGTTATTTTTTGGTGGAAAAATTTTATAACAGACTATATCCAAAATATTTTACTCCTTATTATTCAGATTAAGATTAAAATATTATGCCGAAAGATTTTAAATTGGACTATAACAAAAAAGATATTCATTATTATATTATACTTTTAAGTGCTCCGGTATTGCTGACTTTGTATAGGTATCATGCATATCCGGGAACTTTTAAACCTTTTATAAATTTTAGTCTACCAGGAGATCAGGTCATTAGAATAAATCAGTTTATTATATTTTTTATTCTTACTTTTATCATTCCGCTTTTGTATATTAAGTTGGCAATGAAAGAAAAACTAATTAATTTCGGTCTTGGTGTCGGAGATGTTAAAACCGGAATAAAATCATTCCTTCTGATTCCATTGGTGATTCTTCCCGCTATATATTTTGGTGCTAAAATGCCTGAATTGCAAACAGAATATCCACTTGCTAAAAGCTTATTGCAGAATCAATCCAATCTTTTAATTTACGAAATGGCTTATGTGGTTTTTTATTATATTGCTTGGGAGTTTTTTTTCAGAGGATTTATTTTATTTGGATTAAAGGATAGATTTGGCGCGGTTAATGCTATTTTGATACAAACCATATCTTCATGTCTTGTACATATTGATAAACCCGAAGGTGAAATAATCGGGTCTATTATTGCCGGAATTATTCTTGGTATCATAGCTTTGCGAACAAAATCCATTTGGTATGTTGTTATATTGCATGCAGCTATCGGAGTATTAACGGATTTGTTTATTATTTACGGGTAAAAACGGGAAAAATGGAAAAAATATTGGTGACCGGAGCAAATGGATTTATAGGTAGCAATCTTGTAAAAAGACTTGTTGATAGTGGAAATACTGTTAAAAGTATGGTTAGAAAATCCTCGGATTTGAGATTTATAAAAGGAATAGATACCACTATTGTTTATGGAGATATCAATGATACGGAAAGTCTTGAAAAAGCCGTTGAAGGTATGGATAAAGTTTATCATGTTGCCGGTCTGGCTGCGGATTGGGGTCCTTATAAAAAATTTGAGAACGTAAATTTTCATGGCACACAAAATATTGCGCGTGTTGCATATAAAAATAAAATAAAAAAATTTATTTACATTAGTACGGTCGCCTTTCATGGATTCGGTAATATCAATATGACGGAAGAATCTCCTGTAAGTAAAAATCTGATTCCTTATTCTAAAACCAAATATCTTGCGGAAAAATGGCTTTGGGAATATAGTGAAGAAACGGGAATGCCGGTTACTGCGGTTAGACCCGGAAATGTATTCGGTATAAATGACAGGACTTTTATATCCAAATACATCGATGCAATGCTAAAAGGTAAGTTTATGGAGGTTAATAAAGGGAAAAGTAAGACTTGTCCTGTTTTTATTGAAAATCTTATTGATATAATAACTTTGGTGGGCGATGATGATAAAGCAAATGGAGAGGCGTTTATAGCAACAGATGGTTTGGATATCGACTGGCATACATTTAATACAAAATTGGCAAATGCTTTGGAAATAAAATTACCAAATGCATCAATACCATATTATGTTGCTATGCCGGTTGCGAAATTGTATTATGGAATACATAGACTGCTGGGAATAAAATCAGAACCGTTTCTCACTCCATATCGTATAAATAACGGTGGCAAGAATTATCATTTCAGTATTGGTAAATTGAATAAATATTTTGATTACCGGCCTAAAATCAATATTGATGAAGCTATGTACAGAACAGTGAAATGGTATAAAGAGAAATAGTTAGTGTCTGTACTATGTTTATCAATCTTCTTTCAATAATTTTTCAATTTCAGGTATGATATTTTCTTTTATCAATTCAGGAGCTTTATGACTGTTTATTCCTCCTGAGAACACTTTTCTGATAATACCTTTTTTGTCGATAATAATAGTTCGTGGAAACCCAAAACTATCTAATTTTCTGTAATATATTTTTTTGGCATCAGGAACAATATTAAATAAAAATCTATTATTTTGATTTAAAAATTTATTAATAGATTCTTTATTTTCACGGGTTAAAGCGATAAATTCAACATTTTTATCTTTATATTTTTTTACAATATCATTCAAACCCGGCAATTCCGCAATACAAGGTTGGCACCATAATGCCCATATATTTATAATTATTATTTTTCCCCTCATCAATTTTGTATTCAGAGTGTCTCCCGATATTGATGTAACCTTAAAATCCGGTAATTTCATTCCCAAATAACATTGGTCCATTCGTTTCATCATATCACGCATGTTTTCAATTTCAATTTTTTTATGTTTACATCTTTTTAATGAGTCTAAAAAATTATATTCCTGAGCTAATACATTGTTTAATGTGAAAATGAAAATAAAGAAAAATACTAAAGTTGATTTTAATGTCATAGAAACTAATTGTTTTTTATGAAAACTAAAAAGCATCTGGAATATTGTAATTCCAGATGCTTTTGCTGAAAATTATTGAGTTAAAAACAATTATTTTGTAAAAATATAATCTTTAGAAGATGCCCCGCTATGACAAGAAACACAAGCTCCGTTTAAAAGATTTGAACCTCTTAACACTTTTCCATCTGCATTTTTCGCAATTTTTCCATCCGGAGTTATTACAAAATATTCCCAATTATTATGATCGGGATCAAAATTATTTCCTCTTTTTACCATTCCTGTTCTCACGTTCACCGAACCATTTGAGTTATATGAATATTTAAGAATTGTTGCTCCTACAGGATATTCATCTCCGGATCTGGAAACACCATCTTTAAAATATATTTTTCTGATAGTCGTGGAATCATTGCCACCATGAGCAGCTCCAAGTGAAGGGTCAATACCTTGTCTTTCAACATCCAGGCTCCATGATTCATAATTGGCAAATGTATTGTCATCAGCAATAAACTCAGTGGGTTCTTTGTCTTTGGTACATGATTGCACACTTACAACCGATGCTATTACAACAAGAGAGAATAAAAATACATAAAAATTTTTCATAATACAAATTTTTTAATTCAACTTTTCATCCGGAGTTATTGTCTCTTACTTTAATTCCGGTTGAATAGTATATTTTAATAATAATTTAACTTTGTATTAGTCGAAAAAAAATATAAAACCTTACAATTAAAATTTTATTTTTTTCTCATTGCTTAATTTATAAAATTCTTGTGCTGCCATTTACAGTGCTTTTGCCATTATTCCTGCTATCCATTGCGGTGCTAAAGCAATGTCGTGTTATAAATTGTTTTTATTACAAGCAACTATTGATAAAGTAATCGCTAATAAAATTAATACTTTTTCCATGCTTATTTTTTAATATTTAATAAATATTGTCTGTTTTTAATGTTTGATTTTTTCGTTATGTTTATGTTTAAAACAGTTATTAGCAAAAGTCAAATCCATAACTTCAAATACAACGTAAGATTCAAACTCGAATATTATAGTTCAGGCTTTTGGCTTTATGGACAAATACTATATACAGACATAGTCGGTATAAATAAAACATATCAAACCTAATACTAGACGAATAAAATATTAATTTGATTGGTAAAACGATATATTTTATAAAATTATTAACTTTTATCATATTATCAATCTTGTTATTTTTGATTCTTGATATAAAGTTATTTTTTCCTATTTGTTTTTAGTATTGTTATTATCCTCGTATGTTTGCAAAAGAAAATTAAAGTAAATGAACTCACCAAACATATTTTTGGAAGGAGAAAGAGTGTTTCTCAGGGCATTTGAGCCTGGTGACGAACGGGTATTGGCTAAAATAGAAAATCATCCGGAATCCAGAATTACATTATTTTATGCTATGCCTACAAGCCCTCAACAACAATTTGATAAAATTCAAAAGCAAATCGATAATCCGAATTCGATTGTTCTTATTGTTTGTGATAAAAAATCCGGTGCAGCTATCGGTCAAACGGCTTTTTTCCATATTGACTGGGTGGGAAGAATGGCAACTTTTTATATCGGAATTGCTGACAAAGAGTATAGAGGAAAGGGCCTTGGTACGGAAATTGTCGGTTTAATGCTGGATTATGCATTTGGTACACTCAATTTACATCGAGTCCAATTGCATGTTGCAACAAAAAATATAGCCGGAATAAAAGCATACAAAAGAAATGGATTTATCATAGAAGGACTATTGCGTGAAGCTATGTATGGAAACGGGGAATATCACGATTTTCATCTTATGGCAATATTGAAAAAAGATTATAAAAAACATAAAAATTTGAAAAGATGAAAATAATTATTTATTTGTTCTTATTTGTCAGCGTAATTGTATCGTGCAAAAATGAAATAAAAACATTGAATCAAGATGAATCTCCAAAAGAGGAAAACTATGAAGCCGATAGTGCGGATATTGTGATTTTCAATAAAATCATGGAATATGCGCAAAGCAAAGCACTCAAATATAAAACACTTCCTGAAATCGAGATTAGTATAGCCCGGTATTTTTTGGGGACTCCTTATGTGGCACATACACTGGAAAAAGAAGGAGAGGAACATCTTGTGATAAATTTACGTGAATTGGATTGCACTACTTTTGTTGAGAATGTAGTAACTCTCGCAAAGTGTATCAAAAACAACACAACAAGTTTTGATGATTTCTGTCAAATGTTGATAAAATTCCGGTATCGAGACGGGATGATTGACAAATATCCTTCGAGATTGCATTATTTTTCGGATTGGTTATTGGATAATGAAAAAAAACAGCTTATTTCCATTGTCAGCAATTCTTTTGCAAAAGATGATTATAATAAGACATTGAATTTTATGTCAACTCATCCACAGTATTATCCTCAATTGAAAAATGATACATTTGTTAAACAAATAGCCGACATAGAAAAAAATATTTCTCCATTAAATTTTAAGTTTATACCTGAAAATCAAATTTACGAATATGAAAAATATATAAATAACGGTGATATAATTGCAATAACAACAACTATAGAAGGACTTGATATTGCCCATGTAGGTTTTGCATATTTTGTTAATGGTAGATTGCATTTATTTCATGCCTCGTCCGTACATAAGAAAGTAATAATATCGGAAAAAACACTGCAGGATTATCTTATGGGAATAAAGATAAAGAACGGCATAATAGTAGCAAGGCTTAAATAGTGTCTGTACATAAAATCATTAAAATTTAAGAACTTTATAAATTGACTTCAAATAAATTGTAAGTATTTTATCTTTTTTCGACAAATAAACAGTGTTGACAATACAAAGTGTAGGATTGAATAGTTTGTAAACTAAAAGTTGATTTATTACTGACAGATATGTATTGTTTTTTGTGCATTTTAAATTTAATTTTGTTTCCGGTAAAATTGTGATAACATCCTATTTTATTGGAAGACATGAAAAATCATTATAAATTATGTTTTATCAAGTTAAAATTTTGTATCTTTGAAAATCATTGTTTATTTCAATAGTTTTTAATGATAATTTTCAGATGTGAGAGAAATAAATTTAACAGAATGGGTAAATGAATATACGGATGATATGTATTCATGGGCATACTTCAAAGTATCGGATTCTGAAATAGCAAAAGATTTGGTACAGGATACATTTTTAGCTGCTGCTGAAAAAATATCATCATTTAAAGGTAAAAGTTCGCCTAAGACCTGGTTGTTTTCTATTTTGAATTTTAAAATAATAGATCATTACAGGGAAAAAGTAAAAAAGCCTTATAATACCGATAGTGATTCTTTATCTACATATTTTGATGAGAATGGAGAATGGAGACAAGACAAAAGGCCACAAGATTTACACGATAACGATGGTGATTTGATGAATGATGAAGATTTTCAAATGATATTAAAAAAATGTCTTGAATTGTTGCCGGAAAAATGGAATACTTGTGTTAAGCTGAAATATCTACTTGGTAAATCAGGTGCTGATATTTGCAATCAGATGGATATAAGTAAGAATAATTATTGGCAAATAATACACAGAGCAAAACTCAGTTTAAGGGAATGTATTGAATCCAAATGGAACAGAGATTAGTAATTTTATGAAAAAATTGATGAAAAAAATAATGCTTTCTTGTGAAAAAGCAACGGAACTGATTGAAAAGAAAATTCACTTTAAATTAAGTCTTAAAGAAAAAGTTCAGTTGGCAATGCATCTTGCATTGTGCAAACCTTGCAGCAATTATAAAAAACAAAGCTACCTTATTGAGAAAACGGTTCCCAATATTGAATTTAAAGAAATTGCTAAAGAAGATCTAAAACCTTTAAAGGAAGAAATTATTAAAAAGCTTTAACATAGTGTTTGTCTTTAAAATCATTAAAATTAAAAAACAAACACTTTGTAAACAGACACTAATTATAAATTTTTTCTACATAATAAGTATTCATATCAACCGATTTAAATTCAAAGCCTCTTTCTCTAAACATTTTTATCATTGTTTCATTGGCTTTAAGAACCGAAGCATAGATTCTTTTTATACCGTGACTTTTAGATATTTCTATCACTTTATCCATCAATTTGGCTCCTAATCCCAAACCTTGCCACGGATCGGCAACAACAATAGCAAATTCAGCAGATTCATTACCATGATCATGTACGATTCTGGCAACTCCTATCATTTTTCGCTCTCCTTTTTCTTCAATTTCTCCGATAAGAGCCATTTCTCTTTCATAATCTATTTGAGTATACCTTGTCAACATATCGTGAGTTACGTCTTTGATATAACCGAAAAATCTAAAATACTGAGTTTGTTTTGAGAAGTTGGAAAACATTTCTCTTTCCAGAGGTTCGTCTTCCGGTTTTATCGGTCTGATAACCACATCCAAGCCGTTGTTCAATTTGTCCTTTGTTATATATTGAGACGGATAAGGGGCGATAACAAGATGCTCATACGGTCTTACATTGTTTTTTATAGCCTCTTCATCAAGAACTATTTTTGCATCCAGTACAACACCGGACTTTTCATCGACAGCAAAAGGATTTATATCAATTTCTTTGATTTCAGGAAAATCCATTACCAGGTAGGCAAATTTGTAGAGCAAAAATTGAATTGACTTAATATCAACTCCTTTCATTCCACGATAGCCCTTCAATAATTTATAGATTTTTGTTCCTTCTATTATTCTTTGTGCCAATGCCATATTCAAAGGAGGTATACCCATATTCAAATCTTTAAATACTTCTACCGCTACTCCTCCCATTCCGAATATTAATACAGGACCGAATAAAGGATCTTTTTTGGCACCAATAATTAATTCATATTTTTTGTCGATCATCTGCTCAATCATTATACCGTGAATTTTAGCATCCGGTTTATAGTTTTTAGCAGATTCCATAATTTTTATAAAATTTTCTTTTGCTTCCTCTTTGGAATTTATTCCCACAATGACTCCTCCTGCATCAGTTTTATGTAAAATATCCGGAGAAGTTATTTTCATCACAATGGGAAAACCTATTTCTCCGGCTACTTTTTCCGCTTCTTCTGCGGAAGTTACCAACTGATTTTTTGTTACCGGAATTTGAAAATAATCTAATAATGACTTTGCTTCCGTTTCATCAAGAACATACCGGCCTTCTGCAATAATGGAATCTATTAATTTTCTGCTTTTGTCAATATCAGGTTGAAATTGAGAAGGAATTTCAGCCGGAGTCTCATATAATTGTTTCAGGTTTTTTGAATATTTATACATATCCATAAAAGTTATAACGGCTTTCTCCGGTGTAAGAAAAGTAGGAATATCTCCGTTATCCAAAATAATATGTCCTGTTTTTACATCTTCACTTCCCATCCAGCTTGCTAAAACCGTTTTATTATATTTTTTGGAAATTTTAACTATTTTTCTAGCGATAGAAGCCGGATCAGTCATGGATTGAGGTGTTAGAATAACCAAAACGGCATCAACATCTTTTTCTTGCAAGCAAATTTCCAATGCTGCACCATACTCTATTTCGGAAGCATCTCCCAATACATCGACAGGATTGTTATGGCTCCACATTGGAGGAAGTACTTTATCCAATTCCTCATGAGCATTTTGTGAAAGAGGGGCTAATTCCCCGCCCAGTTTTATCAATAAATCAGTTGCCAATACACCAGGACCCCCCGCATTGGTAATAACAGCTAATCTGTTTCCTTTTGGTCTTGGTTGTTTGGATAGCGCCTGAGCTCCATTGAATAATTGGTCAACAGTATCAACCGATACGATTCCAGCTCTTTTGAATGCTGCTTCAAAGGCTTTTTCACTTCCTGCTAAAGTACCGGTATGTGAAAGAGCAACCTTAGCGCCTTGTGAACTTTTTCCCGCTTTTAGTACAAAAATAGGTTTATTTCTTGAAAATGATCTTGCTGCACTGATAAAATCTTTTGCATTGGTCATAGATTCCATGTAGATAATAATACTCGAAGTATTAGGATCCGTATCCAAATAGTCAATCAAATCACCAAAACCAACATCTATCATTGAACCTATGGAAATAAAATGGGAAAAGCCTACTTTTTCCGTGATTGACCAATCCAGAATTGCTGTTAATAAAGCCCCGCTTTGAGAAATCATTGCAATATTTCCCGGTAATGCCATCTTATTGGCAAAACTAACATTCAATTTGTTGTGAGGTCTTATTATGCCAAGACAATTTGGTCCGATGATTCTGATTTTATATTTTTTACCGAGTTCTTTTATTTTCTTGACCATTTTTTTACCTTCATCACCCGCTTCAAGAAATCCTGCAGATATAATAACAATTCCACCTACACCGTATTCTCCGCATTGCTCCACTATTGCCGGAACTGTTCGGGCAGGAGTAGCGATTACAGCTAAATCTATTTCATCATTGGTATCTTTTAAGGATTTATATGCTTTTATACCAAAGACACTTTTTCGTTTAGGGTTGATTGGATAAACTACTCCTTCAAATCCCGATCCGACCATATTGTTCATAACTGCATATCCGACACTCTCCACTTTATTTGTAGCACCGAAAATTGCAACTGTTTTAGGATCAAATATTTTTTTCATTTTATTATTTTTTATATTTTTTTAATTGTAAAAAGTCTGAATGTATCAAACGTTAATATTTCTTTTTATTATAATACTACTACTCCGATAGTGGTCTTTTTAACTGAAAAGTTCATTTTTTTAACTTTTTCTATCTGAAAAGTATTATATTAATTATTAAAACTAATGCAAAGTTGAACCTGCTCTTTATAATATTCAAACTTTATCAGGTATAAATAGCTTATTTAGAATAAAAATAATATAAAAATAAAATTGTTGTTTTATGAACAAAATTAATAATTAAAATTTGCCGGCTTAATACCGGAAATTAGCCCGGGGAATCAACTGTTATTTTGCATTTTTCAATGAAATTATCTTTGCAGCTATACTTACGGCTATTTCCTCAGGAGTCTTGCTTCCTATGGGAATACCGATTGGAGCATCTACTTTTGCCAGCAACTCTGCCGGATACCCAAGTTTTTGAAGCGTTTTAAATGTCTGTTTTACTTTGGATTTGCTTCCGAGCATACCTATATAATCATATTTTTTGCCCAACAATTTTCCCAATATATCTCTGTCGGTATTATACCCGTGAGTCAATATCAATATATATGTTTTTTCGCTTTCCGGTATAAGATCCGAGATATCTTTATAATCTATAATAAATTTCTCATCTGCATAATTATTTTCATTAAATGTATTTATTCCCGTTCTGGATTCAAATATAGTAATATGAAAATCAAGCATAGAAAATAGTTTTGCAGTTGCCAATCCAACATGTCCACCCCCTATTATATACAAATGGCTTTTCCTGTCAATTTTTTCTTTGTATTCCCACCGGGATTCATTTTTTTGAAAATGAAAATCAGTATCCAGGTTATCTTGTATGTTTAAATTAAAAGAATTATTTTTTATGGATAAAATACCGGATTTGTTACTGATAATACTTTCGATAATCTCAATATGCTCCGCTTTTACAGGATAAAATAATACTAATTGTTCTCCCGAACAAATCATTCCCGAAGATTCTTCATCTTCATCATCCCTGTGAATTTGATTTTGAAAGAAAGGAGAAATCTTATCTTTAAAAAACAATCTTCTTGCCTCTTCCACCAATTCAAATTCCGTTCTTCCTCCGCCTATTGAACCATATATATACCCGTCTTCAGATACCATCATTTTAAAACCTTGTTTGCCCGGAGAACTCCCTTTGTGAGAAACCACAAGCAATAATATCACCCTGTTGTTTTCTTTAAGTTTTGTGGATATTTTTTTCCAGATCTGCATATAATTTTCATTTTTTATAAAACAAAATTCAGAACAATCGCCCCGTTGTGAATTTGAGTGAACCCAAAATTAATAAAATTAATATATTATTGACTTTTTCCCGATGAAAAAATTCAGAACAACAGCCCCTTTATGAATTAGACTGATTTCAAAATTAATATTTTATTAACTTATTGCTTATTCAAAAAAATATATATTATTTATCCTGAACCATTTCATATTAATTAAAAGTATGTTATAGTCCGCCATAAATCATTTTTCAATAATTGCAGGTAGAATTTAAAAGTATGCGTTAGCATGACTTTAAGCCGACTTATGATTGTGATATTTTGCTTGATTGTTCGTGTGTTTTTAAACTTTACAATCTTAAAACTTTAAACATCTTCCATCAAATATTCCTTGATCTTTTTTCCTTCCATATCGAAATCAATACCGATAAGGGTAATAGGCTTGCTCTCTGCTGCATATTTTTTGTGGTAGCCTTTGTCTT
>Ga0256833_1002124_pt1 | contig 14231 bp, 12 predicted proteins | sample 356284metaG_FD_190535 | JGI IMG/M metagenome (GOLD analysis project Ga0256833, IMG submission 190535) | Hydrothermal vent microbial communities from Mid Atlantic Ridge, Atlantic Ocean - 356-284 | ecosystem: Environmental > Aquatic > Marine > Hydrothermal vents | place: Atlantic Ocean: Mid...
AAAAAACAATTGATTCTCAGAGCTTAATGAAAAGTGCGATGGTAGCACGCATGAGCGAAGGCGAAACATGGGGCTATGATAAACATAGCATTTGTGACCCATTTGCTAGGAGGCTGTCCGAGAACTCGGATTGAAACGAAAATGCCAGAAATATTATAAGGTGAGTTTATCAAAAGAGGCGAATAGTTGTTCTATTTAACGAATTTGATAAGCCCAGATTATGATATTTATGGGATTTGCAGTCAATTCTTAGTTCTCGGACAGCCTCCTAGTTATTTATATGCAAACAAACTATCCGTGTCTTATCAAGAACACGCTGTCACTCGCAATCGTTTGATACTTGCCAAATCACTGGGCTATTCTATTGATGATCTAAGTTTAGATTATGGTATTGTAGCTAATCCTGTCTTTAATCAGGCTCGTAATGAGATTGCTAAGTATGAAGTGTTTCAAGGCAATGGCATACCCAAGAAAAGCATTATTGCTCTGCATGGGACCAGTCGCATCAATAAGGAATGACCTATAGAACACTGGAATGGTTTTATTGAAGAAATGGGGGGGGGTATTCGGTTTTTTTCCTTGGGGAAATAATGAAAAACTGGCTCGTGCTCAAGCTTTTGCAAAAAATTATAGCAAAGCCATAGCATTACCAGGCTGTTCATTAACGACACTTGTAGGGCTTATTCAAAATGCTTCTGCCGTAATTGGTATGGACACTGGTTTGTTGCATGTTGCAGTAGCATTTGATCAAAAAGGTGTTGCACTTTATCCTGCTACAGAGCCTAAAAAATCTGGTGCTATGTCACTCAGTGGTTTGATAGAAAGCATCGGCGGGGAAGCATCATTCAATGCGGCAGCGATTAATGCCAAGATGTTGGCAATTTTATAAGAAGTTTTCCGTGTACACTCCTAAAAACTCTAAATCATATACAGCCAATCTGATTAATATGACATGTAATCAATAAGTAACATTAAATCTGACTTAGATTGAGGAAAATGAACTATGCTCTAGGAGGTTGTCAGAATACATCAACAGCCACCTAGGTTTATTATTTCTCCATGCCTAATTTGTGTTCTACAAGTATTTGAGTGTATGAGAGTGTAACAATTAGAAAACTCCTAAAGGGGGAACTATGCAAAAACAAACATCATTGATATTAGTATTACTTGCAATGGTGCTAGGCATTGTGCCTATGCATGTAAGCAAGGCAGATACTGGTCGTAACATAAATGATATTACGAAAGCCTTACAATCTGAATATCAAACACAGCTAAAAAAGTCCTCCCCACGTTCTAAAGTGCGTAGATCTAAGGTAGAAAGAGAAATATTGGCAGACTACCAACGGCTTCTAAATCAGACTCGAGCCGCTAAAAATAGAAAACCTCATAAAAACAGCAAGGTTACTAAGCCAAAAGTAACTGCAAGACCTGTAGCAAAACCAAAACTAGCTATTCCCGATGCTGAAGATTTTTTCAATGCTGCCAGCAATGGTGATGTTAATGGACTTGCCCGTATGCTAAAAGAAGGTATTAATATAAATGTAGCTAATGATCAAGGGGAAACAGCTTTGCATATGGCTTCAGCACGGGGGCGTTATTCAACGGTTATTTTTCTAATAAAGAATGGTGCGAACCCATTTGCCCGTACTGTTAAAAAATGGTTAGCTATTCATCATGCCACGCGCTTTCGTCATGCCAATATTGCTAATTACCTAATGAAACGAGGTTTGTCACCACATTTTAAAACTTCTGATGGATACAGCTCTATTGATATGGCAAGAGCCAATAATGATAAACGATTATTGAGTATTTATGGGGCTAGATAGCTTAAAATTGTGTAGGTCGGATTAGCGATAGCCTAATCCGACAAAGTGCGGACCGCTTAAGTCGATTAGAGTTTGCCAAGTGTGAATTCGTATAAAACTACAAACCACAGGTTTCGACTATTACCACTTTCTTGCGAGTCGTCTTATTGTCAGTGCCCAGCTGCTTTCATTTTTTCTAGGCGTTTTTTCGCTAGCATTACTGCATTTTTATTTTTAGGAAAATATCGTAAAACATCTTCGAAAGTGCGCCGAGCAAAAGGCCAATTTTTTAGTGCATAAAAACTATATCCAAGTTTTATGGCAGCATCAGGGGCTTTGCCGCTGTATTTATACTTTTGTAAAACTTTAATAAATTCTTGTACAGCGCCTTTGTAATTATTATGAGAATACATAATTTCACCAATCCAATATTGAGCATTGGCTGATAGCGGGCTATTAGGTTGTAGTTTGATATATTCCCTAAAGGCATTAGTTGCGGCAGTTGGTGATTTTTTCATTAGATCAAAAGCAGTCTTATAAACTTCTTTTTCATAAGCTGTAGGTGCTCGAATTTTTTTTGAGTTTGTACTGTTATTTTCTGATGTTTGTGAGGTATTAGACTTGGCGGGTGCTGGAGAATCTTTATTAACTATTTTAACGCTTGGCTCTTGTGTTTTTTTTAGAGTATTTCGCGTGTTTTTTTGTGGGGCTGCTGGGGATTCTTTTCTTTTTTGAATTTCATCAATGCGCTCATCAATATTTAAAAATCCTTGTTTTTGAGTATTTTTTAGGCGTTGAATCTCATGTGTTAATACTTCATTTTCACCATGAAGTTCACGAATCTTTTTTTCTAGTTGATCCAAACGTTGAAGTATTCGTACCATTGAATCAGTGCTAACTTCTGCCCGAACGGCTGAAAATGAAAAAAGTAATAGTGTGAGAAATAATCCATAAACCAGTTTATTCATTCCTTTTATCCTGCCTTTGATTTTGTGAAAGCCATAAAACTGCCCAAGAATAGCTAGAGAATTCTACTCTTGGATAGTTTTCTAGTCTTCTATTTTTCGTTAATGACCATCGTATTTGATTTCGACCCGACGATTTTTCTGCCATGATTTTTGATCATGACCGGTTACGACAGGTAGCTCTTCGCCATATCCTATGGTTTTAATTTGCCCACTCACTCCTTCTATGCCCATGATGCTTTTCACAGATTGTGCGCGGGATTCTGATAATGCCACATTATACTCGCGTGAGCCACGTTCATCTGCATGACCTTCAAGACGCATTTTTAGATTAGGATATTTTGCTAGCAATTTCGCGTGTGTATTAATCAAAACCATATACTCTGGACGGATACTTGCCTTATCATAATCAAAATAGATAATACGTTGTGATAGTAAATTATTTGGATCATTTAAACCAGCCAAAGTAATATCGCCAGTATTGCTTGCACTATTACCACCATTGCCTCCATTTCTACCACCACCAGCAGAGCCGCCTCTTGAACCTCCTCTTGAGCCACCGCGACCATCTCTACTACTTACACCTGGTGCTCCACCTCTGCCAATTGTTCCACTTGAGGTGCCAGAGCCTCCTCCTTTGCCTTTTCCTATATTTTTTGATGTACCGTTTCCAGTATTACTTCCGATAGCTCCTTTGTCTTTTTGAGTTTGGCTACAGGCACCAAGTGCTAATAGACTAATTAGCATAGGGATTATGAGAAGAGTTTTAGTTGTCATTTTATATTCCTTTATTGATGTATTATTGATGTAGATAGGGGGACCATGCTGGCTCGCGTACATCACCAGCGGGTGATTTTAGAAATTGCCTAGACTTGCCATTATCACTAATAACTGCCAGCGTATTTTCGCCACCTCTAAGTGTAGTGTAGGCTACCATAGCCCCATTGGGTGATAATGATGGAGATTCGTCCTGCCGACCGTTTGATAGTATGTCTCTACCAGAGCTACCGATAGATTTTAATGCTATCTGAAATGCACCACGCCTACCGGTAACAAAGGTCATTTTATTATTGGCAATATCTGCGGCACTATTGTATTTACCATTAAAAGTGAGGCGTTGTGCCTTGCCACCTCGGCTAGATATTCTATATAACTGTGGGCTACCGCCTCGATTTGAAGTGAAAATAATTGCCCCTCTACTTTGCCAAACAGGCTCTGTATCAATAGCACTTGAATGTGTTATTTGCTGTAAATGTCCAGTGCGTACATTGATTGTATATATTTCAGGGTTGCCATTTACAGAAAGACTTAGTGCTAGTTGTGTACCATCGGGAGACCATGCTGGTGCGCCATTGATGCCTTCACGAGCAGAAATCTTACGTTTGTCTCCTGTGAAAATATTTTGCACATATACGGCTGAGCTATTGGTTTCAAAAGAGACATAGGCTAGTTCACTCCCATCGGGTGACCAAGCAGGCGACATGATAGGCTTTCTTGAAGACAGGATTGCCTGAGGGTTGTAGCCATCAGAGTCTGCAATATAAAGTCTAAAGGTTGGGTTCTTTGTGGCTTTATTAATGACCGTGACATAGGCAAGGCGTGTATCAAAAGCACCTTTTCGACGTGTCACTTTTTCATAAATACTATCTGCTGCTTTATGTGCTACACGACGACGGTTGATATTAGGTGTGATACGAAAATACGTTTTGGCGTTATCAGAGGTACTCACTAATTCAATTTGAAGATCACCACCGCCCACTTGTTTTCCTCTAACAATATAGTCCGTGACTTTTTGGTAAGCACCCGCATTTAATGAGCCTCCAAAAGGAGAGATTCTAGGTTTCATTTGTGAATGTGGCACAATTTTGAAACGACCACTGCGTTTAAGATCAGCCGCAATAATGCCACTAGCACCCCCTGCAAAGTTGGCGATATAAATAGGAATTTCATCACTACTGGTTTTGCTGATGTGCAATTCTAGTTCAGCAGAGGCGTTAGATGCCATAAACAGCAGGCTCAATGCTAGGGTGAAAAAATAGGGATAAATATTGAATACCCATCCCCCCCCTTTTTTATATATTTTTTCTTTATAGCTTATTTTATTCATATCTATTAGTCCATTTTAAACGTAATAGTTCGATCTGATTTATTAAAACCATACTTAGATGGCGGTCTGGGTAAAGGTTCTGAGCGTTCAAACGCTTCTTTTACTGAGGCGCAAAACTCCGCACCACCATTGCAGGATACCATTTTTATGCCACTTGAAATAAATCCACTATTTGAAATGGTTATCTTTACTTTTGCCATTTTTCCGTTAGTTCCAGGTGGTGGATGCCAACGGCGTTTGACATGACGTTGAACTTTGCTACCCCAAGAGATTTGTGCGCCCCGTTTAGCTTTTGCTAAATTCTTTCTTTTGGCAGCAGCTATCGCATCGGCCTTTTTCTTCTCTTGTGCTTGCTGCCATTTGCGGTGGTATTCAGCTTTTTTGGCGGCAAGTGCAGCGGCTTCTTTGGCTGCTTTCTCCTCTTTGGCTTTTTTCTTTGCTTGTGCCTCTTTCCATTTGCGTTGGTATTCGGCTTTTTTTGCCGCTAGCTCTTTTGCTTCTCTGGCTGCTTTTTCTTTGACTGCTTTCTCAACGGCTTCGAGTTTGGCTTTCTTTTCAGCTGCTTTCTTGGCAGCTTTTTTGCGTGCTTCTTCTTTAGCTGCTTTTTCAGCTGACTCTTTTTCTGCTTTCTCTTTGGCAACTTTTTCAGCCGCTTCTTTTTCTGCTTTTTCTTTGGCCGCTTTTTTAGCTGCTTCTTTGCGAGCTTTTTTCTTAGCTGCCTTTTTTAGGGCTTCTTTTTTGGCTTTCTCTTTAGCTTTCTTTTTGGCTTTACGCTTCTTTTCTGCTTTTGCCTTGCGTTTTTTCTCTAGTGCTTTTGCTTTAGCTTCTTTCTCACGTTTTTTAGCCTGTTCTTTTTTGCGTTGTTTTTTCTTCTCAGCCTTTCTTTTTTCCTTGGCTTTTTCTTCAGCTCGCTTTTTTTTCTGCTTTTTTAGAAGCTTGCGTTGTTTTTCTGCTTTTAGCTCTTTTTCAATTTTTTCTTTTTTAGCTTTTGCCGCGTTTTTAGCTTCAGTTTTTGCAAGAGCTTGTTTTCTTTGCTGTTCTTTTTTAAGTGCTAAGGCTGTTGCGAGTGCTGACATCTCTTTGTTTTTATTAAGTTGCTTTTCTACTTTCTCCTGTGCAGGTTCTGGTTCGATTGGTTCTTGTGTACTCTGCTCCTTTTTAATATCAGGCGTAGCTGTATTAGTTGCCAGTTCAAGATTCTCAGCATTAATGAGCGTGACAGGTAGCCCCGCATTATCAATCTGAGGTTTTTCTGTCCAGTTAAAACTCAATACAAAAAGCGCAACAATAAATAGGTGAATCGAGATTGCACCGATTAATGCTAAAGGATGTTTGCGTAAAAGTTTAAACATATTCTAAATAACTATTGTGTATTATTACCTGAATCCGTGAGTCCAATGCGGATAACAGGGGATAAGATATTGGTTTAGCACGGGATTTAAAAAGCTCTGCATAATTGAGTTCACCATCTGCTAGCACAGATGGGAAGCTCACTAAATCTTAGCTTCACCCTTAGGTTAAGGGGCTATTTTTTAAAACCGTTATAAATCAATTACTTTCACCCTGTTTCGTAGTAACCTCACGGATTTAGGTTTTTTATAGTTTCGCGTCCGTAAGACAGTTTTTACTAGCCTATTCGAAAGCATAGGTTTATTCTCAACTGAATTTTTCAAGCATCATCCAGCTGAGGATTTCATGTGAATAAAAAGCTAAATAAAAGTAATAAACTACCCATTATCGTAGTTGGCTCTGGTTCTGTAGGCGTACATTTTATTAATGAGTTGATCTATAAACAACCTGGTGCCTTTATTAAAGTTTTTGGTGGCGAAGAGCAACAGCCTTATAGCCGAGAAAACCTTACAAAGTTACTCTCAGGTGATCTAACAGAAGAAAAGCTCTACTCTACTAACAAAATTCATGAATCAAAAAATATTCAGGTTTTTCTTAATAATCCCGTTGTTAAAATTGATTCTAAAAATTCCTTTATTACTGATAGTTATGGCGAACAACATGCTTATGAAAAACTTGTTCTGGCCGTTGGTTCTTTTCCTAAAAAGATGGATATACCTGGCACAGACCTGAAGCATGTTTTTACATTTCGTAATATTCAGGATGCCGAGCTATTAAAAAACCGCCAAGTCTCAAGTCGTAAAACAGTTGTAATCGGTGGTGGTCTTGTTGGCCTAGATGCAGCTTATGCAATGAAACAATACAATACCGAGGTGGTTGTTATCGAAAACAGCACCCGCTTAATGCATCAGCTATTAGATGATCACGCCTCTGTTTACTTACGGTTATATCTAGATGATCTTGATATAGATGTGCGTATTGAAACTGACATCACCCGCATTGAAGGTAAAAATAAGGTTGAGAGAGTTATTCTCGGCAATGGTGAAACCATAGAATGCGATACTGTGATTATCTCTATTGGCATCAAACCCAATACAGAGTTAGCAAAAAGCATTGGCTTAAAAATCAATCGTGGCATTGTTGTTGATGATCACTTGCAGACCAGTGTAGAAAATATTTATGCCATTGGCGAATGTGCAGAACATAAAGATCGTATCTATGGAATAGTGCAACCGGGGTTTGATCAAGCAGCCACATTAGCAAAAATTATTGCAGGAGGAAAATCAACTTATACTGGAACCACAACTGCTAGCCAGCTAAAAGTCATTGAATATCCCGTTTTGAGTATTGGTGATAATGGTGAAGGTGACCCTGCAAATAAAGAAATTATGTACCGAGACATCCGCAAAATGGTCTATCGAAAAATAGTCTTAAAGCATGGTCATTTAACAGGTGTCATTGCAGCTGGTCCTTGGAAAAACAGTAACAAACTACATGTACTTGTTGAGAAAAAACAATTTATTTGGCCGTGGGAAAGAAGCAAGTTTGAACGCACAGGAGAATTATAAAGATAGGGAAATAAGAACCGACACAATAATAAACCTAAACCCATCCCCCCCTTTTTTTAGATATTTTAAGGGGATAGTGGATTAAACCTGAATCCGTGAGGTCACTACGAAACAGAACGCAAGCTATTGATTCATCACGGGTTTAAAAAATACCCGCTTAACCTACGGGTGAAGTTAAGATTTAGTGAGCTTCCCATCTGCGCTAGCAGATGGTGAACTCAATTATGCAGAGCTTTTTAAATCCCGTGCTAAACCAATATCTTACGCCCTGTTATCCGCATTGACCTCACAGATTCAGGTTAAATTTAGCGAAGCTCTACCAATTATATAACCGTAAGCACATCACAAGGCGCATGATTAATCACACCGTTCGTTGATGACCCCAGCAAACGCGCCAAGCCACGACGACCATGCGATCCCATCACAATTAAATCAACATTATTCTCTTGAGAAAACTCAATAAGTGAATCAACAGGATGACCAGAAATCACTTCTAATTCAATTCTTTCTTGTGGATAATTTAGTTTTTTCAACTGCTCACTCAACTGCTCCTTAACATGCTTTAAGTGCTTCTCTTCAAGCTCTGGATTAGCAACTACAACGGGTACAGCTAACTCACCAAGCGTAGGATAAATATCAGCCGAAAGCTCCTCCGCCACATGGATCAATGTTATTTTTGCATCAAAAGGAGTTGCCAATTCAACTGCCTTTTTAACAGCAGCATCTGAATATTTTGAAAAATCAGAAGCAATCAGCACATGACGATAACCTTGATATTCATTCTGCTCAGCTTGATTTTGTACTTGTTTTAACCAATTTAATGCATCAGTTTCATTATCGAAAGACTCTATTTCAGTATCCAAAAACAAATCACCTATCTCAACAAGGATCTTGTCTCGCAAGCGATTGCCAACAAAAGCAATTCGTAAAAAATCTTCATTATGCTCGAAACCTAATTTCAAATCCTCCCACATTGCTTGAAGTGTCCAGCCTTCAAAGTTCTCAACTTTTACCAATAAGGAAATGGGGCTTTCCTTTTTTAGCACTCGTTCAATTCTTGGTTTAAGCGTTGCATAATCTTCTGCAACTAGCTTGCCACTCACTTCAAACGCATAGATATGAGATTCATTAATAGGAATTTCTTTAATCATCACCATCCCCTTCTATAAGTTGCTTGTTTAGTTCATTAATCGCCAGAATAATCTCTTGGTTTTTTTGAGAAAGACGGTCATGTTGCGCCTGATCAGTTTTATCCTTAATAATAGCTTGGCTATATTTAGTCGTCTCACGGATTTTCTGGCGAACTTCTGCCCTAACTTTATCCAGTTTTTTTAGGGCAATCTCATACTCACTTTGCCACTGCATAGCATCATTAAGCCAGTTCTGTTGTTGTTCAGAATAAGTCGAAGCATCTGTTGCCATGTGCTGGCGTAAATCATCTGAAAATTCAGCTAACTCAACTGCCGTATGATCAGCCAACTTAGAAAGCCTATTCCAAATACTATCTGCCAAATAGGAAGCATCAAAAGATAAGGTTTGCTTAATACTTTGATTAAGCCGATGACTCACTTCACCTATTTCAGAAAGATTTGATTTTAACTCTTCGCTAATATGATCAACTTCTTCACGAGTTAGTTCACGCCATTCACTCAATTTTTCTTCTGCTTCTGTAAAGGCTTGCTTCAGTGGTTTTTTATCTTTGTCAACAAACTCTTCAACATTCTCAAGCATACTATGATACGCCTTTTGAAGCTTTTCCTGTACGTCTTTGCTATCCATAAAATTCTCCTCAAAAATAAATAAGGAACGTGCACCTTTACCTTTAGTATAGGAGAATTTTGTAAAAATATGGATTTAACCAACCACCAGAGAAGCAATCTCTCTCAAGCTTGGAAACGGTTAAAAACTCTGTGGCTCTCGGTGATTACTCTGTGGTTCTCTGTGTTATAAAAAATGCAAAAACAGGGGGGGATGGGTATCTACAAATTTGTTCTGTATCCATCAAACTAAACTTGATGAAGTACTACCTAAACTTATCAGAATAATAGGTGACTAACTTAAGGAAAACCTGATTAAGTTGATTAGAATTTAGCGCAGAAAAATCTGTCGCTATTTTTCATGAAGTGAGACGTAATAGTTATTCTATTGCGCCGATCTTCATGGAAAATATCGGCAGATTTGACAAGCTAAAAATAATTGGACTTGATCAGGATTTCCTTAAACTACAATTCAAGCAAGATGCTGTCCCGTTTTTAATTGATAGCCGAATAATATCAACAGATACTAAAAGCCTCCTAAAGGATGACGTACCTCATTAATAAACAAGGTAATATTAGCTTATGAAACACCTATCTTTATTTATTTCATTATCTTTTTTACTATTAATTCCACTCAACTTATCAGCTAAAGCCTCCTTGCATTATGTAAATTTCACGACCGAAGAGCTAAAAAATATTCAGGGACATTATTCGACGGTTTATGGTTATTTATATATTCGCGTTAGAGGAAAGCAGGTGAATACCCGCTATAATGGAAAATATATTCAACTTATAAAAAAGTCAGATGGGCATTTCTACCCACGCTACAAGTTTTTATGGGTCTTCCCTATTCAGATTGGTAATATGTCATTTAGCCTGAAAAAAACATCCAAAGGGAAGACTCAGATTATTATGCATGAAAAAAATATCAGCAGAGTTGTTGCTCAAAAATTTATCGCAAAACCTATACCCGTCGCTTGGAAGAAACGCCTAGGAACTTATAAAGCCACTCGTATAAAAGGCAATGCTAATATTAAAAAAGTCAGGTTAGCAATACAAAATGGGGTGCTTGTGTCTTTTACAAATGAGTTAACCAGCCCTTACCCACTGGTTGCCAAATCAAATACACAACTCACATCTCCTAGTGCAGGGCATAATAATGACAGAGCCATAAAAATATCTATGACAAAGCATGCTATTATTTTGGCATTTGAAAGCAATAAACTAAAGTTAATCAAACAGTGAAACCTAAAACAAGCAAGCACCCATGAAAAATACTCATTATATCAGCATCTTATAAACAACATCATAAAAACCTAACAGATTTAGATTCAAATTAGAATATAATTTTTATTAGCTCGACTTTAAATTCAGACTTTACTCAAGTTCTATTTACAGTGTATGGTGCGCTCTTATTTTAGTTTAAAACATACCTTTTAATTCATTTATTTTGTAACAATTATGGGCAAATCACTCGTTATTGTGGAGTCGCCAGCAAAGGCGAAAACCATCAACAAATACCTTGGCAAAGACTTTATCGTTAAGTCTAGCGTGGGGCATATTCGCGACCTTCCAAAAGGTGGTGGGTCAAAGGCTGGCAAGAAAAAGGCACCCACTTTAGCACAGCTTACCAAAGGCATGTCAGCAGAAGAAAAGGCAGCATTTAAGAAAAAACGTGATGCTGATAATCTGTTTCGGCGCATGGGTATTAACCCTGAAAAAGGCTGGGCGGCAAAATATGAAATCCTCCCTGGCAAAGAAAAAGTCGTTGCTGAGCTTAAAAAGCTCGCAGCTAAAGGCGATAAAGTCTATCTCGCGACCGATTTGGATAGAGAGGGAGAGGCCATTGCTTGGCACTTAAAAGAAATTATTGGTGGTGATGAGAGTCGCTTTGAACGTGTCACCTTTAATGAAATCACCAAATCAGCAATTCAGGAAGCTTTTGACAAACCCGATAGGCTTGATATTGATCGCGTTAATGCACAGCAGGCAAGACGCTTTCTTGATCGTGTCGTGGGTTTTATGGTATCGCCTTTATTGTGGGCAAAAATCGGACGAGGACTTTCAGCAGGACGGGTTCAATCGGTTGCATTGCGATTGATTGTTGATCGCGAACATGAAATCAATGCCTTTAATCCCGTTGAATTCTGGGATATTCACGCAGATTTATCCACCAAAATGGGTGAAGCACTGCGCGTTGAAGTCACTAAAGATAATGGCGTACCTTTCAAACCTGTTAATGAAGAACAGGCAATGGCAGCCGTTGCCAAGCTTAAAGAAGCTGACTATTCACTGCTCAAACGCGAAGATCGTGCCACCAGCAGCAAACCCAAAGCCCCTTTTATTACATCCACCTTGCAACAGGCGGCAAGCACCCGCTTTGGCTATGGTGTAAAGCGCACGATGGGGCTTGCGCAGCGCTTATATGAACGTGGTTATATCACTTATATGCGTACCGACTCAACCAATCTAAGCAATGATGCCTTAGACAGCGTGCGTGAGTTTATTGATGAAAAATATGGCAAAGAGTACTTGCCAAAAGCACCGAATAGATACGGCTCAAAAGAAGGCGCACAAGAGGCGCACGAGGCGATTCGCCCCTCAAATGTAAAAGTCATGTTAAGTGATTTGCAAGATGTTGGCGACGATGCTAAAAAGCTCTATGAGCTTATCTGGCGACAATTTGTTGCTTGTCAGATGACACCTGCAAAATATGATTCAACCCGCCTCACCATTCAAGCAGGGCAATACCACCTGAATGCCTCGGGTCGCATTATGCGCTTCCCTGGTTGGACTAAAGCATTGCCACCATTGAGCAAAAAAGACAAGCCTGATTTGCCTGATCTTAAAGAAGGTGACGCACTCAATCTGGTTGAACTTGATCCACAACAGCACTTTACTAAACCACCTCCACGCTACACTGAGGCATCCTTAGTAAAAGAGCTGGAAAAGCGCGGCATTGGTCGTCCATCCACCTACGCATCCATTATCTCAACGATTCAAGATCGGGGTTATGTAAAGGTTGATTCGCGTCGATTCTTTGCTGAAAAAATGGGTGAAATCGTCACTAAGCGTCTTGTTGGAAGCTTTCAAGAGCTTATGAATTTTGACTTCACCGCCGAAATGGAAAAAGAGCTGGATGAAATTGCCGATGGTAAACTGCAATGGAAAGGTGTACTGGATGATTTTTATAAAGATTTTAAAATCCAGTTAGACAAAGCCAGTGCAGAACCCGCAGAAGGCGGCATGAAGCCTAATGAAATGGTCATGACTGAAATCAAATGTCCGACCTGTTCGCGTAATATGGGCATTCGCACCGCTGCCACAGGTGTCTTCCTTGGCTGTGATGGTTATAAGCTACCGCCTAAAGAGCGTTGCAAAACCACCATGAACCTAACACCGGCCGAAGAATCTATCGACCTTAATAATGAAGACGCTGAAACCGAAGCATTAATGGCAAAGAAACGCTGCCAAAAATGTGGTTCAGCAATGGACAGCTACTTTATTGATGAAACCCAAAAACTTCATGTGTGTGGCGAAAACCCAGAATGTGATGGTTACGAAGTCGAAAAAGGTACATTTAAGCTAAAAGGCTATGATGGACCCGTGGTTGAATGCGAAAAATGTGGACATGATATGCACCTCACCACAGGGCGTTTTGGTCCTTATATGAAGTGTAGCAATGAAGATAACTGTAAAAATACCCGTAAAATTTTGCGTAACGGTGAAGTCGCTCCACCACGAGAAGACCCCGTGCATTTGCCTGAGCTACCCTGTGAAAAATCAGACGCTTACTTTATCTTGCGAGATGGCGCAGCAGGGCTATTTTTAGCCGCCAGCACCTATCCAAAATCACGCGAAACACGCGCACCATTAGTAGAAGAATTGCGTCAATTTAAAGACCGCATTTCACCCAAATTTTACTACTTAACCGAAGCACCTGTAGAAGATCCAGAAGGCAATAAAGCCGCTGTTCGTTATGCACGAAAAACCAAAGAGCAATATGTAAGAACAGATAAAGATGGCAAAGCCACAGGCTGGTCAGCACACTACGAAAATGGCAAATGGGTAGAAACACTAGCCAAAAAGAAAAAAACAACTAGAAAAAAAGCAGCTCCAAAAAAGAAGAAATAGATGGGTTAAAGGGGTGGATGAAGGGGCGGATAAAAGGGTGGATATTTCCTGTAAATACCCATCCCCCCCTATTTTTACACTTTTTTGTCCTATAAAAAAAGCCACTGTATTAATACAAGTGGCTTTTTACTTTGTAAGACTTAATTTAAGAATTAAGGCAATATGACCTCTTTTAGCCTTTCCTCTTCCTCCGCATCAGTCAGTGCTCTTACTTTTACAACACGAGTAATAGTATTATCACAAGCATCACTTTTATAAGTAACAACATACTGACCTATATTAGTCACATCAACATTACCATCCCCTGTAGCATTTGCTTCTAATACTGCACCTGACTTATCTTTTATTTCAGCACCAAGGTCAGTATAAGCACCGTTCACAATAACCTCTAGTGATGGAGCACCATTAAGTGTATAAGTACAAGTTTGTAACTTAACGGTAACATCACGAGTCACATTATTTGCACAACTTTGACCTTGATAGGTTAAAGTATAGTTACCTAATACTGAAGTATCCACAGTTCCAGAAACAGTACTTGTTACCTC
>Ga0256833_1002125_pt1 | contig 14213 bp, 5 predicted proteins | sample 356284metaG_FD_190535 | JGI IMG/M metagenome (GOLD analysis project Ga0256833, IMG submission 190535) | Hydrothermal vent microbial communities from Mid Atlantic Ridge, Atlantic Ocean - 356-284 | ecosystem: Environmental > Aquatic > Marine > Hydrothermal vents | place: Atlantic Ocean: Mid...
GGCAGGGACCGCTTCTTCGCCAGGGTCGTCAGGAAGGGGAGGGTGATTGTCTTTCGGCCGTCCAACGGAACCATGATCGCCGAAACCCTGGACCCTGACATGGCCACCTCCCTGGATGATGACATCGCCTTCCCCGCGGCCTCCCTGCCGGCGGCCGCCGCCGATGCCGGAGTCCCGACCACCTCCCTGCCGGCGGCTGCCGGCGCCGCCGCTGCCACGGAGCGGATCATCGACGTCATGGTCCTCTACACCCCCGGCATGCTCCAGCTCTATCCCGGTGACACCATCATGATCCGCATTCAGCACCTGGTGGACCTGGCCAACCAGGCGTTTGGCAACTCCGGCATCCATGTCCGTTTCCGGCTGGTCCACATCGGGGAAAAAGAGTATGCTGATACCGGTTCCATGTATACGGCCCTGGACGACCTGACCGGGAACCGGGGGGTCTTCAGTGACGTGGAACTGCTGCGCGACCTCCATGGCGCCGATCAGGTCACCCTCCTGCGCCGGTACGTGGATGCGGGCTGCGGCCTGGCCTGGATCATGCAATCAGACGATGCCCGCCACGCCTATGCGGTGGTCCACGACGGACAGCGCGACGATGGCTACTACTGCGACGATCTCACCTATATCCACGAGGTTGGCCACAACCTGGGCTGTGCCCACGACCGGGACCATGCCGGCTTTGTCCGAGGCATGTATGACTACTCCTACGGCTACCAGTTCCAGGCCGGTGCGTCCTGGTACCGGACCATCATGAGCTATGACTGTGCCGGTGGCTGCCAGCGGATCACCTACTTTTCCAATCCCGCGGTTCTCTACAACGGTGTTCCCACCGGCAGGCCCGCAGGGACCCCCGGCGCGGCCGACAATGGCGATACCATCAACCGGACAAGTTACCTGGTCCAGGCGTACCGGCCGGCCACGGATCCGGACCTGGCACCCAGTCAGACCAGCCTGGCCGTGCCCGGCCCGGCCACCGAGGTGGGCACGGTCGCCCACACCGATCCCGCCCTTTATATCGAAAACCATGGCCAGGGCTACCTGCAGATCGGCCAGGTGGGCCAGGGCCTGGCGCCGCCGTTCTCCCTGGACAGTGATTCCTGCAGCAACCGGGAGATCGCCCCTTCCTGGCTCGATCCGGCCGCGCCGGAACACTGCAGCATACGTTTAAGGTTTGAACCCCGGCAGCCGGGCGTGTATAGTGCCTTTCTGGAGATTCCGAGCAACGATCCCGACACGCCGCGTCTGAGACTGGCGGTCAGCGGCACGGCCGAGTCCACCCCGCCCTGGATATCGGTCAGCCCCACCCGTCTCTCCTTCGGCAGGGTGACGACGGGAGGGCGTGCCGAGCTGGAGCTGCTCCTGGCCAACCGGGGCAGGCAGGAACTGCAGATCGGCAGCATTGCCGGCCCGGGCCCCTTTTCCATCCTCCTTGACGGATGTTCCGGCCAGACCCTTGCCACGGACCAGACCTGCAGGATGCGCATCGGCTTTGCCCCGGCGGACAGCGAGCGCTATCAGGACCATCTGCAGGTGCCGAGCAACGATCCCCTCCATGATCCGCTGCTTGTCCCTCTCAGGGGCGGGCCGTTTCCCTGGAATCTCTATCTGCCGGCCATTCTGCGCCAGTAGTGCGGCAGAATCCTGACATAATAAAAGTATCGGTCTTTTCAGGTGGTTGCCGGGCGCGGCGAACTATTACTCGCAAAGTACCGGCACTTCTGAATGGCTGCCCGGAGCGGTGAACTGCTACAGGATCTCTGCCGGCAGCCGGATGCACCCCTGTGAGGAGACACGTTCTTGCAGCAGGCCAGGATCCAGGAAACCCTCCGTGGTATCGTTGAACGGGTGACCTATCACGACAGAACCAGTGGCTGGTCCGTGCTCAGGCTGCGGCCCTTCAACGCCATGGAGTCCCTGGTCACGGTCACTGTCCACCAGATGCAGGTCTTTGCCGGTGCCACCATGGAGTTCAAGGGAGCCTGGACCGAGCATCCCCGCTATGGCCGCCAGTTCCGTGCCGAGCAGGCCACGGAACGCAGACCCGCCACCACCGGAGCCCTGGAAAAATACCTGGGCTCTGGCCTCATCCGGGGGGTCGGCCCCAAGACAGCGCGCAGGATCGTCCGCCATTTCGGTGACCAGACCCTGGAGATCTTTGAAAAGGATATCGACAGGCTCCTCGAGGTTCCCGGTATCGCGAAGAAGAAACTGGCCGCCATCAAGGAGGCCTGGCGGGAACACCGGGCGATCCGCGACGTGATGATGTTTCTCCAGTCCCACGGTATCTCGACCCTGTTTGCAGTCCGTATCTACAAGGAGTATGGTGACCGCGCCATAGCCCTGGTTTCCGAGGATCCCTACCGGCTGGCCCGCGACTTCTACGGTATCGGTTTTTTCTCCGCGGACCGGGTGGCCCTGTCCATCGGCTTTGCCCGCGACTCGGCCATGCGGATCACGGCCGGTATCCGTCATGTCCTGTCGGCCAGCCGGGAGCAGGGGCACTGTTTCCTTTACAGGGAGCAGATCGTGGCCCAGGTGAGCGAACTGCTGGGGGTGCAGCTGGAGAGCCGCATCCCGCCGCTCCTGGAGGAGATGGAGCACCAGGGGCAGCTCCGGGTCCGCATCCTGCCCATGCCGGGTGATCCGCAGCAGACCACGCTCTGCTACTACGCCAAGAGCCTCTATCACGACGAAGAGTATGTGGCCAGGGCCCTGGCCGGCCGCGCCGCCACCGGTACGCCCGCCGTCTCCGTGCAGCGGGCACGGGAGTGGCTGCAGCGGACCGGCCGGAACGGGGAAGTTGCCCTGAGCAGGGAACAGGCAGAAGCGGTGGCCGCCATTGCCGGCCAGTCCTGCGCGGTGCTCACCGGCGGGCCCGGCTGCGGCAAGACCACCACCATCAAGGCCCTGGTCTCCCTGCTCCGGGCCATGGGCCGCTCCATCATGCTGGCCGCTCCCACCGGCCGCGCCGCCCAGCGCATGGGTGAGGTGATCGGCATGGAGGCCCGCACCATCCACCGGTTGCTCGAATTCCAGGGCACCGGTTTCAAGCGCAATGAAACCAACCGGTTGCGCACCGATTTCCTCATCATCGACGAGTGCTCCATGCTCGACATCACCCTGACCGCGTCCCTCCTCCGGGCCGTGGACCGCACCACCGCACTGCTCTTCATCGGTGATGCCGACCAGCTGCCGTCGGTGGGAGCCGGCAATGTCCTGCGGGATCTCATCGACTCCGGGATAGTGCCCTGCCACCGCCTGACCAGGGTGTTCCGCCAGGCTGCACAATCCCGGATCATCAGCTATGCGCACCAGATCAACCGCGGCCGGATGCCCGCCATCGGCTCCCCCTTCAAGACCCCCTCCCTGTGGCAGGAGAGTGACTGTTTCTTCATCGACTCGGACGAGGCCACCATGCAGCAGCTCCGCTTCATCGCCCGGGTGAAGCAGCAGTACCGGTCCATCGAGCGGCGGGAACAGGAGGCCGGGGAGAACCCGGAACTGTTCGACACCGGAACGACGGCAGGGGAGGGCGTACCCGAGCAGTTCCGGCACGTGGACCTGGCCGCCCTGGCCGGGGCCGACACCCCGGCCGCCCAGCTCAGGGCCGTGGCCAGGAAGGTTCATCCCTGGTCATCGCTCTACTATGGCCTGACCGCCCTTGACGTGGTCCGCAGGCTCTACACCCAGTGGATTCCCAGGTACCTGGGGCCTTCCTGCGAGATCCAGGTCCTCTGTCCAATGATCCGCGGAACTTTGGGTACAGCCAACCTCAACCGTGTTCTCCAGGAAGCGGTCAACCCGGCCGGACCCGACCGAAGTGAACTGCAGATCGGCGAGAGGACCTTCCGCACCGGCGACCGGGTTATCCACCGGCGCAACAACTATGATCTCGGGGTGTTCAACGGCGACATCGGCGTCATCACGGACATCGACAACAGCGACCTCTCCTGCACGGTATCCTTTCTGCCTGAAGGCCGCCAGGTCACCTACCGGCGGGAACAGATCACCGAACTCGATGCCGCCTACGCCATTACCGTGCACAAGGCCCAGGGCTCCGAGTTCGACGTGGTGATCCTGCCGGTGCTGACCCAGCATTACCGGATGCTGTTTCGCAACCTCATCTACACCGGCCTCACCCGGGCAAGAAAGCTGGCCATCTTTGTCGGCAGCCGCCGTGCCCTGGCCATGGCCATCGCCAACCGGGACAGCGGCCTGCGTCAGACCGCGCTTCTCACCCTGCTCAGGCAGTTCAGTACCGGCCAGGGGAGTGTTTCCTGCCGGTGATTCTGTTATTGCGGAAAAAGCCGCTCCTCTGAAACCGGGCCCCTCAAAACCTGGAAACACCATGAGGTTATTATTTCTTCAGGCTGAAGTTTTGTTATAAATCTGAGCTGTATGCCATGGGGGAATCTGTCGACTGAACAGTGACTCACAGGGGATCTGGCTGTTTTCTGCTTGAAAAACAAAACAAATTGTGTTACTTTGAGAATTCTTACCATCACCGTCCATGGTGACATATTATCCGAAAATACGTGCCCGTCGTGACGGGGCGACTGTTTTCATATACAGTGCTGGCTTGTGACCAGGGAACCTGGTCCGGCCATGCCGGATTATTCCCAGACAGGCATCTCCCCTCTGTCTGACTTTTTTTTGCGCAGTGCACGCTGCCAGTCAACATTATCGAGGAAAGTAAGGAGTCCCTATGAGCGCAAAGATTATCAGCGGAACGGAAACCGCCAAGGCGATCCGCGAAGAGCTGAAAGCCGAGGTTGCGGAACTGAAGGAAAAGCACAATGTCGTCCCCGGCCTGGTGACGATCCTGGTCGGCGAGGATCCGGCCTCCCAGTCCTATGTTGCGGCCAAGAACAAGACCGCCCACGCCCTCGGCATCCACTCGGAGCAGGTGACCCTGCCCGCTGATACCAGCGAGAAAGAGCTGCTGGAACTGGTGGAGAAGTACAACAACGACGACAAGATCCACGGTATCCTCGTGCAGCTGCCGCTGCCGAAACACATCGACGAGGCCAAGGTCCTCTATGCCATCAACCCGGACAAGGACGTGGATGGTTTTCACCCGGTCAACGTGGGCAAGATGGTGCTCGGCGAGCAGTGCTTTCTGCCCTGCACGCCCCACGGCGTCCTCGAGCTGCTCAAGCGCACCGGCGTGGAGACCAGCGGTGCCGAGGTGGTGGTGGTCGGCCGTTCCAACATCGTCGGCAAGCCGGTGGCCAACCTGATGCTGCAGAAACGTGAAGGCGGCAATGCCACGGTCACCCTCTGCCACACCCGCACCAGGGACATGGATTTTCACACCAGGCGGGCCGATATCCTGATCGTGGCCGCCGGGGTCCCCAATATGATCAAGGCCGACCAGGTCAAGGAAGGCGTGGTGGTCATCGATGTCGGTGTCAACCGCATCGGCAAGACCGAGAGCGGCAAGGCCAAGCTGGCCGGTGACGTCGAGTTCGAGTCGGTCAAGGAGAAGGCCGCCGCCATCACCCCGGTCCCCGGCGGTGTGGGCCCCATGACCATCACCATGCTGATGAAGAACACGGTCCAGTCAGCCAGGCAGTTCGCCGGCCTGGCATAGGTCGGCAGGCCCCAACCACCTGCACCCCGGACTCCCATGAAGACCGCCGCCTCGGGCCCAGCCACTTCCGGCGGTTTTCATCTGTAATATACTTTATGCTCTGGCCGGGCAGCCAACTGTCCGCCCCGGAGAATATGATTTCAACAGGGCCCTGGCCTCTGTATCTGACTTCTTCTGGAGGGAACACTCATGGCAAAAATGAAGGGCTGTGAAAGCTGTAACGATATCACCGGAGCATCGACCCTCGATCTCCTGAACCAGGACCTGGCCAAGCAGGTCCGCACCGCCTACGACCGCCTGGAAGACCGCGGCATGTCGGCCTGTCTGTTCGGTTCCGGCGGCACCTGCTGCCGGATCTGCAACATGGGGCCCTGTCAGATCATCGACGGTGTCGAGTCCATGATCGGTGTCTGCGGCGCCACCGCCTCCACTGTGGCGGCAAGGAACTTCGCCCGCATTGTCGCCGCCGGCACCGCCGCCCACACCGACCACGCCCGTGAGATGGTCCGCGGCTTCATCGCCACCGCCAAGGGCGAGACCCCGCATGAAATCAAGGATGTGGACAAGCTCCACCGGATGGCCAGGCTGTTCGGTGTCGAGACCGAGGGGCGGGACAAGAACGAGATCGCCCTCGAGCTCGGTGAAAAGGCCCTTGCCGAGTTCGGCCAGCAGGAGGGCACCCTGACCATGCTCAAGCGGGCCCCGGAAAAACAGCAGGAGATCTGGAAACGGGAAGGGGTGGAGCCGCGCGGCATCGACCGCGAGGTGGTGGAGATGATGCACCGCACCCACATGGGTGTTGACCAGGAGTACAAAAACATTCTCAAACAGGCCGCCCGCACCTCGCTGGCCGACGGCTGGGGCGCCTCCATGCTCTCCACCGAGCTCACCGACATCATGTTCGGCACCCCGGTGCCCAAGCGGGCCATCGTCGATCTCGGCGTCCTGCGCGAGGACATGGTCAACGTCACCGTCCACGGCCACGAGCCGCTCCTGGCCGAGTCCCTCTGCCTGGCGGTGGAGGACGAGGAGATCAGGGCCCTGGCCAAAAAGGCCGGTGCCAAGGGCGTCAACCTGGCCGGTGTCTGCTGCACCGGCAACGAGATCCTGATGCGGCGCGGCGTGCCGGTGGCCGGATCCTTCATCCAGCAGGAGATGGTGCTCGCCACCGGCGCGGTCGAGGCCATGGTGGTGGACGTGCAGTGCATCATGCAGTCGGTGGCCGAGGTGGTCAAGGGCAAGCACACCGACATCATCACCACCAACTACCGGGCCAAGATCCCCGGTGCCGTCCATATCCAGTTCGAGGAGGACGACGCCTACAACTCGGCCAAGGAGATCCTCAAGCACGCCATCGCCAACTTCAAAAAGCGGGGCGAGCACTACATCCCCAAGGACAAGAAGCTGGATGTGGTGGTCGGCTTCAGCCACGAGACCATCAACTACATGCTCGGCGGCCGCTTCCGCGCCTCCTACCGGCCGCTCAACGACAACATCATCAACGGCCGTATCCGCGGTGTTGCCGCCATCGTCGGCTGTGAGCACTACAAGTATGCCGATGATGTCCACTTCACCATTGCCAGGGAACTGATCAGGAACAACGTCCTGGTGCTCGCCACCGGCTGTGCCGCCCAGGCGCTGGGCCGGCGGGGCCTGCTCCGTCCCGAGGCGGCGGCGGAATACGCCGGCGAGGGACTGGCCGAGGTCTGCGAGACCGTGGGCATGCCGCCGGCCCTGCACGTGGGCTCCTGTGTCGACAACTCGCGCCTGCTCATTGCCCTGACCGAGATGGTGCGCGAAGGCGGCCTGGGCGACGATATCTCCCAGCTCCCCGCCGTCGGCACCGCGCCCCTGTGGATGAGCGAGAAGGCGGTGGCCATCGGTCAGTACTTTGTCACCTCCGGCGCCCATGTCATCTTCCAGAACCTGCCCATCACCGGCTCAAAGGACTTAAGCAAGTTCATCCTCGAGGGCATGAAGGAGCTCTATGGCGCCTGCTGGGGCGTGGAAGAGGATCCTGTCAAGCTGGCGCAGAAGATGATCGCCGCCATCGACGAGAAGCGCGAGGCCCTGGGCATCAACAAGAAGCAGGAACGTATCCTCATGGATATGCAGATGCGGCGTGAACTCGAGGGCAAGGCCCTGCCCGGCGCCGGCTGTACCCAGGGTGGCCACTGACAGGCAGGTAACTGATCACAGGGTGTGCAAGGGCACGGTTTTTCAACCTCGTTTTTGTAAGCGGTCTCAGGTAGGGCTGCGCCGCCGGTCGCCCTGTTCGCCTGGAGGAGGAAGCGGCCGCACGCACCGATCCGGCCGGAACCGGGTGGTATCCATCCGGCTCCGGCCGGCCACAGCGCCACAGCCGGGGAAGGTCACTGCGCTTCTATACCGGAGCCGTTGATTTTGCATTAACATAGCTGAAACTCCCGACTGCCCGGCCGGCAGGCGAAGGAGTCTATTTCCAAGGGAAGGAGGATCGATGAAATCAGGGAGCAATCTGGAGCGGGTACTCGAAAGCGGTGCGTTTGCTGTCACCGGTGAGTTGGGACCGCCGAAAAACAGTGACCCTGAAGTGGTCAGGAATAAGGCGCGTATCCTGAAAGGGAATGTCGATGCCGTCAACATCACCGACTGCCAGACAGCGATCGTCAGGATGTCGAGTATCGGCGCCGGCCTCATCGCCAGGTCCGAGGGCGTGGAACCGGTCATCCAGATGACCTGCCGTGACCGCAACCGGATCGGCATGCAGAGCGATATCCTCGCTGCCAGCGCCATGGGGCTCAGGAATCTGCTCTGCCTCACCGGTGACCATCAGAAGTTCGGCAACCATCCCGGGGCAAAGGGTGTGTTCGACATGGACTCCATCCAGCTCCTCGGCATGGTCCGGGAGATGCGGGACGAAAAGAAATTCCAGTGCGGCGAGGAGATCAAGGGCGCCGAGCCCAGGCTCTTTCTCGGCTGTGCCGCCAATCCCTTTGCCTACCCGTTCGAATTCCGTGCCGTCCGGCTTGGCAAGAAGATCGACAACGGAGCCGACTTCGTCCAGACCCAGATCATCTACAACGTGGAAAAATTCGCCCGCTTCATGGAGATGTGCCGTGATCTGGGGCTGCCCGAACGGGCCTATATCCTCGCCGGTGTCACACCGCCCAAGTCCCTGGGCATGGCCCGGTACATGAAGAAATTCGTCCCCGGCATGGATGTCACCGACGAGGTGATCGAGCGGATGAAGGGGGCAAAGGACAAGCAGGAAGAGGGGATCAACATCTGTGTCGACATCATCAACCAGGTCAAGGAGATCGATGGTGTCGCCGGGGTGCATGTCATGGCCATCGAGTGGGAAGAGGCCGTGCCCGAGATCTGTGAACGGGCCGGGCTCCTGCCCAGGCCGACCTTTGCCGGGACAGAGGAGGAGGCCGCGGTCACTGTCGGACAGCCGGCCGAGGCCATCACCGTGCGCGGCGAGGAGCACGCCGAAGCGGAGGTACAGCCCGCCACCGGGCAGGCCGGGGAAGAGATCCTTGCCCGGGCCCGTGAAGAGGCAGAGAAAATCGTTGCCGCGGCCAGGGAAGAGGCCGAGGCCCTCAAGGCCCGTGCCGCCGAAGCGCCCGCCGCGGCCATCGAGACCGCACCCACCGAGACTGTTACCATTGTTCCAGATGATGCAGGAGAACACGAGATGAATGAAAGAGAACGTCTGATGGCGTTGGAGTCCATGCAACAGGGCCTTGCCGCCTTGAAAAAGGCCTACGGCCTTACCGATGACCAGTTCGAGGCCCTGCTCAACTTTGCCGGCGCCGAGGCCATTCTGAAACGTGAGCCCAAGGCTGGTCCGGCCGCTCCGGCAACACCGCCGCCGGCGGCAGAAAAACCGGCCCCTCCTGCAGCGCCCGCGCCGGCCGCCGATGATGCGGCAGCCAGGGAAGAGGCCGAAGCCAGGGCACGGCAGGAAGCCGAGGCCAAGGCAAAGGCCGAGGCTGAAGCCAGGGCCAGGGCCGAGGCAGAGGCCGCGGAAAAGGCCAAGGCTGAGGCGGCAGCAAAGGCTGAAGCCGAAGCCAGGGCAAAGCAGGAAGCAGAGGCAAGGGCGAAACAGGAGGCAGAGGCCAGGGCCAAGGCTGAGGCTGAGGCCAAGGCGAAGGCCGAGGCAGAGGCAAAGGCCGAGGCAGAGGCAGAGGCAAAGGCGAAAGCCGAGGAAGAGGCCGCGGCTGCGAAAAAGGCCGAAACGCCCAGGGCGGTTCCTGCCGGCCTGGAGGCCCCTGAACTGGCCACCGGCGAGGCACCCTTTGCCGAGCGGTGCACCAAGGTGCCGGCCTCCGCCTACCGGCAGGACTACTCCGGAAGCATCCGCGAGGTGGTCCTCGGCAATGACGACCATACCGTCACCGTGGGCGGCTCTTCGGTGCTGCCCTTCCACCTCTTCGAGGGTGACATGGGGCACAGGCCGCTGATCGCCATGGAAGTTCTCGACATCAAACCCGAATGGCCCGAGTCACTCAGTAAATACTATGACGACGTGATGGACAATCCGGTGGCGTGGGCAAAGAAATGCGTTGAGGAGTACAATGCCGATGCCCTCAACATCTGGCTCATCGGCACCGATCCCAACGGCGAAGACCGTCCCTCCGCCGATGCGGCCAGGGATGCCGCCGCCGTCATCGAGGCCGTGGATGTGCCGATCATCGTCTGGGGCTGCGGCAATTCGGAAAAGGATACCGAGACCCTGCGCGAGGTCACCTCCATCATCGGCAGCAAGAAGGTCTGCCTGGCGCCGCTGGAAGATGCCAATTACCGCGCCATCGGCGCCACGGCCATGGCCTTCGGCCATCCCATCGTCGCGGCCTCGCCCATAGATGTCAACCTGGCCAAGCAGCTCAACATCCTGCTCGAGAACCTGGGCGTTTCCCTGGACACGGTCCTCATGGATCCCTCCATCGGTGCCCTGGGCTACGGTATCGAGTATACCTACTCGGTCATGGAGCGGATCAGGATCGCCGCCCTCACCCAGAAGGACGAAAAACTGCAGGTCCCCATCATCTGCAACCTGGGTCGCGAGGTCTGGAAGACCAAGGAGGTCGGCCTGCCCACTGACGAGCAGCTGGGCGACCAGGAGCGCCGGGGCATCATGATGGAGGCACTCACCGCCTCCTGCCTGATGATGGCCGGCGGCGAGGTCCTGATCATGCGCCATCCCAAGGCCGTCAATATGGCCAAGTCGCTGATCAGCGGCCTGATGGGATAGGCGGTTCCGGGAGGCCGGGAAAACCACTCCGGGGCGGCACAGGCCAGGGTTCCCGGAATCCACTGACGTTCAATCGCCTGTTGTGGCTGCGACCCGCATCGCGTCCGGCTGCGCTGGTTAGTACAAAGAGTTTATCAAGGGAGTTATCTCAATGTCGAAGATCATCTGTTCCGCAGCTATCCGTGGCGCCAAGAACATCATTGACATGGCCGAGGAGACCTATGAGGAGGCCCTGGTCAAGTACGGACCCGAGCAGGAGGTGGCCTTTCCCAACACCGCCTACTTTCTGCCCATCATCTATTCCATCCTCGGCGCCAAGGTGGAGAAACTCGGTGATATGAAGGAGATCTTCCAGGAGTGCCGCAAGCTCCTGCCGCCGGTGGTCACCGAGGACATCTGGCTGCCGTACCTTGCGCCGGCCCTGGACGCCGGCATGGCCACCTTCTTTGCCGAGGAGATGTTCGAGGCCATCCGCTATCTCAACGAACCCAACTTCTACACCAAGACCGAGGATCCCACCGAGGACAACATCTGGCTCGGCGCTGCCGACGACGTCATCTTCCGCAAGCGCGGCGTCGAATTCGTCGACGGCACCGCTCCCGGGTTTGCCGCCATCATGGGCACGCCCAGTGATCCGGAGGTCGCCTCCAAGATCGCCCTTGAGCTGCAGGAGAAGAATCTCTACATCTTCATGCACGACCAGACCGACGGCAAGAACATGGCCGAGCTGCTGGTGGACAATGGCGTCCAGGTCGGCTGGAACACCCGCCTGGTGCCCTTTGGCAAGTCCTACACCTCCGCGGTCTTTGCCATCGGCTTTGCCTGCCGCGTGGCCCTGGCCTTCGGCGGTATCAAGCCCGGCGACTTCAAGGGCAACCTGCTCTACAACAAGGACCGGACCTTTGCCTTCATCATGGCCTTCGGCCCGGTCTCCGACGAGTGGTACGCCAATGCCGCCGGCGCCATCAACTGGGGCTTCCCCACCATCTCGGACTGGGATATTCCCCAGGTTCTGCCCACCGGCATCTGCACCTACGAGCACGTGGTCTCCAACGTGCCCCACGACGAGATCGTGCAGAAGGCCATCGAGGTGCGCGGCCTCAAGGTCAATGTCACCAAGATCGATATCCCCATGTCGTTCGGCCCGGCCTTCGAGGGCGAGCGTATCCGCAAGGACGACCTCTACATGGAGTGCGGCGGCGGCCGCACCACCGGCGTCGAGGTCCTGATCTCCAAGGACATGAGCGAGGTCGAGGATGGCCTCGTCACCCTGGAAGGACCGGACATCGCCGATATCGAACAGGGCCAGAACCTGCCCATCGCCATCCTGGTCGAGGTTGCGGGCCGCGAGATGCAGTCCGATTTCGAGCCGATCCTGGAGCGGCAGTTCCATCACCTGATCAACTATATCCAGGGTATCATGCACATCGGCCAGCGGAACATCATGTGGGTCCGCATCGGCAAGGGCGCGGTGGAAAAGGGTTTCTCCTTCAAGCATATCGGTGTCGTTCTCCATGGCAAGCTGCACCAGGAGTTCGGTGCCATCCTCGACAAGGTCCAGGTCAAGATCTACACCGTCCAGGACAAGGTGGACGAGGTCATGGAACTGGCCAAGAAGGTCTATGCCGAGCGCGACCTGCGGCTGGGCGCCATGACCGACGAGACCGAGGAGGTCTTCTACTCCTGCACCCTGTGCCAGTCCTTTGCCCCCAGCCATGTCTGTGTCATCACCCCGGAGCGGATCGGCATGTGCGGCGCCTACAACTGGCTCGACGGCAAGGCCTCCTACCAGATCAACCCCACCGGTCCCAACCAGCCCATCGAGAAGGGCGAGTGCATTGACGAGGTCAACGGCTACTTCACCGGTATCAACGAGTTCGTGGCCCAGGCCTCGCGCGGTGCGGTCACCGAGGTGAGCTGCTACTCGCTGATGAACAACCCCATGACCGCCTGCGGCTGCTTCGAGGCCATCGCCGCCATGCTGCCCCAGTGCAACGGCATCATGGTGGTCAACCGCGACTACATGGGCATGACCCCCTCGGGCATGAAGTTCACCACCCTGGCCGGCATGGCCGGCGGCGGTATGCAGACCCCCGGCTTCATGGGCGTGTCCAAGCATTATCTCACCAGCCGCAAACTCTTCCTGGCCGAGGGCGGCATCAAGCGGCTGGTCTGGATTCCCAAGATGCTCAAGGACGAGATCGGCGACAAGCTGAAAAAACGGTGCGAGGAGATCGGCATGCCCGAACTGTTCGACATGATCGCCACCGAGGAGCAGGGAACCACCGAGGAGGAGATCCTCGCCTTTCTCAAGGAAAAGGGGCATCCCGCCCTGGAGATGGATACGGCCATCGGCTGATACACCACATTGACTGAGACCTGCCGGCGGCCTGCGAGCGGCCGCCGGCATTCGAGATACGCGTAAGGAGGAAAGAGAAAATGGCGTTAACCGGTATACAGATTCTCAAGATGCTGCCCAAGAAGAACTGCGGTGAGTGCGGCATCCCCACCTGCCTCGCCTTTGCCATGAAAGTGGCTGCTGGTCAGGCCGAGATCGAGACCTGCCCCTATGTCAGCGATGAGGCCAAGGCCACCATCGGCGAGGCGTCGGCACCGCCGATTCGTACCATCAAACTTGGGTCCGGTGACGCAGAATTCATCTCCGGCGGCGAGACCTGCCTTTTCCGCCACGAGAAGCGCTTCGAGCATCCCACGGGCATCGCCCTGCTGGTCCGGTGCGACGAGGACGAGGCGACCATTGATGCCAAGCTGCAGAGGTTTGTCGATCTCGAGTATGAGCGTGTCGGGGTCATGATGCGTGCCAACCTGGTGGCCGTCAGGGATACCGGCGATGGTGCCGCCTTCACCGCCCTGGTCAACAAGGTGCTGGAGAAGGCGCCCAAGGCGGCCATCATCCTCATGAGCGAGGATGTCGACAACATGAAGGCGGCAGCCGAGGCCTGCGGCGACCGGACACCGCTGCTCTATGGCGCCACGGCCGACAATGCCGAGGCCATGGCCGCACTCGCCAGGGAGGTGGGGGCCCCCATTGGTGTGCGCGGCAAAAACATCGATGACCTGGTGGATGTCACCTCCAGCCTGCTGGACGGCGGCATCAAGGATATGATGATCGACACTGGCGCCCGCACCATCCGCGCGGCCTTCGAGGACAACGTGGTCGCCCGCCGGGCCGCGGTCAAGGAGAAGTACAAGCCCCTTGGCTTCCCCACCATCACCTTTCCCTGTGAAATGACCGACGACCCCATGATGGAGGCCATGATCGCCTCGGTCCTGATGGCCAAGTACGCCGGCATCGTCGTCCTTGCCGACATCCAGGGCGACCTGCTCTTTCCGCTTCTTCTGGAACAGCTCAAC
>Ga0256833_1002126_pt1 | contig 14210 bp, 13 predicted proteins | sample 356284metaG_FD_190535 | JGI IMG/M metagenome (GOLD analysis project Ga0256833, IMG submission 190535) | Hydrothermal vent microbial communities from Mid Atlantic Ridge, Atlantic Ocean - 356-284 | ecosystem: Environmental > Aquatic > Marine > Hydrothermal vents | place: Atlantic Ocean: Mid...
TATCAGCCAGCCTGATATGGCCGAGCGCCTGGCGGCCGCGGCTGTGCTGCACTTTGGCGGTCTGGACGCAGTGATCAATAACGCCGGGGCGCTGGCCCCCCTGGCCCGCATCGAGGACAGCGATCCCGATCTCTGGCGACGTAATCTTATCGTCAATGTGTGGGCTCCCTTCGCCCTGGTGCAGGCGGCTTTGCCTCATCTGCGCAAGGCCCCGCAGGGCCGGGTTATCAACGTCTCCAGCGGCGCGGCGGTGCGTCCCACGCCCGGCTGGTCGGCTTATTGCGCCAGCAAAGCGGCTATCAACATGTTCACTGCGGTGCTGGCTGCGGAGGAGCCGGGGATTACGGCCCTGGCGCTGCGCCCGGGCGTCATCGACACGTCCATGCAGCAGACTTTGCGTGCGCAGGGGGCGGACGCCATGTCGCCGGAGATGTATCGGCGCTACGTGCAATTGCACAGCCAGGGCAAATTGACGCCGCCCGAGCTGCCCGCCCGCGCGTTGGCGGCGTTGGCGTTGCATGCTCCCCGCGCCTGGAGCGGCCGATTCATCCAATGGGATGCGCCTGAGGTGCAGGAGCTGGAAGCGGCGTTTGAATAGGGCGGAGGCTGCCTCACAATTCGGGTTCAAGGACTGTCATTGCCTCAACTTTTGTGACAAAATTTCATAATCTATCTCCCCGAGCCGTATCCCTTTTCCCATCGTTGCGTTAGTGAAGGGTGAAAACCACCACACAAAATTTCAACGTCGCCCCCTTCGCTCAAAGGAGATAAATTATGAAACGACTCAGTATTATTTTATTCGGCGTTCTGCTCATTGGTCTGGCGTTCGCTTTGCCCGGCTATGCAGATTCCGGGCGGGATCACAGCCGCCACAATGATCCACATCAGGGTCAGGCGGCGATAACCATGCCCGGACAGACTGAATCCGCCGCCAATGTCATGAATCATGATGACGAGACCGAGTTTAGCGGCTATATCGAATACAAGAGTAGCGCCTATTGGATCGTCAGCAGCACAACGGTCGAAGTCGACGATCGCACCGAGATTGACGAAAAGCATGGCCCCGCCGATGTGGGAGCCTTTGTCGAAGTCAAGGCCAAAAAGCTCGATGACGGCTCATTGTACGCCCGGAAAATCGAGGTGAAACGACATCAGGGCACACCGGACCCCACCGAAACCCCACACCCCACCGAAACCCCACATCCTACGCAGACCCCGCATCCTACGCAGACCCCCGCAGCGGGCGAACATGTCGAATTCCGCGGCGTCATCGAAAGCCAGAACGGCGGCGTTTGGATGATTAGCGGCGCAGCCGTGACCGTGGACAGCAACACCCGCATCGAAGAGGAGCATGGCCAGGCCGTTGTCGGCGCCACTGTGGATGTGAAAGCCATGCGGCAGGCCGATGGCAGTCTATGGGCCAAGAAGATCGAAGTCAAAAAGCATGGCGATGACCACCAGGGCCAAGAAGTCGAATTCCAGGGCCGCATCCAGGCCAAAAACGGCGCCATGTGGACTATCGAAGGCCGTGACGTCATGGTTGATGGCAACACCGAAATGGATCAGCGTGAGGGCCGGGCCGATGTCGGCGCTTATGTGGAAGTCAAAGCCCGGGAAAACAACGACGGCAGCATGAACGCCCTTCGTATCCGCGTGCGCTCACAGGCCGATGACGACCGTCCCCAGATGGACTGGGAAGGCCGCATCCGCGCCATGAATGGTGACATGTGGGACATCGAGGGCCGCCAGGTGCAGGTGGACGCCCGCACCCGGATGGAAACCGAGAATGGCCCCATGCAGGTCGGCGCTTATGTGGAAGTCAAGGCCCGGCAGCAGACTGACGGCAGTCTCTGGGCCGAGCGCATCAAGACAAAAAATCAGAATGATCACGATCCCGCTGTCGTATTCAGCGGCATGATTCAGGCCATGACGGCCAATCGCTGGACTGTGGGCGGCTTCGACGTGATGGTTGACGCCAACACCATGATTGATCAGCGTGAAGGCGCAGCCCGGGTGGGCTCAGGCGCTGAGGTGCACGCCACCCGTCTGGCGGATGGTCAGCTCTACGCCCATCACATCCGCATCAAAGACGACGTACCCGATGGCGCAAAAATCGAATTTCGCGGGCCCATCGAGGCTATGTCAGCCGCAATGTGGACCGTCGCCGGTTTCGATTTGGTGGTGGATGACGGCACTTCCTTCGAGCATCTGGAGCGGGCCGCTCTGGGCGTCAGCGCCGAGGTGAAAGCCCGGCGCCTGGCCGACGGCTCCCTCCTGGCCATCAAAATCGATGTGAAAGGCGATCGCTTCGAGCAGCAGCGTGAGATGGCGTGGAAAGGCCGTCTGGAACGGTTTGACGCTCAGCGCTGGATTGTAGCCGGCCGCACGGTGATGCTGGACGCCAACACTATGGTCGTCGGCCAACCAGTCGTGGGCGCCATGGTGGAAGTCAAGGCCCGCCAACAATTCGACGGCTCGCTGATGGCCTATCGGCTGGAAGTGCAGCGCATCCAGGAACGCACCGAATTCATGGGCATTGTGCAGAGCATGGACATGAACGTCTGGCTGATCGGCGGTCGCACCGTGCAGGTGGACGCCCGCACCGTCTTCGATGAGCGTCACGGCCCCATTGGTCTCGGCGTCATGGTCGAGGTGAAAGCCCGCCGTCAGACCGACGGCTCCTGGCTGGCTATCCGCATCAAGAGTGAGGACTAAACATGCGTCATCGCCTTCACCCTCGCACCCCGTTACCCTCTCGCCAAAATCTACTCCTCACTCTGATGCTTATCGGTTGGATCAGCGCCCTCGCGGCGCTGGTCCAACCTGCAGCCGCCGCCGTGTCTTCTGCCATTCCCGTATCGCCAGCGGATAAAGATGCGGCGGCTCCGGCCATAGCTTTCGGTGACGCCGGGATTGTGCATGTCGCCTGGGAACAGGATGGCGGCATCTGGTACGCACGCTTACGCGAGGGCGTCTGGTCCGACCCCCAGCAGGTCGCCAGCGAGGGCGAGCATCCCGCATTGGCCGCGGCTCCTGATGGCGACGCGCTGCACCTGGCCTGGTCTCAGGAATTCGGCGGGAATTATGAGATTTTCAGCCGCCGCTGGGACGTCACTTCTGGCTGGAGCGTCCCCCGTAATGTTTCATCCAACGATGGCGGCTCCGCTTCGCCAGCCCTGGCCGTGGATGCAAACGGTCAGGTGCATCTTATCTGGGCCGACTCCAGTCCCGGCGTCAGCACGCTTTATCACGCCGTCTCCACCGACGGTCTCAGTTGGCCCGTAGCGCTTCCCATCGCCGGCGCGTTGGGCGGCAATCCCGCCGCCGTTTTCGACGCCAACGGCGATCTGGTCATCGCCTGGCAATATCGGGCCAGCTTCGCTGACAACCTGCGCGTCTGGACCAGCCGTTATCATAACGGTTCGTGGACGACGCCCGCCGCTTTAACGGACGGCAGCCAGCATGCTCTGGCTCCCAAACTCGGCGCCAACGCCCGGCGACTGGCCCTGGTCTGGCAGGAGGGGGATCAGGCCAGGCTGGCGTTTTGGCGCAACGGCGCATGGCAGGTTGATGTCAGCCAGCCGGGCGTCCGTCCGGTTGTCGCGATCAACGATGCGGGGCTGGTGGAATGGGCCTGGGAGACCAATGACGGACTCGCCCGCCAATTTGGTCTGGCGGGATGGATCAGTCCGACTCGCTGGGCCCGAAGCAGTTCCAGCAGCGGAGATCTGGCCTTGACGCCCCGTGGTCAGACTATCGGCGTCGCCTGGATGGCGAATCAGGACGGGCATGATCGCATCTTTTACAACGCCGATGCATTTGATACAATCAATCTTCCTTCCCTGCTGATGCGTTGAGTCCTTATCGCGGACGTTTTTGAGCAGTTCGTTATTAACCAGCATTGCAAATCCTTCTCCTGGCCCTCCAGGCCTCTCTCCGGGAACAAAGCGGGCGCGCTTCATCGCCAGATGACGCCGCATTGGTTAAACGCGCTCGCAAACTGGATGATGAAGCATGGCGGATTATCTTCGAACGACATTATCCCCGCCTTTATAGCTACATTTACTATCGCGTGGGGGATGCCAGCGTTGCAGAGGATTTGTGCGGTGAGCTCTTCGAGAAAGCCGTCAAAAACATTCATCGTTTCAAGTCACGGGATGGCGGTTTGGCTGGCTGGCTGACCCGTATCGCCCAAAACCTCACTTACGATTACTATCGTCGCCGCAAGGCTCGCCCCTCTGATCCTTTGGAATTGAATGAGTCATGGCTTTCCGGCGGCGATGATCCTGATCGCTCGCTTCTTAATCGTGAATCCACCGATTATCTGCGGCGGGCCCTGCAGAAGTTGACGCCTGAGCAGCGGGACGTCATCCTGCTGCGTTTCATCGCCCAGATGCGCACGTCCGAAGTGGCGTCCATCATGGGCAAAACCCCGGGCGCTATCAAGGCGCTACAACATCGGGCGCTGGCCGCCCTACGCCGCGAAATGGAGGCGTTAGGCTATCATGGCCTCATTTGACGATCGTTTAGACGACGCCATCAACCGTATGATGGCAGGACAGGATGTTTCCGAAAGCGACGAGCTGCGCGATCTGCTTGCGCCCGCCCGTCAGTTGCTGGAAACGCCTGTGCCCGCGCCTCCTCAGCGCACCGCCCGGCTGCGCATGAACGCGGCGCTGGCGGCGCAGCGGCGGCGGGGTCTGTGGGGCTGGTTGGGGCTCAGCGGTCTGCCCGGGCTTCGCCCCCGCCGTTTGATTCCGGCTATGGCGTTGGTTGCAACGATTGTTGTGCTCTTGCTTTCCAACTTCGCCTTGCCCGGACAATGGCTCTATCCGGTCAAGCAGGGGACTGAGGCCGTTATGTTCCTGTTCCGCCGCACCCCCGCGGCCCAGGCCGCCTATTATGTGCAATTGGCCGATCGACGGTTGACCGAGATGGAACGGCTGACAGCGACAGGGCGTCCGGTTCCGGCTCGGACATTGGCGCAATTCCAACAGGCCTGGGCGGAGGCTGCTTCTATTCCGGGCGTCGATCCGCAAAGCCTGCAGCGAAGCGCGTTCGAACAATCCCGGCGTCTGCAAGATCTGCTGCCAGCGCTGCCTACCGATTTACAAAACCAGGCAAAAGATGCGTTGGACGCCTTGCTAAGGCTGGCCGGCGTTGATTTTCTCACCCCCACGCCCACCCCTACTCCCACCGCTGCGCTGACCTCAACGCCCGCACCGGGCGTAACGCCCTCACCGACGCCCACACCGCCGCAACAGGGGCCGCCCCCCGAATCATCTCCGGCCCATACAATGACGCCCACGCCGGTGGTCACCGTCACATCGGTCTTTTCTGCACCCACGTCCACGCCCACGCCGACGTCAGCAGATTCTGCTCCGCCGACGCCTGGTGCGAGTCCTGCACCCTCCCCCTCGCCCGACCTTCCGCCATTCCCCACGCCCACGCCTGCGTCCACGCCGACGCCCACCCGCACGCCAACGCCTACCCCCACGGCAACGCCACATCCCAGCGAAACCCCGCACGAGACGGAAACGCCCGAGCCCACGCCCACATCCAGCTCAACGCCCGCGCCAACGCCAACGCGCACGCCGCACCCCTCCCATACGCCCGAGCCGTCCCATACGCCGACCCCCACTCCTACCCGCACGCCCACTCGCACCCATACGCCCAGGGCCACGCATACGCCCGAACCCACGGAGACGGCGGAGCCTACTGAAACGCCGCATCCCACCGAAACGCCTGATGACGACAAGACCAAAACGCCCGAGCCGACCCATACGCCAAAACCCTCCGAAACCCCCGACAATGACAGCGCCTCTGTCATATTTTTCATGTTGATGGCGTGAGGCGGCGTTGTGGGGACGCTCGCCCGATTTCACCGGGGATGACGCTAACAAAAGCTGCGGAAATTCATATCAACTCAAGTCAGGCCTGCTCTCATGGTGCAGCCTGGCTTTTATTTTCTGTCCTTGTCGGAAGAGATGATAAAATGAAAAATCACTCTTTTTTCGGAAAAATTCTTGCCCTTACCTTCTCAGTTGCTTTTGCAAGCGTCATTATTCCGGGGATTGCCTGAGCAAGATAGGCAGGCTGTCCTGGCGCAAGCGCGCGTGCGCGACTTTGCGGCGGGACAATTCATTGTTCATCAGGATGAGTTGGTGGGGGAGTTGTTGCTGGCGACTCGCGGACGGGTGCGCCTCTATCAGCTCACGCCCGACGGACATCAGGTCATTCTGCATATTGCCGGGCCCGGTGAGGCCATCGTTCTGCTGCCGGCGTTGACGGGGGAGCAAAGCTCAGTCAGCGCTCAGGCCGTTGAGGCGACCTCGGCGTTGGCCTGGGATGAGGCGGATTTCCGGGCGTTGATGCGGCGCTTTCCCGGTTTGGGTTTCAACGCTATCGCTATTCTAGGAGAGCATATCCGCTTGTATCAGGATCGTATTCGGGAGCTCACCACCGAGCGGGTGGAGCGCAGGCTGGCCCGCACGCTGTTGCGGCTGGCCAAGCAATTGGGCGTGCGCACAGCCCAGGGCGTGCTCATCGATCTGCCATTGAGCCGCCAGCATCTGGCGGAGATGAGCGGCACCACGTTGTATTCGGCCAGTCGCATCCTGCGGGCCTGGGAGGAGCACGGGATCGTCAGTAGCGGGCGTGAGCGGGTGACCATTCGTTCGCCGCACAAACTGGTGGCCATCGCTGAAGATCTACAGCGTTAGAGGCGGCAGCGTTTGCGGTGATTACCCATAAGTCGATAACGAGGCCCGCTTGCCACTGCTCCACCAGACTTTCGAGGTCTCGCAGACCTCGAAAGTCTACGGCCGACGCGGCTTTTGTAAGATATGGGTAATCGCCGCAGCGTTTCTCTTGTTATGAGCGGGACTTTGAAGTAAAATGCCTGGTGAATTGCCCGACGCCCGACAGCCCTACGGGCTCAACCTGGTCAAGCTTTGCGCCTTCATACATCGTCGGAGCAATTATCACACGTCTCTCTGGTAGGAAAGGAGCGCAATATGGCCCATCAGCCAACCCTTTTATTGGTCGAGGATAACCTGGCTCTGGCCGGTTCTTTGGTGGATGTCTTTGCTATCAATGGTTTCAAGACAACAGCAGTGCATCGCGCCGCCGATGGCTTGCGTCAATTGCGATATGAAACGCCCGATTTGATTATCCTTGATGTCGTGCTGCCTGATATGGACGGCTTTGCTTTTCTGAAAAATTTACGCAATGGCGCTGATATCGAAGACGAAGATCGGCGCATGGTTGTATCCCGTATACCTGTGATCATGCTGACGGCTCGTTCGACAAAAGAGGACATTCTTATTGGATTGCAAGCGGGGGCGGATCATTACCTCACAAAACCGGTTGATCCCGATGTCCTGGTTGCGCATATTCTGGTTCAATTGCAGCGCTCTCGTCGGGCCTCGGAAGCCGTGACGCCGTTTTTGGATGGAAAGCTTTATCCCAGCGCCAATCGGTTGGTGTTTGGCGATGTCGTCGTGGCTTTGACGACTCAGGAATGCGCGTTATTGAAAGTATTTGCCTCTGAACCAGGACGTACGTTTTCGCGCGAAGAACTCCTGAAATTGGGATGGGGCATCGAAGCGCCTTATGAGACCAAGACCATCGATGTCCATATCTACAAGATCAAGCGAAAGCTTGCAAAGCAAAATATCGAAAATCCATTTGTCGCTGTCCGGGGCAAGGGTTATCGTTTGCGGAGTCATTAGAGGCTACTCATGAGTCGCATCACCTATCAATTTCGTGTATTTTTGGCCTATGCGGTGATTGTTTTTATCGTATTGGCTTATACCGGCCTGGTATCGATCAATGTGTTTACCGGCGGGGTGACCACACTGCTGACCAGACTGGGAGTGCAACAAGGACAGGATTATGCCGGACTCGCTTCCGAAATGGTGCGCGCCGGGATGGAGCCGGATGAGGTGCGAGAAGTTTTTCTCAAGACGGGGACGGGCAATGTCGCCTTCGTTGACGCATTGCCGGACGATGTCGATGTGGTTTCTGAGACGCCTGACTTTGCCTTTCGGTTTACGCCTGTCGAGAATCAGTATTACCTCAAAGTTCCGGAATTGGACGCCTATTTGAAATTGGTTTATCAAACGGATATGGCGGCGTTGGTGCAGCAGGCGCAGAGGACGTTCGTGTGGGAGTTTTTTATGATTTTTCTGGTGACGGCGACCATCGGGTTTTATCTCACCTGGTTCACCTTGCGGCAGGTGCGCGTCTTGCGGGAAGCGCTTGAGCGGATCGGGCGAGGGGATTTTTCCGAGCGCTTGAATTTTCGTAGCCATGATGAGTTTGGCGAATTGGCCAAGATGATTGATCAAACCGCCGGGCAGTTGGAAAAAATACGGCAGGAACGCAGCACGATGTTGAATCGGATTTCACATGAGCTGAAGACGCCGGTCTCCATTACCGTCAATCTTCTCTATGTCGCCTCCAAACATAGCGACAAAGAGGAAGTTCTGGAAAAAATCGAGACGGCTCGCAAGCATCTATTGCTGCAGGCCCGGCTGATAGATGACATTTTGCAGGCTCCTGGCCTTTACGATGAGTTATCTCTGGATCTGGACCTGGTGGAAGCGGGCGATGTGATTTCCGATGCCGTCGAGCCTTATCGCATTTACCTTGACTCATTGGGAATCGCTCTTGCCGTGGATATGCCGGAAGCTTGCCAACGGACGCTTATCGAAATCGACTCAAAGCGAATGCGGCAGGTTTTCGGCAACATCATCCATAACGCCGCCCGGCATCTTTCCGGACAACCCGCTGCCAGGCTTGAAGTCGCCTTGCGGTGCGAGCAACAAAGTGTTGTGATCAGGATAACCGATAATGGGCCAGGCATCCGGCCCGATATCATCAGTCGCATCTTCGAGCCCTATGTCTCCGCTCCCGGAGAGGGGCATGAGGGGATGGGCGGCAGCGGTCTGGGATTGGCGATTTCAAAAGAGATCGTGGAAGCGCACGGCGGCGAAATCGGCGTAAACAGTCCCGTAGAGAATGGGCGCGGCGCCAGCTTGATTGTGAAATTGCCCAGATTTGATGAGGAGGCGATTTTTATATGAGTTTGCGGTTTTACTGGATTGCTCTTGGACTCCTGTTGCCCATCGTTTGGTATTGCGCTTATGTGGATTTCCGAACGCACAAAATCCCCAATAAAGTCACTTATCCGGCTCTCCTGATCTTTGGCGGTTTCCAATTCCTGCTTCAACCAGACAAGGCCTCAATTTTCACCGGCATGGCGGTTGGTTTTTTATTCTTTTTCCTTCCCGCTTTGTTTTTGGGCGGCAAGGTCATCGGTGTTGGCGACGCCAAGCTTGGCGCTCTGATGGGCGTTGTTTTGGGATGGCCTGGCATTTTGATGGCGCTGATTGTCAGCCAGGCTAGCGCTCTTCTTTTTGTCATCCCGCTGTTGCTATCCCGTCGCATGACATGGAAAAGCAAACTTCCTCTGGGGCCTTTTTTGGCGCTGGGGTACACACTTACGCTGGTCTGGGCGTTATTCCTGGCAAGGCATTAAAGCGACTGTTAGCTGCAGCGCTCCTAAACGCAACCGATCTCCGGGAGCAAGAGGGGCGGGGTGCAAAGGACGCAATGGCAGCCCGTTCAAAAAGACGCCGTTAGCGCTGTGCATATCTTCGATAAATATCCCGCCCGCGGCATAACGAATTCGGGCGTGAGTCTTGCTGAGCGTGCCCGCCACTTCTTGCGCCAGCGGCAGCAACTTCTCCTCTTCAGCGCGGGCGGTGGCTGCAAGAAAGTTATCCTTACGCCCCAATATCCAATCTTTTTGCGAGAGATGTAATGTGTTGTCAGGGCCAAGTTGCAGGGAAACGCAGATTTTCTCGCCCATACGTCAAGGTTCGATCCCGGGTTGCGTAACGGCGTCGTCAGGCTGCAAAATGCCGCCCAGGTGGAAGACATCCGGCTGGATGATTTCTCCGGGATCGCCGATAGGCCGGATCAATAATCGCACTTCCTCGGCAAAATTGGCCATATAGGTCAACTTCAGCGCATCCTTGGGGCTAAGCGCCAGATTCACCACCGTATCGTTGACAGGCCTTCCTTCGGGCGTGAATTCCTGAGAAAGATCCACGTCGGAGTATTGGGGTTTTCCTGATACAGGGTCAGGAAAAAGCACAAAACGCTGTTTGCCAAAAATAGAGAGCACCAATACGTTCTCGAACAACATCTCGGTGTAAGCCTGCTTGTTCCCTTCTTCATCTCTCAATATGTAGGAAACGACAACATCAACCCGGTTCCCTGGGCGTACGGTGCCGCCAACGCTGGTCATCTGATTCACCGACAATCCCACAGCGCGCATCACCTGAGGCAACCCTCCGGCAGTTGTCAAGACTGTTTTTTCGATAAGGTTGCCTGTTTGCAAATCGACTTCGGTGTAATAGAGTCCGTAGTCCTTGATTAATTCAGCAGGCGTCTTGACATCGTCGGGAACAATGATGGTGTATGGCGTGATATATTCCGCCGGCATGGTCTTAAAGCCCAGCGCGCCTTCCGTTTCCAAAGCTCGATAGAAGGGGGTGCCCGCAGGAATCACGCCGATCGATTTCTCTCCACTTGGATCATACACGTCCATCAACCCCTTCTCTACTACAAGCACTCGCACCTCGGGGATGACTTCTGGTGGAGCAGGTTGTGTAGCTTTGAATACGAGAATGAAGGTGACAATGGCAAGTATCAGGCCAATGATTAATAGTAAGCGACCGTGTTTCATGGTGTTTTGTGGAGAAAATGCAAAACGTTCAACCCAGTTTCGATACAATGAACCATATCACAGCGCCGATGATCAAGGCAAGCGCAAGGCTACGCAAGGCTTCCATGAACGCGGAGGGAAAATCTCCTGTGCGAATCCCCTTGATTACCGGCGTAACCATCCAAAAGAGAAGCGCTGCCAGGATAATGAGCCAGTACGCTACGCCTACGCCCAGCCATGTTGGCATCTCAGCAGCGGGGGTTGTTGTCAACCAGACAAAACCGCCCAGCCAGATGAGCAGTCCAAGAAGATTGATGATGCGTTCTGGGGCGCTGTTATCAGAGCGTTGCATTGCGAGAATGGATATGGGTGGGCTAGCGCACCGGTCTGAAAAGTTGATCGTCGGTGACGCTCCAGGATGTTTCTTTGGGCACTTTGAATACGTCTTGTCCCCAGACAAGACCATCGCAGGTTTCTATGCGGATATCGTAAACGCCTTCAGGGACGTCGACGATGGCGGTTTGGTGTGGCGGTATTTTTTCTGTTTTGAACAGAGATTTCTTGAGTAGGTTGTCAGCATGCAGGAGATAAGAGCCCGAAGGGTAAAATTTGACGCTGCAAATGGCGTGATTACTCTGGTTATCGATGGTGACGGCATAAGTCTGGGAAGATGAATTCATCGTCGTGCATCCTGAAAGCGGAAAGATCAGCGCCATAAGCGCCCAGAAGAATATTGCTTTGAAGACTTGTTGTCTCTGAGCCATAGCGCATCCAGATTAAACCAGAAGAAATAGAGTCTGTAGCAACGCCAAATAATTCGTTTGATTAAGGGGCTGAATGAGGGCCATTCCGCTTTTTCCCCCGTCGTTTTCGCCCTGAATGCCCCAACATGTTTGCTCATGGCATAAGATGGTCAAGGCTTTTTCGTAAGGCTTCAGGCCCGATTGCCGGGATTGGACGTGTATGAACCATTCCAGCTCTGGTTGGATCAAAGCGTACACCAGAGGGAGCGCTTGCGCACGGGGAGCGCCTTCTTGTATCAATGTGGCCAAGGCTTTATCCAATTGGCCCTGGAGCGCCAATTCTTTTGCTGTTTGTAATTTGGAAACGGATAGCAAAAAGGCCTTGCCGCCGGTGGCTGATGGCAAGAGGTTGTTTAACTGTGCGGATAGGTCATCAACGAAGTTGGGCCACGAGAATGTTACATCGAGAGAATGGATTCCCATGGAGGCGTGGTGGTGGATAGCCAGATGTTCCGGGGCGAGATAGTAATAGTTTTCGGAATGAGAATCCAGCACCCTGCGTATCATCGTAACGATATGCAGGGGTTGGAGCGCCAGGAGGATGATTTTGCGAACGGCGTCATCCACGCCCAGTCTCCCATCGTCTCCAAGGGGAACGAGATAGCCGCGGGCAAGCAGGGAATGACTTGCACACTGGGTGAGCAAGGCCTTTTCCCTTTCATTCAGTGAGCCAAAAGGCGCATCCCCCAATCCCCTTAGTGTATCTCCGCCCAGATTTTGCACGAGCAGGGCAAGTTCTTCAACGCCAAACTTCAGGGTGAAACCATCGGCATTCGATAGGTTATTGGGCATAATGTGGTTGCGGTAAAGGCAAAAAGGCTATCTCCATTTTCTGTAGAGCCGGAAAACAGAGATAGCTTTGCGATGAAGGGAGCGAAATGTGGTTACGGCGTCGGGACGGGCGCCGGGGTTGGTTCGAATATGGAATGCGATGATCTTGGTTGGGATTGAGGCGGCGTGGGAGTCGATCGAGGAGCAGGGGCGCCGGGCGTGGGAACGGGCGCAGGGGCAGGTTTGTTCTGCGGCGTTCCAGGGGCGGCGTTGCTGCCGAAAAGATGTTTCCAGCCTTCATACAGGCTTGGACGCGGCGCCCGCACAATTTCCTCATCCAGGGCGTCGAAGGCTCTGTCTATGTTGGTGCGCCAACTTTCGGGCAGGTATTGCGTAACCGCACCGGTGATGTGCTGGGCCGATGCGTCGATGGTGACGGCCAGTTGATGAAGGCCGACCTCGATAGCGCCGCTGGCGGCCTGTCCCAAGCCGCCGATGGTTCCAAGAGCGTCCCAGTCTTTGGCGCTGTCCCAGCTATGACTCAGGCCTTCGCTGATATCGGCGACGCCTTCTCGGGTTTTATCCATTCCCAGGCCGTATTGGGCCAGATCGTCTCTGGAAGCGCCAAAGTATTCAGCATCCCATTGGTTGATGTCAAAAGGAAGTTGTCGTTGAGCCAGCTCGGGACTGAAAATATACTCACTGTGGGGGCTGGCGATGCTGCCGCCGAGAGGAGCGTCGGTAGCATAGGGGATGCGATCGTTGGTGACTTTCGGCAGGGTTTCGGGTTCGACGGCGGGGCTAATGCCGCCAGAGACGCTACTTCCCAGCAGCATGGCGCCTCCCGGCCCCCCCAATAGCCATCCTGCGCCGGCGGCGGCAGGCCCGGCCTTGTCGCCGTCAATAAAACGGATAGGATCGTTTTCAAGCAGGAAGTTGTGGTAGTTTTCTTTGCCTACGCGTTCGTTATAAGGAGCGCTGCCCGGGGCGCCGTAGGTGATCACGCTGCCGACGTTGTATTTATCGACAAGGGATTGATCGTCCGCCAAATTCATGGCCACATGCGCTCCCTGGCTGTGGCCAACCAGACGGATGGTCGCTCCCTCGGGCACTTTATCTTCGATGAGCGATTTGACGTAAAGTTGATAGGTTGAAGCCACGCCTCTGCCAGTACTGGCATTGGCGGGCCAATCATTGGCGCCCAGATTGCCATCCTGGTCGGCGTCGGTGCCGGCGATGCTGATGATGTAATCGTTGTCACCGATCTTGATGATGGCCACGGCTGGATCTTCTCCGGGATCCCAATGCTTGCCGTCATGCAAGCCGGCGGCGCCGGGGTTGTTGATGCGGTACTGTTGTTCGACGACCGCCGCCAGGTCCTGGTAATTGGCCTTGCGTCCCAATGTCTGTTCATCCAGCCGCAGGGGCGATTGTTGCCCCAGGTTGTTGTAGGGGTGCATAGGCTTGGGCGACTGGCTTTGAGCCGCCGAAGCGGCCTGCAGCGTCGGCGTTGCGGGGGTGGGGACGGGCTCGGGGGCAGGCGTCGGTTGGGGCGCGCGCTGCTGGGGCGAGGGCGTTGGCGTTGTGGCGGGCGCGGGCGTGGCGTCAGGAGGCATTGGCGCAGGTTGAGGCGGAGGATCCATGGGGACGTTCTGGGGAGCCAGATCGATATCAGGCGCGTTTTCGACGCCCTCCTTGACGCCGAGCTTGATGAAGATGCGGGTGAGTCGCTCCCCGAACGCGCCGACAAAAGGTCCCAGCGGTTTAAATATATTGCCAACTGAGAGTCGCGTAAAGCCCGAAAGGAGCGCAGCGGGAATGTCTTTCCATTCGGGACCATCCTTGATCAAATTCCCAATGAGGGATCGCGTGGTCGTCCAGACGGTCGATCCCAGAAT
>Ga0256833_1002127_pt1 | contig 14204 bp, 14 predicted proteins | sample 356284metaG_FD_190535 | JGI IMG/M metagenome (GOLD analysis project Ga0256833, IMG submission 190535) | Hydrothermal vent microbial communities from Mid Atlantic Ridge, Atlantic Ocean - 356-284 | ecosystem: Environmental > Aquatic > Marine > Hydrothermal vents | place: Atlantic Ocean: Mid...
CCCTCCGTACGTTTTTGACCAGAGCTCTTTACCATTCGCATCTGTTTTTATAAGGTATACATCATCACCGCCGCTTCCAAACCCTTTACTATAATAACCGGTAATCGCATAACCCCCGTCCGCAGTTTGCTGAACCGAATTACCCCGGTCGGATTTTTCTCCGCCATAAGTTTTGGTCCAAAGCGTATCGCCCTTAGCGTCCGTTTTAATAAGATAAACATCATAGCTTCCCGCGCCGAAAGAGTAGGTTTCTCCGACAATCACAAAACCTCCGTCTATGGTCAATTGAACAGAATAACCATTTTCATTATTGTCGCCGCCATAGGTTTGATACCAAAGTTCATTACCGTCCGCATCTGTTTTTATAAGATAGACGTCATAATCTCCGCTACTAAAAGAATTTGTCGAACCAACCAGGATATAACCGCCGTCCGGTGTTTGTCGCACGGAATAAGCGTAACTATTACCCGAGCCTTTAAATATTTTTGTCCATAACGTATCGCCGTCTACATCGGTTTTTAAAATATAAATACTTTCTTTAGGCGATAGCGGGTTTTCCGGATTTAGCGTTTGTGTGCCTCCGGAAATTATGTAGCCGTCGTCCGATGTCAACTGAACGGCTTCTCCCCGATCGCTTAAATTACCTCCATAGCTTTTTGACCAATGGATATCGGTATCCTGAGCATGTAGATAAAAAAATGAAGTAAAAAGCGTAAAAATAAAAATTAAAAACGGATGGTATATTCTTCTCGTAAACATTTTTCCCCCTGTATATGATTAATTAATTATGAGATGCCAAATATTCAACTCATTAAAGCAATTATATATTCCAGAAAGAAAAAAAATTTTATGGCGCTAACAAATCTAAATTCTTTTTTCATACGCGGGATCGTGAATGGAGTCCAAACTTTGGTAATAATCAAACTCCGGTTTAGGCAGACCCATCTCCGGAAAACGCCGAAACAAACTTTCCGCAAAAAGATAGTCCACATGGTTGGTATTAATAGGGGAAAAACCCATTACTTTTTGCCAGATATCTTTGTCTTCCATACAAAAATATACAAAAACATCTTTTGAATGAGAACGGATAGTATCATATATATGTTTAAACATTTCATAGCGCAACGGTTTAAAATAACGCAGTTTGCGGTCTTTTGCAATGATCTGCTCATCGCGAATGATCGGCGTTTCGGGAAATCTTTCCTTAATAATCGGTTTTAAATCGGGCGGCATACGCAGCCCCCCGAGACTAATCCAAACTATTCGGCGATGGTCAACAGTTTTGAAAAGACGCTCTATCGTTCTATGATAATTCTCTTTCCAGTTTTCATGATGCACAATGGGATCAAAATGAAAACTCATCTTAAAGCCCATCTCTTGCGCTCTTTTTGCCCCCTGTAAACGTTCCTGCAGCGAAGCCGTTTTAAATTCAACGCTCTCAATCGCCTGAGGCGTATTCAATGACCATGATAACACAAGATTGTTCGTTTTGTGAGCAAAAGGGGCTAAAAATTCTATCTTATTTGTCTTAGTTTTTAATTCAAAAAAGACGTTTTTCTTCATCCGAAAATAGGGAATCAGTAATGAGGAAATATTTGTATAACGCTCCAAAGCCAGACTATCGGCAAGTTCGCCTGTGCCTATACGGATAATTCTTTGGGGATATTTATTATGAAAAGTATCAAATTCTTCAAAGATTTTTTCATAGTTTGCGTAAACCGTTAATACGGAAGAATCCATATATCCTTGCAAAATACAATAAGCGCAATCCAGCGGACAGCCGGTCGTTTCGTTAATTACCTGATAATTACAACAAAGATATTCCTGCGAAGTTCCGGGACATGGTTTACAAAAAACGCCCTTATAATCAGTAATATATAAAATTTGTTTTCCTTGGGCGGTGGAAAAGGCTGGCGCCGTGTCGGTTATTTCCAGCGGAGTATGGGGTAGATTATTAAGGACGTTTTTTGTGAAGGAGCGATCTTTAACTTTTCTATCGATATATATTTTTTTGATTATGATTTCTTTCATATCCGTTTGAGCATTTCAGTTAATAGGTTTTCAGTTTCGGAATTTCTTAATGCGTTAATAAGATTGTACAGATCTTCTTTATTTTTTAATTGTGCGTTAAGCTGCACGCCAGAGCGTTCGAAATTTTTATCATACGAAACGGAGAAGGCGCTTTTTTTAAGGTTTTTGATTAATTTGTTCATTTCATTGCGATAGGCGGACACAAGCGGAAAACGCCGTTGGTAAAACAGATCTTTTAATATAACCGTTTTTTGATTACGATTTATTTCATCGTTGTTCAATATCTTTTTAATCTGCTCTTCCGCCAATAATGATTTGACACTTTTATCTTCATTCATGGTTATTTCGCTAATAAGTTCGCTTAACTTTAACAGCTCCACCGCGCGCATTGAGAGCGTTGCGGCAAAATCAAACAACGCTTCTATATCTTCTTTTTTATAATCGAGAAACGTTTTTATTTGATTAAAAGAAAGGTGGTATTTTATTAAATATAGTTGAGCGTTTTCGGGCCAACCGAGAACAGCGAGAATCCGGTTTCCTTTCGGGAGTTTTAAGCGCTGCCGCCATTTTTCTCTTTTTTGCTCATCCTCAATATAATTTAAAATCAACTTAAAGATGCGAGCTTTTTGCAGAACGTTCGGCTCCTCCGTAACCGACCTTTGCAATTCATGTCTTAAATCAATTAATTCTTCAAAAGATGGGGTTTGTTTAATTATTATTACGGGTACTTTTTTCACATTCAATTTACGAGCTACGCGTAATCTTTGAAAACCGTCTAATAATACATAGGATTCATTTTCCGTAAATACCGTTAAAGGCGTAATTATGCCTATTTTTTTTATTGAGTCCGGCAAGACGGAAGCAATAAAAGGCGCATTGATGTCAAAATCTTCATTGAGAATGATTTGATCTGCTGATACATTTTTTACAAACGGTTCATAATTCATGATAAATCCGTTAAAATTTAATTGGTTTTGATAATTATTTTTTACTCGGAGTTAACTTATAAAAAGCGAGCTTTCCAACCAAAAAAGTTTTTTTATGATGTTTGATTTGGAATTTTAAAAGCTTACGAAAAAAGCGGCATATCAAACAACCGAGAACGAACTATACGGCATACATTGCTATAAATAGCGCGACTAATTATAGCGTCCCGCTTTTTATTCCCTCGAGAAATCGGGAGGTATCGCGAACGGCGGAAAACACTAACCGTCTCTGACATTGCCCCGACAAGAACGGGATGGGTCACGAGCGGGACGAAGTGCAGTGTGGCAATCCCATTCGGTATGTCACATCATTGTCCAATACCCAACAAAAAACAATTATCCAATATCCGGATATTTTTCATTTATCCCTGTTTTTCTTTATTCAACCCCGCTGGGGTTGTATTTTTTTATCACTTCTTCTTTCTACCCGTTTCACTGGCAGTTACTCACCTTTATCCCGCGCTGCGGGATAGCTTCCATTTACAAGATAAATGCAAGCCGCGATGCGGCTTAAGGTCAATAACTATGGGTGAAACCCATAGAAGATACGAACAAAAAAATGACAAGAGCCGCGACACGGCTCAAGGTGTACATCTCACCGCGGATAAACTGAAATCAACGCTATGGTTTTAAGCCCGGAAACTTTTGGGCTAAAGCACCCTCTTTCTAAGATTCATCCCGATCCCCGCCATGAATGGCAGGGCTATTCATATTTTTCGGTTTCCCGCAGGGGATTGCCGCGTTCTCCCGCCCTTACGGGATCTTTCGCAATGACAACCGACCTATGCAGGGTAATCAAAACTTCGACCCTGCCTGAGGGCTTACTACCAACTCGCAAAAACCGCAATAACATACTTTTCCTTGGTGAAAATCTTCCACAGTTAAACCTTTCACAGAGAAAGTCTCGCGGCGCGCTTTTGAATCAGTTTTTTATATTTTAACTTCATTTCACTGCTTAGAAAGCTTTGATCTATAAAAGCGGCGGTCTGCCTTACTCCTGAGCTAAAACGGGTGAATATATTCTTCACCTGCCTTTCCGAAAGCCCGATGGTTTCGGCAAAGGTGTAAAAATCCGTTTGCTTAAAATTGGATTTTTTGCCGTTCAGGGTCAGCGCCAGCTCTTCTGAATCTTCTTTTATTGAAATCAGCAATCGTGTGGCCAGCATATCATACGCAGGCGTGAGACTGATAAAATTCCGCTCATCGCGAATCAATGAAAAGTTTTTAAGATGCATATCGGCGTTTCCCGTAAGAAAAGAAAACAGCGTGACCTCAAAAAAGCGGAGCGCATCCAGACCCGGATTCGACGTATATTGGTGAATTACTTTCGCCGCCTGTTCCATGGAACCTTTATACTTATCCTCCGTAAGCCGGCCGGTTAACTGGCACATATCTTCCATGTGCAGCTTATTCCCTGCTCTATCACGGTCAATCCGCCTAGTGATATAGGCCAACTCTCCGGAGCGTAAAGGAATGATAGTATGCGGTACGGTATCGATCTTAAAAAAACCGGCGAGGTGCATCGTTAAATCTTCAATTTCGGGTATTTGCGGAAAACGGTTTACGGGCGCTTTCAAAATATAATTACCCCATAACCCCACCAGCGTAAGCCGTCCGGCATCTTTTCCCCGTTCCGACCAATGCAGAGAGAGTTTTGCCTGAACGCCGGGAACCGTTACCCTGTTTCGAATAACTTCCTTTGCTCTTTTATCCAGTTCCTGAAGCCGGTATGGAAGTAATGGAGCGGCGCTCTTTCCAAAAAACTTTTTAGCGCAGCGCGCATGATATGGGGTTTCCTTTGCGTCAAGCGGTTGATAGCAAAGTAAACACTTACGGTTTTTATTCATCGCCGCCATCCTCCGCCGGCAATATGGAAACGGCGCCGATGCAGTCTTTACAGCAGCTTAATAACAGACCCATTCGGTCACGCAGATCAATCTTCCATGTTTCAACCGCGATATCCAATAGCCAGCCTTCCGGTATTAAACCATCAAAAAAAGGAAGCATTGTCTTACTCGAAAAAGTCTCTTTTTGTAACGGCAGGGTGAAGCTTACCGGCTGCGCATCGGACTGTTCTAAATAGTCAGGCAGATATTTAAAATGATACCCTTCTTCATCTTCAAAAATTATCCCGGCCTGCTGTTTTCCGATAAACACTTTTCCTTGTCTGCTCATCAGTTATCCCGCCTTATTTCCACGGGTCCAAGCTCATGGCCAAAAAGAGCCAGCACCTGATTCACTTTATCCATGCGAACGGTTGGCTTCCCCTGTTCCAAATCGCGTATGAAACGTAATCCGACCCCTGCACGATCCGCTAAATCCTGCTGCGTCATGCCCAGTTGTTTACGCCGCTGCTTGATAAATTGTACTAATTTGTTTTTCATAACTATACCTGACCGGGTATGAATTTTGCTGTTTTAATGGAATATATACCCTTTCCGGTATAATATCAAATTTTTAACCCTTTTTTATACCTTTTCAGGTATAGAATAAGAGGCTGTCGGCTGAGGTTCATTATTTGTTTGATCCATTACGATCCCCGCCATGAATGGCGGAGCTATTCATATTTTTCGGTTTCCAGTAGGGAATTGCCACACAACCATTACAATGAAAAAAGAAAACACCGCCTGTCATTACCCCGACGAATCGGGATGTGCCACGAGAAGCGAGCCTGCACTGAGCCTGCCAAAGTGTTTTCAAAGGGAAGCAATCCCCTGCACAAACCGTGCGCCGCATTAAAAAGTTATGTTTTATCTTTTGATATTGTTCCTTAAATTTTGTATCCTTATGATATCGTAAATAATAATAACATTTTAAAGTTTAAGGAATCGTTAATGGCCGTTTTAAACAAATCCAAGCGTTTAAAAAAAGAGCTGACTCTGTTTAATATTTACACTATTGCCACCGGAGCCACCATCGCTTCAGGATTTTTTCTTTTACCCGGTCTCGCTTTTACACAAGCAGGACCGGCTATGATTTTAAGCTATTTGATCGCCGCTATTCCCGTAATTCCCGCTTTATTTAATATAGCAGAGCTCTCAACGGCCATGCCGAGAGCGGGCGGCGTCTATTTTTTTCTTGATCGCAGCATGGGGCCTTTACTGGGTACTATTGGCGGATTGGGAACCTGGCTTGCTTTGGTATTGAAAACCTCTTTTGCGTTAGTGGGTATCGGCGCTTATACCAGCCTCTTTTTCCCGCAGATTCCTTTGACTCCGCTAGCCGTTTTTTTCGCCTTGCTTTTCGGACTGATAAACTTGATGGGCGCTAAAAAAGCGGGGATATTTCAGGGTATTCTTGTTGTCTCCCTGTTAATTCTCCTTACTTTTTTCTCCGCTGTCGGAATCGTTCAGGTCGATTTAAGAAATATGGCCGGATTTTTTGATAAGGGTTTTGACTCCATCTTTGCTACAGCGGGTTTGGTTTACGTCAGTTATGTGGGTTTAACCAAAATTGCCAGTGTTTCCGAAGAAGTAAAAAATCCCGATAAAAATATTCCGCGAGCGATGTTTCTCGCTCTCGGCACGGCCGTGTTAATTTATTTAATCGGCGTATCGGTTATTATCAGCGTCGTTTCCGGCGCAAAACTTCAAAATGACCTAACGCCCGTCGCTACGGCTGCCGAAACAATTATGGGCCACACCGGCGCAATAATAATGTCCGTCGCGGCAATTTTGGCTTTTTTTTCCGTAGCCAACGCCGGCATTTTAAGCTGTTCCCGTTATCCGTTGGCCATGAGCCGCGATCATTTAATGCCGCGCTTTTTGCGTATCTTAACAAAAAAAAGAACGCCCGTTTTTGCCATTTCCCTTTCCGTTTTGCTCGTTGTTCTGATACTTCTTCTGTTTGACGCCGCAAAGATTGCCAAATTGGCCGGCGCATTTCAGCTATTGCTTTTTTCCCTGATTTCCCTTGCCGTAATTGTAATGCGCGAGAGCCGTCTGGAATCTTACGATCCCGGTTATCGCTCTCCCTTTTATCCCTGGATGCAGATTTTAGGCCTTATTTTACCCCTTTGGTTGATTGCCGAGATGGGCTGGCTGCCTTCTCTGTTTTCTTTATCTTTAATCATAATCGCCGCTTTATATTATTTTTATTACGGCAGAAAACGCGTCGCTCGCGACGGTGCGATTTATCATATTTTCGCCAGATTGGGGAAAAAACAATATGACGGACTCGACGCCGAATTACGCAGTATTCTAAAAGAAAAAGGGCTGCGCGAACAAGATCCTTTTGATTTGGTTGTTGCCGAGGCTCGATTTATTGATTACGCTCATAAAATCACTTTTGAAGAAATAGTGGGTGAAGTTTCGACGATTCTTGCCGAAAAACTTAATTGCAAAGCGCAGGTTTTAAAAAAATCCTTTCTTGAGGGAACGAGAATCGGAGCGACGCCCGTTTCGCACGGCGCCGCCTTACCTCATGTGCGCATTAAGGATATCGACCGTTCTATTTTGGTGATGGTCCGAAGCCGTAGTGGCGTTTTTGTGGATGTTGATAAAAGCTTAATCAGCGAGGCCGATATCGATAAACCGATTCACGCCTTTTTCTTTTTGGTAAGCTCCGATGATAATCCCGGTCAGCACTTGCGTATTTTGGCTCAGATTGCCAGCCACGTGGACGACGAAAAATTTCTTACCCGCTGGCTTAGCGCAAAAAATGAACAGGATGTAAAAGAATTGCTATTGCGCGACGACCGTTTTGTCTCCTTAACAATTAAAATCGCAACAAAATCCGCTTCTCTGATCGATATTAAAATACGGGATGTTCATTTACCCCAGGGTTGTCTCATCGCATTAATTCATCGCAAAGATGACGTTATTGTACCGAGCGGCAATACAACGCTTAAAGAAAACGACCGGCTTACCATAATCGGATATCCGGCAGGTATAAAAGAAATTTATGAGCGATATTTTGACCTTTAATCTGTCGGTTTTATTATTAAATCCTGTTGTGTATTAATATTATAAAAAGGATCTTCTTTGTTTTCGTTATGCTCCCCGTTGATTTTAACCGCTTTAAACCGCAGCGCTTTTAAACAATCACGGATACTGTAATTGCCTGCCTTGATCATTTTTTCTACCTGATTTACTGCTGATCTCGGCCAAATTGATACAAGCGGTTCTAATCCTTTATTCGATACGGCGGCAACAGGGCTTCTCTCATCTATTATATTTTGCGACAAAATATTATATATCTCTACTGATAAATTGGGCATATCCACCGGCATTATTAAAATCCATTGCGTTTCACTGTAATGGAGAGCGCTGTAAATACCGCCAAGCGGACCGCAACCGGAAATAATATCGTTAAACGTTCTAATTCCGCCGCTTAAATTACAATTAAAAGACCCACAAGCGACGGAGATTCGTCCGCCGAATTGTCGTGCAAACTCAACGGCAATATCAACAAGTCGTCTGCCCTTAAATATCACATCGTATTTCGGTCTGCCGAAACGTCTTCCTTTGCCGCCGGCTATAATGATTGTTGAAATATCTTCTTTTATTAATTCCATATTCCCGATTCTGGAAATAAATCCAAAAATAATTTCTCAATTATAAAAAAAGGCGTTCTTTTAATAAATCCGATACCATTTTACAAAATAAGCGGAGAACGCCCGATACGGATAAGTGATTATACCTTGATTCTATTGTTTCTATTAGAGTTAAACGGAAAAAGATTAAGCAACCGCTAAAAAAAATATACTCTTATTTTACTGTTTTTTTCGTCGTAGGCGAATATAAAAGATTGGTATGGTTATTGCAAATCTATATTGATATATATAGATTTAACTACATTATCCAGTATAGGTATTTATAATGAGAACAACAAAAAGTAAAGAAGAAAAATTATATCCCATCGGCATGGTTGCTAAAATATTCTCAATTTCCGTGGCAACGCTGCGCTTATATGAGGCCGAAGGATTGATTATTCCTCAAAAAAGCAAGGGCAAACACCGGCTGTATTCCGAAGGGGACCTGAAACGTATTGAATGTATTCGCAATATGTTAGAAAACAAAGGATTGAATCTCGCCGGTATCCGCATGATGCTTTCCACCATACCGTGTTGGGAATTAAAACCCTGCTCCATAGAAGATAGAAAAAATTGCGACGCTTTTTATAGCACATCCGTACCCTGCTGGATGGTGGAGAATAAAGGCGAAAAGTGTAAAAACGAAGATTGTCGATTATGTCCCGTTTATATAAAGTCAGCAGCTTGTAATAATATAAAAGTAATATTAAAAGAATTTTGGAGGGCGGAAACCGATGTCTAAAAAACTAAAAAGACGAGAGTTTATTAAAATTCTCGGGGCTGGTACGGGAGGCATTATGATGGGGGCTTCGGCGTTTACGGCTTTTTCAGGGACAGGAAAAGCTGTCGCGGCCGATATGATTGCCGAGGGTGTTCTGGAAAAAACGCCGACCTATTGCGAACTTTGTTTTTGGAAATGCGCCGGCTGGGTTCATAAGAAAAACGGCGAACCTTGGAAAATCACCGGTAATCCTGATGATCCAAATAGTCGCGGCCGATTTTGCCCGCGCGGAACCGGCGGTATAGGCGCTTATACCGACACCCAGCGCCTGAAAACGCCGTTAATACGAACCGAAGAGCGCGGAAAACAAGTTTTCCGAGAAGCGACCTGGGACGAAGCGTTTGACTATATCGCCGATAAAATGAACGCTATTAAAGAAAAATGGGGGCCCGAATGTATTGCCTTATTTACGCACGGTTCCGGTGGAACCTATTTTAAAACATTAATGAAAGGATTCGGTTCCAATAATATAGCTGCTCCGTCCTATGCTCAATGCCGCGGACCGAGAGAAGAAGCTTATCTGTTAACTTACGGAGAAGGCGTCGGTTCGCCGGAAAGAACCGATCTGGTTAATTCCAAATGTATCGTTTTAATCGGTTCGCATATCGGCGAAAATATGCATAACGGCCAGGTACAGGAATTTTCCGAAGCGGTGGCTAACGGCGCAACGGTTATCACGGTCGATCCACGCTATTCGACGGCGGCCTCAAAATCCAAATATTGGCTGCCGATTAAACCGGCTACCGATCTCGCTTTATTGTTGGCCTGGATCAATGTAATCATTGAAGAAGAGTTGTATGATAAAGAATATGTTAAACAATATACTTACGGTTTTGAAGAGCTTAAACAATCCGTAAAAAACAATACACCGGAATGGGCTTATCCCATTACAACCATTAAACCGCATATAATTCGCGAAACCGCAAGAGAAATGGCAAAGAACGCGCCGGCAACGCTCGTTCACCCGGGAAGACATGTAACCTGGTACGGCGATGATACACAACGCGTACGCGCCGGAGCCATTTTAAACGCTCTTCTCGGATCGTGGGGACGCCGGGGCGGATTTTACGCGCCCGCCAAAGCGCATTTGAAAAAATACCCCATACCGAAGTTCCCGAAACCGAAAAAGAATTGGAAAGACGCTTTCCCCGAACAATTTCCCTTGGCTAACCTTGCGCTGAGTTCCGGTATTTGCGACGCCACCATTCCAACGCCGGATAAAGATTGTTCTTTTAAAGGGTGGATCGTTTACGGCACGAATCTTCCGCTTACTCTGCCTCAGCCGGAAAAGACGATCGAAGCCTTAAAAGCGCTGGAGCTTGTTGTGGCCATAGATATTATGCCCATGGAAATCACCGGCTGGGCTGATGTTGTGCTGCCGGAATGTACTTATCTCGAACGCTATGACGATATCCGCGTTTCCCCGGGCCGGGAGGCTACGATCGCCTTAAGAGCTCCCGCGTTCGAACCAAAGTACAACACTAAGCCTGCTTGGTGGATGGCTAAAGAGTTGGGCAAAAGACTTGGTTTGGAAAAATATTTTCCATGGAAAACGTTTGAAGATTACCTCGATTATCGTTTAAAATCCATCGGCAGTTCGCTCGAAGAGATGAAAAAAATAGGCGTCAAAAAGCTGCCGTATGACGAAGATCTTTATTATCTTAACGGCGAAGAATATGAATTCGGCACCAATACCGGTAAGATTGAGCTTTATTCTACTGTATTGGCAGAACATGGATTTGATCCTATTCCAAAATATACGCATCATGAAGAGCCGCCGGAAGGATATTATCGTTTGAATTACGGGCGCGCGCCCATGCACAGCTTTTCACGCACAACAAACAATCCGAACTTAACCGATTTGATGGCCGAAAATGTGGTATGGATTAACCCTAAAGTAGCTAAAGAGTGGGGTATTAAAACCGGCGATTATGTGGTGCTTAAAAATTTAGACGGGAAAAAAACCAATAAAATCAAAGCTTATGTAACCCAAAGAATTCGGCATGATTCCCTATATATGGTTCACGGTTTTGGTCATAATCAGAAGCAGATGTCAAGATCCTATAAAAAAGGCGCAAGCGACACGTCGCTTATTTCGCGCGTTAAACTTGATCCGATTATGGGAGGCACAGGCATGAGGGTTAATTTCATTACTTTTAGCATGGAGGATGTCTGATATGGCAAGATATGCAATGGCAATAGATACTAAACGCTGTGTCGGCTGTGCTGATTGTGTGGTCGCCTGCCAAACGGAAAATAATGTTCCTATCGGTTACTGCCGCGACTGGATTGTTCAGGATACGTATGGAGAATATCCCAACCTGCATCTCGAAATCCGTTCCGAACGCTGCAATCACTGCGCCGATTCACCCTGTGTAAGATGCTGCCCCACCTCGGCAAGCCATTATGCCGAAGGCGGTGTCGTACTGGTAACGCATGACGAGTGCATCGGGTGTAAAGCCTGCGTGGCTTCTTGTCCTTATGACGCCCGCTACGTACATCCCGAGGGCTACATCGACAAGTGTACCTTTTGCATCCATCGCGTAAAAGAAGGCGAAGATCCCGCCTGCGTAGCGGTATGCCCGACGCATTGTATGATTTTTGGCGATCTTGACGATAAAAATAGTGAAATCTCAAAAGTTCTCAACTCAAGGAAATACAAGACATTAATCCCTGAAGCTGGAACCAATCCACATGTATTTTATTTATTATAAAATTCGGAGAAATTAGAAATGAAAGAAACGATTATAACTTCCGGAAGAATGAATCCCGGTATTGACCCGGTGCTTCACGCCTGGGGATGGGAAATTCCGATTTATCTTTTTCTCGGCGGCGTGGTTGCCGGAATTTTATTCTTTTCCGCATTTTATTTTATACGCGGGAAAAGTGAACAATACAGAACAACGGTAAAAATTGCGCCAATTTTTGTTCCCATCATGTTGGCCGTCGGGCTGCTGGCGCTTTTTTTAGACTTAACGCATAAACTCTATTTTTGGCGATTATACACCATTATTCGCTGGGAATCACCTATGTCCTGGGGCGCCTGGATATTAATGATCGTCTTCCCGTTAAGCCTTATTTGGGTTGCCACATTTATTAAAGATATTTTTCCAAAATGGGACTGGAAATTACCACTTGTGGAAAAAGTCGTTGACCGGTTTAAGGGATATCAAAGATGGATCGCCTGGGGATTGTTAATTACTTCTCTAATTCTCGGTATGTACACCGGAATCTTGCTTTCCGCTTTTAACGCCCGCCCTTTTTGGAATACGGCTATTCTCGGCCCGCTGTTTCTTGTTTCCGGTCTGTCAACCGGCACCGCTTTTGTTATGCTGATTTCCAAATCGCATGAAGAAAAAGCCAAAATGGGTCAAATAGATTTAATATTAATCGCTACCGAAATTTTCCTGATTATTCACATGTTTATGGGCTTTCTTGCTTCTACCGAAGTTCAAATTCACGCCGCCCATATGTTTCTCGGCGGCTCGTATACGGCTGTTTTTTGGACTTTTGTATTCGTTCTCGGTCTTATCGTTCCGTTTATTTCAGAAGCGCTTGAATTGGGAGGCTATAATGTTCCCGTTGCCGTTCCCGCAGCGCTGGTTTTAATCGGAGGGTTAATTTTACGTTTCATCGTGGTCGACGCCGGTCAGGCTTCAAGATGGCTCTATAAATTTGTCGAACAATTACAATAAAATCATTCGCTGAAATAAGGAGAAGCGGAAATGAAAGAAAAAAAGTATTGGTCCCCCTATGTTGCGGGGGCGGGTTTGGGCTTAACGTTGTTATTAACTTTTGTTTTAATGGGTCGCGGACTGGGAGCGTCCGGCGCTTTGATGCGTTTTGATGTGTGGTTTTTAAGTTTGATTGCGCCCGATCATGTGGCCGCCAACCCCTATTTTGCCAAATATTTTGAAAGTCCTTTAAAAAATTGGCTGGTTTTTGAGCTGATCGGTGTTCTCATTGGCGGATTTCTATCCGGCGCCATAGCCGGCCGGCTAAAAGTAACCATAGGCAAAGGGCCTAATATATCCAACAGGACTCGTTTGATTATGGCTTTCGGCGGTGGCGCTTTAATGGGTTTTGGCGCCCGTATGGCTCGCGGTTGTACCAGCGGTCTTGCTTTGACCGGCGGCGCATCATTGGCATTAGCCGGTTGGATTTTTATTTTTTCAGTATTTGCCGGCGCCTTTGCGCTTGCATATTTTGTCAGAAAATTATGGATTTAAGGAGATAAAAAATGGCACCTTTTTTTAAAATGGGTTATTTCGGAGAACAAACCGGTTTTATTGTTGCTCTCCTAATCGGTATTGCTTTCGGGTTTTGGTTGGAACGAGCCGGCTTCGGTGACAGTACAGTGCTGGCAAAACAATTTTATTTTAAAAACAACACGGTAATCAAAGTAATGTTTACTTCCGTGCTTGTCGCCATGCTCGGCGTACTCTATTTTACCCTATTCGGATGGTTCGATATTAATCTGCTTTATATTAATCCCACCTTTTTATGGGCGCAGGTGGTTGGTGGTATTATATTCGGATTTGGTTTTGTGATCGGCGGTTATTGTCCCGGAACCTCGGTTGTCGGCATGGTAACTGGCCGAATTGACGGTATTGTGTTCATCCTTGGCGCCATGTTCGGCATGTTTGTTTTCGGTGAAATGTTTCCCGGTATTGAATCCTTGTTTATGGCGGGTAATATGGGAAGCATTACTGTTCCCGCATTTCTTAATTTGAGTTCCGGCATTGTCGCTCTTTTGGTTGTCTTCCTTGCTTTGGGTATGTTTTTTGGTATTGACTGGGCTCACAAGAAATTAGCAAAGGAGGAAGTGCAATGAAAGTAAAAGCGCAAAATATCGGCTTCGCCGTTTTAATTA